>Ga0315553_10000330_pt1 | contig 43316 bp, 43 predicted proteins | sample SalMarSW160140MG_FD_203099 | JGI IMG/M metagenome (GOLD analysis project Ga0315553, IMG submission 203099) | Salt marsh sediment microbial communities from the Plum Island Ecosystem LTER, Massachusetts, United States - Salt Marsh Sediment SW1601-40 ...
CAGCTGGCCGGTGCGGCGGAGGTGATCTTCGTCGCCGTCAAACCCCAGGACATCCAGGAGGTGCTGGAAGCGATCCGTGACACCGACAGGTTGCTGATCTCGATCGCCGCAGGTGTTGCGATCAGCCGGATCGAAGCGGCCTGCGCCCAGGCCCGGGTGGTTCGCGTGATGCCCAATACACCCTGCCTGGTCGGAGCCATGGCCGCCGGATACGCCTTCGGGTCCGGGATCCGGCCGCCGGACCGGGAACTGGTGGAGAAGCTGCTCGGCGCGGCGGGTTACGCCGCCGAGGTGGAGGAACGTTTGCTGGATGGGGTGACCGGTCTGAGCGGCTCCGGGCCGGCTTTCGTGGCCCGCTTGATCGAGGCCTTCATCGAAGCGGGAAAGCGGCTCGGATTGGAGCGGGAAGTCGCACGAGATCTGTCGATTCAAACTTTTTTCGGCACGGCCAAGCTTTTGGCGGAAACCGGCATGGATCCGCTGAAGCTGGTAGAAATGGTCAGTTCTCCGAAAGGCACCACCGTGGCCGGAAGGCAGGTGCTGGAAGCTTCAGATTATGCCGAGGTGATCGGGAACACGATACGGGCTGCCGCGCAGCGCAGCGAGGAGTTGGGACGATGACTGTACTGGAACAGGCGCAGGCTGCCAAGGCAGCAAGCTTTCGGCTGGCCGGCGCCTCGACCGAACTGAAAGACAGGGCCCTGGCCGGGATCGCCGAGGCTCTGGACCGGGGACGCGAACGGATCCTCGAGGAGAATCGCAAAGACCAGGAACAGGCTCGAAAAATCGGACTGAAGGATTCCCTGTTCAAGCGCCTGGTGCTTACGGACAAGAAGATCGACCAGATCGTGGAGAGCGTGCGGGATGTACAGCGCCTGGAGGATCCGGTCGGAAGGACTCTCCTGGCGCGGGAGTTGGATCAGGGCTTGATCCTGAAGAAGATCACGGTGCCGATCGGTGTGATCGGAGTAATTTTTGAATCCCGCCCGGATGCTCTGGTGCAGATCTCGACCCTCTGCATGAAGTCGGGGAACGTGGTGATCCTCAAAGGGGGCTCCGAAGCGATTCATTCCAACCGCATCCTCTTCCAGCTGATCCGGGGGGCGGCGGAGGAAACCGACCCGGTGTTCAAGGACACGCTGCACCTGGTGGAAACCCGGGAGCAGATCGGCGAGCTTCTCGAGCTGGACCGCTGGATCGATCTGATGATCCCCCGCGGTTCCAACGAGCTGGTACGCCGCATCCAGGAGAGCACCCGCATCCCCGTACTGGGGCATGCCGACGGGATCTGTCACCTGTACGTGGATCGTGACGCGGATCTCGAAATGGCGGTGGAGGTGGCCGTTGATGCCAAATGCCAGTATCCAGCGGTCTGCAACGCAATCGAGACCCTCCTGGTTCATGCAGAGGCGGCCCAGGGGTACCTGCCCCGGCTGGCAAAGTGTCTGGAGGGGGTGGAGCTGCGCGGGGATGAGCGAACCCGGGGCATCATCAAGGTGAAGGCTGCCACGGAGGAAGACTGGCGCACCGAGTATTTGGACCTGACTCTCTCAATCCGGGTTGTGGATAGCCTGGAGGCGGCGGTCGACCATATCAATACCTACGGCAGCCACCATACCGACGGGATCGTGACCCGGGATGAGGAGGCCGCACGCCGATTTCTCTCCGATGTGGATTCCAGTTCGGTGATGTGGAACTGTTCGACCCGTTTTTCCGACGGCTTCCGCTACGGTCTGGGTGCAGAGGTGGGAATCTCCACCGGGAAGATCCACGCCCGGGGCCCCGTCGGACTGGAAGGGCTGACCAGCACCAAGTACGTACTCGAAGGGGGCGGTCAGATCGCGGCCGACTATGCAGGCGGGGCGAAACGCTTCACCCACCGGGATCTTCCCCACGGAGATACATCCAGCACGGGTCAGAGATGAGAATCTGTATCAAGATCGGGACCGCCCTGATCAGCCGGAATAATCGTTTGAGCTACCGCTGGCTCAAAGGCAAGGTGCGGGAGGTCGCCGCACTGCAGAGAAAGGGCCATCAGATCGTGATCGTCAGCTCCGGAGCCGTGGCTGCGGGTATGGAGATCGCAGGCCGGAAGGTGCGGCCGACGGACACCGTCGAGCTGCAGATGATGTCCGGGATGGGGCAGATCCGGCTGATGAAGTACTACAAGGATTACTTCAAATCCGAGGGAATCCACGTAGCGCAGATCCTGCTGACCCATCACAACTTCGCCTCGAAGAATGAGGAGGCTACGATCCGGGAGATCATGGAGTCGTATATAGGCGCCGGGATCATCCCGATCGTGAATGAAAACGACATGATCAACAAGGAGGAGGTGGAGTTCGAGCCCGTTTTCACGGACAACGATATCCTGGCGGCGCTGGTCGCGCTTCGGGTAGAGGCCGAGCTGCTGCTGATCCTCACCGACGTGGACGGGTTGTATCAGTCGAATCCCAAGCAGGATCGAGGGGTCAAGCTGGTCGAAGAGGTGGATCTGATCGATCAGCGCATCGAGCGGATGGCGGCCGAAGGGACCAATCCCCTGGGACTGGGAGGCATGGCCTCCAAGGTCCGGGCCGCCCGGATTGCCGTTTCCCACGGCATCGAAACCGTCGTTGCCAACGGTCGCTATCCAGTGGACCAGGTGCTTGACGAAAAGGTACCCAGGACTCGGTTCCGGGCCGGTTGATCCAGCCGGCAGCCTGCGGCACTCCGCGGCGATGCGGCAATCCAATGTCAATCCGCTGGAGAAACTCCGGAATTTGCTATCCTTTGTAAAAATCCTTATTTTTTCAGTAAGCATTAACTTGCCGGGGTCATACGAACGATGACGGAGCCCGGAGGATCGAAAGAAGATCAATCGGGTGGGATACGGTGATGTGTCAGAGAAGGACGTGCGGGAGCTGGAATCCTGTATCGAGACACTGCAGGGGGCAGTGGTTTCCCGCTTGAATCCGTCTGAACGAGTAGGAGAATAATACGATGAAGGAAGATGGAAAACGAAGCGACGCTGAGTGGAAGAAAGCCTTGAGCGCCGAGCAGTACGAGGTTCTGCGCCGAAAAGGAACCGAAGGTGCTTTCACGGGCAAGTACTACAACAGCAAGGAAGAGGGCGTTTACCGCTGCGCCGGCTGCGGGAATCCCCTGTTCGACTCGGAGGCGAAATTCGACTCCGGCACCGGCTGGCCCAGCTACTACCAACCGGTTTCCCGGGAGGCAGTGCAAACCGAGGAGGACAACAGCTACGGGATGATACGCATCGAGGTGCTTTGCTCCCGCTGCGGAGGTCATCTGGGCCACGTATTCCCCGATGGCCCGCAACCCACGGGGCAGCGCTACTGCATCAACTCGGTTTCCCTGGATTTTGAGCCGCGGGCGAAGCTCGGGGATAGCTGATCGGGTCGTTTCGATCGGTGAACCTATAGCCCCGGTCAGCCGGAAATGCTCAGAACTCCGGTAAAATTTAATGAAAAACTTCAGATTTTACCGTTTATCTGAGCGTTATGGGCTCGACTTGAGGGTATCCCACTGAGCTTGCCTATTCTTTTGACACCTTCCTCAATAACAGCTACACTGATCGTGTACGCCTATGATTACCGAAGACGAACTGCGGAGCATTGTAGATTCAATTCGCGAAATCTTTTCTGTGCGCAGGATACTGCTGTTCGGCTCCTACGCCAGGGGGGACGCTCACCAGCACAGCGACCTCAACCTCTGTGTGATTGTCGCTCCCGATGCTGAACAGCCCCTCGAGGAGTGGCCCTCCAAGAGCTGGCTGTACCGGGCGGCCAAACTGACCCAACAGGTTTCCTCCGCCGAGGTGGCCGTCGATCCGTACATATTTACCGAGGGCGAGTTCGATGCCCTGCGGCAACGGGAGCATCCCATCGTCGGGCAGATACTCGAAGAGGGGAGGGTTCTTTATGAACAATAACGAGAGGGAGGCTCTGCGCTGGTACATGCAGGGAGCCAAGGACAGCAGGACCGCCGAGAAAAATGCCAGAGCCGGAGATTTCGAAGTCTCCTGTTTCCTGTTTCAACAGGCGGCGGAGAAGGTGCTCAAAGCCCAGTTGATCCTGCAGGGCGAGTGGGTCGTTACCGGCCATTCTACAGCCAAGCTGGCCAAGGCCTGCCAGCGCTACGATCAGGGATACTCCGCCCTGGATCAGCCCTGCGCCCGGCTCGATGTTCTCTACATCCCCACCCGCTATCCCTACGCTCTTCCGGAAGGCGCGCCCTACGAATTCTTTGCCCTGGAGCAGGCACAAAGAGCGGCTGATGACTTCCAGGAGGTGTATCGAATGGTCTACCGATCCTTCGAGCATCTGACCGAACACGTCGGATAGTTTCTGGTGCCTGTGCGATGCGCATCATAGGAGAGCGGGTGCTGTACGAGCAGATCTGGACCCTTTTGAAAGAGAAGCACTACCTCGACACCAGGGGCAGGGAGGGAAGGTGGACCTACATCGAACGCCGGGAACGGCGAGAGGCGGCGGTAATCGTAGCAACGACCGAGCACAGCCGCTCCTTGGTGCTCATCGAGCAGTTCCGGATTCCCTTCGAAGCGGAAGTGCTGGAGTTCCCCGCGGGCCTGATCGATCCGGGGGAGACCCCGCAGCAGGCCGCCTGCCGTGAACTTGCCGAAGAGACCGGCTACACGGGGGAGGTGGTCCACGTCGGACCGGGGGTGAGCAGCACGGCGGGTCTGTCAACGGAGATCGTACATATGGTGTACATGCTCGTGACCGAACAGCCGACAGTCGTTCCGCGGCACGAGGGTTCGGAACGGATACGGGTATTTACCCTTCGCCCGGAGGAGATCCGGCGTTTTCTATCTGATTGTGAACGGGGAAACCGGATCCTCGATGCCAAGCTGTATACCTATCTCAGAGACCACCTTCAAGGAGATCAACCATGAAGCGAATCATTCTGCTGCTGATTGTTGTTGGATTCATCGGGTTGGCCGTGGGCTACCTGATCTTTGCCCATACCGACAGCGGATACGTGAGCATCCAGGTATTGGTCAGCCCGTCGAAAAACGTGCTCGATGATCTGGTCAAATCGGTGACCGGAATCAAGCGGATACGGCAAAACATCCTGATCTGCGGGGCGGTTGGAGCCGGGGTCGGTTTGTTGGTGGGCCTGGTGACCTCAAGAGCGCGAAGATAGAGCGTACACGAAAACTGGGCGAAGAGGAAGGTTGGGCGGAACGAAAGGAGTGACCATGGAGAGCAACGATTGGATCAAAGCAATCGCCGAGGGCGAGTTGAAGGAGGGCGTACCCTCCGCCATCGAGGTGGAGGAGAAGAAGGTCCTCCTGATCCGCTCGGAAGGCAGGATCTACGCCTGCGGTAACGAGTGCAGCCACTACCACGCCCCGCTGAGCGACGGTCTGGTCGCAGGGCACGTGGTCACCTGTCCCTGGCACAACGCCCGCTTCGACCTCCGGGATGGCCGATTGGTCGCTCCCCCCGGGTTGAACGGTATCCCCTCCTACGAAACCAGGGTCGAAGAGGGGCAGGTCTGGATTCGTCAGACCGGCAAAGGGTTGATCCCCATGCCGGAGGGCGAAGATGACCGTACCATGCTGATCGTGGGTGCGGGAGCAGCCGGAAACGCCGCGGCGGAAACCCTGAGGCGGGAGGGCTTTGCCGGCCGGATCGTGATGGTCACCGGGGAAGCCTACGGCCCCTACGATCGGACCATGCTCTCCAAGGATCTGCTGTCCGGGGAGGCCCCGGCCAAGTGGCTTGCCCTGCGGGGCCAAAAGTTCTACGACCGGCTGAACATAGAATTGATGACCGAAAAGCCGGTAACCGCCGTGGATCCGGCCGCCAGGGCTGTGACCTTTGCCGACGGCACTACGATGAGCGCCGACAGGATCCTCCTGGCCACCGGCGGGAAGCCCCGCAGCCTCCCCGTACCCGGGTCGGACAAGGGGGGCTGCCATCTGCTGCGTTCCCGACAGGATGCCGAGGCGATCCTCGGCGAGCTGGAAACGGCCAAGACCGTCGTGATCGTGGGTGCCAGCTTCATCGGCCTGGAGGTCGCCTGCTCCCTGCGAACCCGGGAGATCGAGGTCCATATCGTGGCGCCCGAAGATGTACCCTTGACCGCAGTATTCGGTGAGCAGATCGGCCAGCGGGTCAAAAAAACTCACGAAGAGAACGGAGTGATCTTCCACCTCGGTGAGACCGTGAAAGAGCTCACGGGGCAGGAGCGGGTGAGCGAAGTGGTTCTGTCCGGAGGCGATCGGCTGAAGGCCGATTGTGTGATCATCGGAGTGGGCATCCGGCCGGCCGTGGAATTCTTGGAGGACAGCGGCTTGGTCAAAGAGGGCGCGGTTGCGGTGAACGGCAGATTGGAAACCTCCGCCCAAGGCATCTTCGCCGCCGGGGATATAGCCCTGGTTCCGGATGGGCGCAGCGGGGAGCCACGGAGGATCGAACACTGGGTCGAGGCCGGACGGCAGGGCATGCACGCGGCCCGCTGCATGCTCGGGGCCAAGGAGAGCTACCGGGAGGTGCCTTTTTTCTGGAGCAAGCAGTACGGAAGCTCCCTTCGCTATATCGGTTATGCCCCCAAGTTCGATCAGGTTGTGTTTCGCGGCAGCGTCACCGACAAGTTCTTCGTGGCTGGATTCTACCTGAACGGGAAATTGGCCGCCGCGGCCAGTGTGGGCAAGGCGCGGGAACTGATCCGGTTGGGGCAACTGTTGGAGGCGGGAAAATCGCTGAGTCCGGTGCAGCTGAAAGACCCGGGTTTCAACCTGCTGTCGCTGTAATCCGACGGTGCGGTACGTGTGAAAGCGCTAGTCAAGAAATACGCAAAACCCGGTCTCTGGCTGGAGGAAGTCCCCGAGCCGGAGGTCGGAGTTACCGATGTCCTGATCAAGATCCACAAAGCCGCGATCTGCGGTACCGACGTTCATATTTACAATTGGGACGAGTGGTCCCGGAAGCATGTACCGGTACCGATGGTTATCGGTCACGAGTTCGCCGGTACCGTCGAATCTGTGGGCGATCTGGTCAGGGATTTTTACCCCGGGGATGTGGTCAGCGGAGAAGGGCACCTGGTCTGCGGTCACTGCCGCAACTGCCTGGCCGGGCGCAGGCACCTGTGCGCCAGCACCAGCGGCGTGGGGGTGGACCGTCCGGGGTGCTTCGCCGAGTATCTCTGCATCCCCCAAACCAATGTCTGGCACGCCGATCCTACTATCTCCATGGAGGTGCTGTCCTGCTTCGATCCGCTGGGCAACGCCACCCATTCCGCTTTGTCCTTCGATGTTCTGGGGGAGGACGTGTTGATAACCGGTGCCGGCCCCATCGGCATGATGGCTACTGGCATAGCCAAACATGCGGGAGCCCGCTACGTGACGGTGAGCGATCCCAATCCCTACCGCCTCGAGCTGGCCGGACGCATGGGGGCTACCCGGCTGGTCAGGGTTCCCGAGCAGAGAATTGCCGACACCCAAAAAGAGCTGGGCATGAAGGAGGGCTACGACGTGGGTTTGGAGATGTCCGGCTCCGCCGAAGCGTTCAACGAGATGCTGGAGAACATGTGCCACGGCGGCAAGATCGCGCTGCTGGGGATCCTCCCGCCCCACACGGCGGTGGACTGGGATCTGGTTGTGTTCAACGGGCTGACCATCAAGGGGATCTACGGGCGGGAGATGTACGAGACCTGGTACAAGATGACGATGATGATCCAGACCGGTTTGGATATCACCCCGATCATCACTCACCGTTTTCACTACAGCGAGTACGAGAAGGGTTTCGAGGTGATGCGGGCCGGGAAGTCGGGAAAGGTCGTACTGGATTGGAGCGAGTAGAATGAGGGTCAGCTGCCCTTGCGCACGAACTCCAGCAGTCTTACCAGCTGATCCTCGTTGCCCAGGGCAATCAGTACGTCCCCCACTCCGAGCTTCACGGAGGATAAAGTCGAGGTCGTGGAGGGGTTGATCCGCACCCGTCCCTCCGGGGCGTTGATGCCCACGATGATCGCCCCGGTGTGCTGGCCGATCCCCGCCTCTTTGAGGGTCTTGTCGATAAGGGGTGAGTCGGACTCCACCACCACTTCCTCGATGCGCATATCCAACTCGCCCCCTTGAACGATCACATCGAGAAAGTTCAGCAGATTCGGTCTCAGTACCATGGCAGCCATGCGCTGGCCGGCGATCTTCTTCGGCGAGAGCACCCGATTGGCTCCGGCCTTGATGAGCTTGCCGGTGGTTCGCTCTTCTGCAGCCTGGCTGACGATGAGCAGGTGGGGGTTGAGCTGCCGGGCGGTCAGCACAACGAAGACATTGGCCTCGTCATCGGGCAGGGCGGCGATCAACCCGGAAGCCCGTTCGATCCCGGCTTCCATCAGGACCTCGTCGTTGATCGCGTCCCCCTCCATAAACAGGATCGACTCATCCCGGGACAGATCCGTCTGGGAGGGATCACGATCCACGACTACGAATCGTTTCTTCGAACGTCGGAACTCATAGGCCGCCTCCCGACCCACGTCCCCGCCCCCGACGATGATGAAGTGATTTTTCAAATGGCGAATCGTTCGTTTCATTCTACGCTCCCTCATTACATTGAGGATCTGCCCCTCGAACACATAGGTGATGAGCACGGTCGCCGAATAACCTACGGTCCCGATGCTCAGCACCAGAAAGACGATCGTGAAGTGCTGTCCCGCGGCGGACAGGGGCTTCACCTCGCCGAAGCCGACGGTGGAGATGGTGATAAAGGTCATGTAGAGGCTGTCCTGGATGGACCAATCCTCGATAAACTTGTAGCCCAGAGTCCCGATCAGGATCAGGAGCACCAGGAGGAAGAAGGCTATGAGGAACCGTAAGAAGGTCGAGTATCTGCCCATCGGCGTGGCTACTATTATAGCGCAATCCACCGGGCGTTTGCCAACCGGTGTTTGCCGACTTAGGGTTTGCAAAATCGGGATTCCTCTCCTATAGTGGGTGAGTATGAACACAGTAGCCATCGTACGTGATCCGATCTACCTGAAGCACTCCAACGGCCCGATGCATCCGGAAGGACCGGAACGACTGGAGACGATCGATCGTATGCTTTCGCAGTTTCCCCTAAAAGGTAATCTGACCGACATCCAGCCTCGGGACGCCACCTTCGAGGAGCTGTCCTGGATCCATGAAGAGGGATACATCCGCCGTATCGAACGGACCCGGGAGCGCAGCTTCACGGTTCTGGATCCGGACACCTCGGCCACCTCCGACTCCTACGCTGCGGCTCTGCGGGCCGCCGGCGGAACCATGGCGGCGGCGCAAGCCGTGCTGAGTGGAAGCTATCCGGCGGCTTTCGCCTTTGTCCGTCCTCCGGGGCATCACGCCGAGTCGGCTCGGGCTATGGGCTTCTGCCTGTTCAACAACATAGCGATCGCCGCCATGTACGGGCTGCGAACGCACAACCTCCAGCGGGTGCTGATCGTGGATTGGGATGTACACCACGGCAACGGGACGATGCACTCGTTCTACGAAACCGATGAGGTGCTCTACTTTTCAGTACACCAGTATCCCCACTATCCCGGCACCGGCCGGATCGATGAGATTGGAAGCGGTCCGGGGCGGGGGTTCACGGTGAATGTTCCGCTGTACGGCGGTCAGGGTGATGAGGATTACCTTTTCCTGTTCCGGGAACTCCTCCTGCCCGTAGCCCGGGAGTACGCCCCGGAGCTGATCCTCGTGTCGGCGGGATTCGACACCCACCGAAACGATCCCCTCGCCGGGATGGGATTGTCCGGCGGCGCATACGGGCGGCTGACCTCGATCCTGCAGGAGCTGGCCGGCGATTGCTGTCCGGGACGTCTGGCCTTCACCCTGGAAGGCGGCTACGACCACACCGCCCTCAGCGAAGGAGTGGCCGCCGTATTGTCGAGCCTGATCCGCGGGCCTGAGGATGGCGGGGAGCCGCGGACCGGCGGTGCGGCCGACTCGACCCGATCCGGGGCAGTAGAGGCGGAGGAGGAAACCCGCCGGGTGGCCCAGGAACTGCGCCGGGTGCTCTCCCCTTTCTGGAAGGGAATTTAGACTGATCGTTTAGAAGCTGCGCATCTGAATAAACCATGACGATATTCTCATCGGAACCCGTCCGAAGAAGCTTTTCGATCAAAACACGTAGGTAAAAACCAATTTCCCGAAAAGCCCCTTACCGCCTCACGAAATATTCTAACCATATTCTAACCATAGGCCTTGACATCCCATAGATTAAACTCTATTCTATATAACAAACAACCGGCAAAGGGAAAGCATGTTTTGTTGGGCTCGTACAGAAAGGGGGTGATCTATGCGGGTGTTGGCAGCTTGACGGTTTCAGTCGATTGTTCCCGGATACTGACGATCGACAGATCTACAGAGCTCGCCGGTTTCGTCTGCGCGGGTTCTCATTCCAAAAGAGAAAACAGGAGGAAAAGATGTTCTCTTCGAGAATTCATTTTGAGAGGATGGCGATTCTAACGGTACTCGCCGTCGTGTTGATCGGTGGCTCGATCTTTGCCACCCCCCAAGTCGAAAATAGTGTGACGGTAGTCGCGGTTCTTCCTCAATCCGGATCTCAAGCCACCTGGGGGGTCAGAGCGATCAACGGGATCAAGCTGGCGGTCGACCAGATCAATGAAGCCGGCGGCCTGCTCGGCAGGCAACTCAACCTGCAGATCCTGGACACCGAGGGCAAACCGGCCGTCTCCGTGGCTGCCATGAGAAAAGCGGTGGAGACGAAACCCTACGTGGTTTTCGGGACAAATATGAGCAGCTCCACCCTTGTCAACATGGAGATACTGGAGAAGGCGGGAATCCCCCAATTCCCCGGTTCCACATCTCCCAACGTGACTAATCAGGGCAATAAAAACATCTTCCCCATCCGGGTGAACGCTGAAAACACGATGGTGAAGGTCAGAGACTGGATCGTCGATGTGATCGGAACGAAGAAACTGGCGATCATGTATCTGTCCGAAGAGTATGGGAAGGCGGGCCTGGACAGTCTCACCAAATTTCTGGAGGGCAGCGGTGTCGAGATCGTCGAAGTGCTGTCCACCGATGGGGGGCAAGCTGATTTCACAGGTGAATTGCTGCGGATACAGAGGTCGGGAGCCGACACGCTGTACATCATCGGGCGTACCGACGAGAACGCCAGGAAGATGATGCAGATCAAGAAGCTGGGACTGGATATCCGGGTTATCGGCATGGACAACATGACCGGGCCGGAGATCGTCAAGCTGGCCGGAGATGCCGCCAATGGCGTGGCTACGATAGTGGACGACACCTTCAAGTTGGACGCGTTCAAGCCGATGGCCGAGGCCTACAACGCAAAATATGGCGAGTATCCCAGCCGCAACAGCGTGGAGTCCTGGTTGAGCGTCATGCTGGTGGCCGCCGCCACCGAGGCCGTCGGGGAGTTCGATCAGCAGAAGCTGAAAGACTATCTGCACGGAAATACCCTTTGTGCAAAAGATCACCGGTGGCTTCCGGTAAGCCTGCACTACGACGAATGGGGAGTGCTGGATCGGGAGACCTATGAGGTCATGACCGTGAACGGGGAAGAAGTGGTAAACCAGATCCTGGCCCCCAGGAATCCCGGAAACTTCACCCAATGTAAGTAAATCTCTATGTTGGATCTGAAAGCCTGGGAGGTTTGATACCTTTCAGGCTTTCAGGCTTTATACTCCAAAGGAAGGTGATTATGAGTGGTGTAAAGGGCAAGGCGGCGATCGTCACCGGGGGCTCGAAAGGGTACGGCTACGGGATCGCGGAAGCCCTGAAATCTGGGGGCGCCGAGGTTTGGATCACCAGCCGTCACCAGGATGAGCTGCAGCGCGCGGCCGAACGGCTCGGCGTAAACTCCTGTAAGGCGGATGCCACCCGTGGAGAGGATTGGGACCGTCTGATCAGGGAGGTCACCGATCGGACCGGTACCGTGGACGTCCTTATCAACAATGCCGGGGGAGGGATCAAAAAGGCCTCGCTGGTCGAGCAGACCGATGAGGAGATCGAACGATCAATCGCCCTCAATCTCACAGCTGCGATCCTGGGTAGCAAACGGGTCGTGCCGTTCATGAAGAAGCAGAAGTCGGGAACCATCATCAACATCTCCAGTATTTGCGCCCGTGAAGCCTGGCCCGGCTGGTCGGTGTATTCGGCCGCCAAGGTCGGCTTGTCACTGTTTTCCCAGTGCCTCTATCTGGAGGTTCAGGATTTCGGGGTACGGATCACGACCCTGATCCCCTCCTGGGGCGAAACCGATTTCCTGGCCGCCGCCAATGTCCCGCAGCGGGACCCCGACACCGAAAAGCGGGTCACCAAGCCGAGGGAACTGGGGGATCTTGTCGTGCAGATCTGTGAGCTTCCGGATCACCTGGAGATCCTCGACCTGACCGTACTGCCGATGGTACAGAAGATAGCACCTATGTGAGGAAGAGGAAATATGATTTTTCAGCTGGTCATCGGCGGAACCGCCACGGGAGCCATCTACGCTCTCATGGCAATGGGATTCTCCCTGCTCTGGCAGACCTCCCAGACCATCAATTTCGCGCAAGGTGAGTTCGTCGCTGCCGCCGCTTTTATCATGCTGATCTTCTACGATTCCCTGAATCTGCCCTACGTGCTCTCTCTGGTGCTGACCATCGTTGTGGCCGTGGGCATCCTCGGCATCATCTTCAGAAAGGTTGTCATAGAGCGCCTGATAAAAACGGGGCTGTTGTCTGTGATCTGTGCGACCATCGCGGTGAGCATTATGGTGCGGAACTCTCTGATCTTCTACACGGCCGAATCAATGGCCTTTCCGAGTATCGTCAGTAAGGAGGCCATCCCCCTGCTGACGATCAGACTCTCGCCTTTGGATGTGCTCAACATCGCTCTGGCCGCCCTAGTGATCATGGCGTTGCAGCTGTTCATCCGCAAGACCAAGCCGGGAAAGGCGTTGCAAGCGGTGGCCCAGAACCGCGACGTGGCTGAAGTGTTGGGAATCGATGTAGGAAGGATGACCACGCTGGCCTTTGCCATCAATGCGGTCATTGTCACCTTTGCCGCGATTCTGGTTGCACCTGTGTATGCGGCCAAGTACAACATGGGGCTGGCTCTGGGGCTGCGGGCTTTCTATGCCGCGATCATCGGCGGATTCAACCAAACCCGGGGTGCTCTGATCGGGGGACTGCTGATCGGCTACATCGAGGTGTTCACGATCGCCTACGTCACCTCCCAGTATAGCGAGGTGGTGATCCTGCTGATCGTGATCGGGGTCATTCTTTTCAAACCCGAGGGTATCTGGGGGACCAAAGAGGTCTGGTCCAGGGAACTGTGAGCTACGATGCGAGTGAGTAAGAACACGGCGTTACGATCGTTCCTCGCAAAAGCTTGGAAGTTTGCGGCGATCGCGGCCGTGCTGCTCATCATTCCCCGTTTTCTCGGTATCTACACGATCTATGTCTACTCCTGGCTGCTGGTCTACCTGATCGCCGCCTACGGTCTGAATCTGATCCTGGGGTACGCGGGACAGATCTCGCTGGCCCAGGCGGCCTTCATGGGAATCGGGGCCTACGTGGTGGCCATCCTGGTAACCAGGGGTATTTCCTTTTGGATTGCCCTGCCGATCGGGGCGGTCGTTAGCTTCGGCATCGGCCTGATCCTGGGTTTCCCGGCCCTCAAGGTGAAGCATCACTACCTGGCCATGGTCACCATCGGTTTCAACTTCATCATGTATAAGCTCTTCGAAAACCAGGAAGCCATTACAGGGGGCTACTACGGTATCTTCGACATAACCAGGCCGAGCATCGGGGCCCTTCGATTCGAATCGGACCTGGCCTACGCAAGGGTGATCGCCATGATCGCGTTGGTCATGGTCATCATCATGTACTGGATTCTCAACACTCGCTGGGGAAGGGCATTCAAGATGATCCGCGAGAACGAGGTCCGCGCGCAGATCGTGGGCGTCGACATACGGGCCTACAAGTTGATAGTCTTCGCCATCGGTTCGGCCTACGCCGGGGTGGCGGGAGGGCTGCTGGCGCCTCTGCTCGGCTATATCGAACCGACCCTGTTCGAACTGACGATATCCTTCGATTTCTTGCTTATGGTTCTCATCGGAGGAAGGGGGAGATTCGAGGGACCGCTGATCGGGGTTGTCGTTGTGATCCTTCTCCCGGAGTTCCTGCGTATCACCAACCAGGCCAATCTTCTCATATTTTCGGTGATCGCCGTGGTTGTTCTGCTGGTGGCGCCGGAGGGCGGCGCTTCCCTCTGGGATTGGGTCTTCAAACGTCTTACCGGGGAAAACCCGCCGTCGTTGACCAAGTGATGCCTATGGAAATGCAACCGGTATTGAAAATCCAGGACTTGCGAAAGAACTTCTACGGGCTGCGTGCCCTGGATGGCGTGGACATGGAGCTGAGGGAGAAGGAGCTTCTAGGCCTGATGGGACCCAACGGTTCGGGCAAATCGACGCTGCTCAACTGCATGACCGGAGTCCTATCCACGACGGGGGGACGGGTCTATCACCGCAGCCGCGACATTACCGGTTGGAAGTCCAGCTCGATCTACAAGCTCGGCATCGCCAGAACCTTTCAGCTGGTGCAGCTGTTTCCCGAAATGACGGTGCTGGACAATATGGTCGGGGCGATCCAGGAGAGCCGGGGCACCATGTTCGGCCGCCTGTTCCGATTCTCCGAGGAATGGGAGAAGGCCAAGGCGCAGGAGATACTCGAATTCCTGAAAATAGACCACGTGAAGAACAACCTGGCCAAGAATCTTTCCTATGGACAGCAGAAACTGGTCGACCTGGGCATGGTGCTGATGGCGGATCCCTCGGTCGTATTGCTGGATGAACCGCTGGCCGGGGTGAATCCCACGCTGGGTAGAGAGATCATCGGCCATATCCTGGAACTTGTTAAGGTGAAGTGCTGTACCGTGCTGATCATAGAACACAACGCGAAGATTATGCTGGACATCTGCGATAGGATCGTGGTTTTGAACGAGGGCAGGAAGATTGCCGAGGGTCACCCGGATGCGATCAAGCAGAACCCCGAGGTTCTGAAGGCCTATTTTGGAGCTTGAGAATGCCGTTACTCGAGGTGCGTGGAATTGTTGCCGGCTACACGAAAGAGCTCGACATCCTGAAAGGCGTCTCCCTGGATGTCGAGGAGGGTCAGGTCGTCTCGATCATCGGTCCCAACGGCGCGGGAAAATCTACCGTGTTCAAGACGATTTTCGGCGTGCTCCACGCGACGGAGGGACAGATTTTCTTCAAGAAGCGCAAAATTACAAACGCTCGACCGAAGGAGCTCCTTTGCAACGGTCTGTGCTTCGTGCCGCAGGGCAGAAACGTGTTTCCCCTGATGACGGTCGGTGAAAACCTCGAACTGGGTGCTTTTGTGCTCAAGGACAAGGGGAATTTGAAGCGCCGGCTCGAGACGGTCTATACCCTGTTCCCGATTCTCGAGAAGCGCAGGGACCAGAAGGCCGGTAGTCTGAGCGGCGGGGAGATGCAGATGCTGGAGATGGGCCGTGCTCTCCTGTTGAAGCCGCAGCTGATCCTCCTGGACGAACCATCCCTTGGACTGTCACCGCTGATGGCAAAGGACGTATTCCAGAAGATCACGGAAGTCAACAGGGAGGGAACGGCTATCCTGATGGTGGAGCAGAATGCGGATAAGAGTCTGAAGATGTCGGACTATGCCTATGTGTTGGAGGAAGGACGCAATAAATGCGATGGTCCGGCCGAGGAGATCCGAACCGATTCCGAGATAAAAAAACTGTACCTCGGCGGTTAGGCAGGTTTTCTCATGAAAGCGGAGCGAAAAATGAAAGCTAAGGTTACGGCAGCGAACAAGGAGCAGGTCGGCAGGGACTACAACGTACCGAACCTGGTGAGGGCATTTCAGCTGCTGGAGTTTATGGCCCGGGAGCCGCAGAGCTGGACTATCACCGAACTGTCCGATCGTCTCGGCTTTCCCAAGAACAGCGTGTTTCGCATCTGCCGATCCCTCCAAGAGATGGGCTATCTCACACAAACCGGGAAAACCTATTTTCTTAGTCCCAAGCTGCTCGCCCTGGGGTATGCGGCCCTCGGAGAACAGAACCTCGTGGAAAAGGCCCTGGATATCATGCGAGATCTTCGGGACGAGATGAATGAGACCACCCTGTTTGGTACGCTGTTCGGGCATGAGGGCGTTACCCTGGAACAGGTTGTTTCCAACCAGTCAATCAAATTCGTTGTCGATGTCGGACATCGTTTTGCCCTGCACACGGCCGCACCCGGCAAGGCGATCCTCGCTTACCTGCCCGAAAAGGAACGAGACCATATCCTGGATCAACTCGATTTCAAGAAATACACCAAACGTACGATAACCAGCCGTCAGTCGTTTCTCGCTCTGCTGCAGGAGGTGCGCAAAAAGGGTTGGGCCGTGGACAACTGCGAAAGACTGGACGGCATCAACTGTGTGGCCGCTCCGGTATTCAACTTTCGGAACATGCCTATCGCTGCGGTTTGGGTAACCGGGCCGGATTTTCGTATGCCCCCCGCCAGTTTCGGCAAGGCTGGAAAAATCGTGCAGAAGCACGCTCTGAGGATTTCCCAGCGGTTCGGGTATGACCCTGATCTGCGGAACTCCGGTGGGGGTTCTTCCGGCGCAGATCGTCGATGAACTATTCGATCCGGGAGACGTTTTCGGTACAAGGAGAAGTCGTGCTGATCACCGGCGCCGCCGGGGGTATCGGCTGCGAGCTGGCCTGCCAGGCGGCTGGACCGTTTCCCGATATTCATTAGGTGGTGAGAGGAGAGACGTGAATGGCTGAGAAAAAAATTGCCCTGATTACAGGTACGATCGGAGTTTTGGGACGGGCAATGGGGGAAATCATCGATCAGAACGGCGGATTATTGTTTGACTAGAAGGAGACAAGGATGAACTACATTGAGATGAGAAATAAGGACATCAGAATTTCTGAGATGATATTGGGCTGCTGGGCTCTTGGGGGTGGATACACGTGGGGGGATCAGGAGGAGGCGGACTCTGTGGCCACGGTTCATGCGGCGTTGGACCTGGGGATAAACTGTTTCGACACCGCGGAGTTCTACGGCGGAGGCCGGTCCGAGGAGGTTCTCGGGAAGGCTTTGGAGGGCAGACGAGAATCCGCCGTGGTTGCTACCAAAGTCTGGGTGGACAATATGACTCGTGAGGGCATAGTCCAGGCCTGCGAAGGAAGCCTGAAACGGCTGCGAACCGACTATATCGATCTGTATCTGATTCACTGGCCAAACAGGGAGATAGCGCTGGAAGAGACGCTGGAAGCGATGCTGTCCCTCGAACGTTCCGGTAAAGTCAGATCGGTAGGTGTATGCAACTTCGGGGTCAGGGATCTGGATGACGCGATCACGGTTACCCGCCCCGTGGTTGATCAGCTGCCCTACAGTCTGCTGTTCAGGGCGGTGGAGTACGAGGTACTCGAAGCCTGTCAACAGCACAAGGTGCCCGTCCTGGCCTACAGCGCTCTGGCTCAGGGGCTGCTGACCGGAAAATTTAGCAGTCCGGCTGATGTGAATGACGAGCGGGCCAGGATCCGTTTCTACTCTAAGGAGCGGCCCGGAACGGTGCACGAGGAGGAGGGCTACGAGGAGCAGATTTCCCAAGCGCTGCCCCGGATCCGCTCGATATGCGAGAGCGCCGGTGTGTCCATGGCTCACACCGCGATCCTCTGGCTTCTGCAACGTCCTGCGGTTGAAGCGGTCCTGGTGGGTGCGCGGACACCGGATCAGGTACGGAGAAATGCGGAAGCTTTCAATTTTGTCCTGCCGGAACACACGGTGCGGGAATTAGAAGAGGTAACGGATCCCTTGAAGGCCGCGATGGGCCCGAATCCCGACATGTGGAGAACGGCGAGCAGGTTTCGCTGAAAAGCCGACCTGTTGCTTTAAGCGATCCTTCCTTAGTACCGATGACCTCTCGAGAGCGAGTGTGGAAAGCCATAAATCATCAAACCCCAGACAGGGTGCCCAGAGATCTGGGAACGACCCTGGTAACGGGAATTCATGCCAGCACGTACGCAAAGCTGAAGAAGGCCCTGGGAATAACCGAGGGCTGTGTCAGAGTTTATGATCCGTTCCAGATCCTTGCGGAAGTCGAAATGACGGTGCGCCGGGCCCTGCGCATCGATACGATAGGCATACAGCTGCCGAAGACGGTTTTCGGGTATGTAAATGAGAAGTGGAAGCCCTTCAAGCTGTTCGACGGTACCAAGGTGTTGGTATCCGGCCATTTCGAGTACGACGCCCTCGAGAATGGTGATATCGTTCAGTATCCCCGGGGGGATCGAAGCGTTCCGCCCTCCGCCAAGATGCCGAAAGACGGGTACTATTTCGATGTGCTCGTGCGCCAGGAGCCCGTCGTGGACAGTGAGCTGGATGCCAAAGATTGGGCTGAACAATCCTACCGAACCTACACGGAGGAGGATCTAAGGTTCCTCGAGCGGACATCCGAGTGCTACTTCGACAATACCGACTATGGGCTGATCGGAAACTTCGGTGGCGCCGCCTTTTCCAACATCGCCTATGTGCCCGGTCCCCATCTGGCCTATCCCCGAGGCATCAGAGACCCGGAAGAGTGGATCATGTCCATGATCACCAGAAAGCAATACATCCGGGATGTCCATCGGCATCAATTTGAAATCCAAATGAAGAATCTCGAAATGTATCACGAGGCGGTGGGTGAACGAATACAGGTAATCTACATGTCGGGAACGGATTTCGGTGCCCAACAAGGGCCCTTTATTTCACCCCTTCTGTTTCGGGAGTTGTTCAAACCCTTTCTGAAAGAGATGAACGATTGGGTGCATGAAAATACGACGTGGAAAACCTTCTATCATACCTGCGGCTCGGTCGTGGATTTCTTGGATGATTTCGTCGAAGCGGGCTTCGATATACTGAATCCCGTGCAGGTCTCGGCAAGGGGAATGGATCCGGAGTTCCTGAAGAACGGCTACGGGGACAGGCTGGTGTTCTGGGGAGGGGGCGTCGATACCCAGCATACCCTTCCCTTCGGCACTCCCGCCGAGGTGCGCCTGGAAGTCGAGAGGAATGTAGAGATCTTCTCCAGGGGAGGGGGCTACGTATTTACCCCGGTACACAACATCCAGGCAAACGTGCCGGTGGAGAATATCCTGGCAGCTTTCGATTAGGTCAACGCCGCTTCTTGCCTTCACCCGGGAGGGGGGGTACAATCAGACCTGTTGCAACATGAGCTGCTTGAGCATCTGCATGATCCACGGCTATCTTCTCACCGGAACCGGCAGCAACATCTTCGTCAGCAACCTGGTACGCAACTTCTGTCGTCTCGGCCACGACGTATTTCTCTTCTGCCAGGAAAAACATCCCGAGGAGATTGATTTCATTTCCCAGCACTCGATTTTCGAGCCGGGAAACAGGAAGTATCGAACCCAATTTCTGAGGGAAACCCCCTATGCGGGGAAATGCATCCTCTTCAATCCGGAGATCGAAGCCCTGCTGCCGGTCTACGTCTACGACGAGTACGAGGGGTACAAGGTCAAGACGTTTCCTCAGATGAAACTCGGCGAGATCGAGCACTACATTCGCCTGAACGTAGAAGCCGTGGAGGCGGCTCATCTGGAACACAAATTCGACCTGATCCAGGCCAATCACGTCATCATGTCCCCCTATATCGCCCGGGCGATTTGGAAGAAGTACGACATCCCCTACTACATTACCCTCCACGGCAGCGCCCTGAACTTCAGCGTGAGAAACGACGTGCGGCTGCGCCCCTATGCCACCAAGGCCCTTCTCGGCGCCGCCCGGATCTTTGCCGTAAGCGTCCATAACCGGCTGGAGGCCATCACCTTTTTCAAGCGGGTGGCGGCCAGGATCGAAGAGAAGTTCACGGTGATTCCCGCCGGGGTCGACATCGATCTGTTCCGGATCCTCGAGGGTTCCAGGAAGAAATCGATCGACCAGCTGAAGCGAATTCTCGAGGGGCGGCTGAAGCTCCTGCCGGATGGGAAGAGCCCGGAGCAGAAGCAGAGCTTTTTTCGGGAGCTCGATGAAACCTCCTCGGTCGGGGAGGTGGATGCACTGGTGGCGAAGTACAACGCGGAATACACCCAGGGGCATCCGGATCGGGATATCCTGGAAACCCTGGAGCGGATCAACTGGAAAGACAGCTGGGTGCTTCTGTTCGTCGGCAAGTATCTCTGGACAAAGGGAATCCAGATGGTCATCAGCGCCCTGCCGATCGTGCTGGATGCGGTGCCGGACCTCCACCTGCTTCTGGTCGGATTCGGCAGCTATCGGGAGGAGCTGGAAGCCCTGGTCTACTCCCTTGCCTCGGGACGGCGGGAGCTGTTCCGCTACTTGATCGAAAAGAGCCTCTCCCAGATGCAGCCGTGGGAGGAACTTTGCGTGGATAAACCCTTCAAGTTTCTCGATGCCCTGGCCAGGCGCAAGGAGATCAAGAGCTACTTCGATTCGGCGGCGCAGAACGATATCGCCGGGCATGTTCATTTTCTCGGGGCCCTGAGCCACGCCGAGCTGGGACGGCTGCTGCCCTGCGCGGATGGATTCGTCGCCGCCTCGGTGTGTCCCGAAGCCTTCGGCATGGTCTCGATAGAGGCGCTGGCAAGCGGGGTTCTGCCGATAATCTCGAATCAGACCGGTTTCAAGGAGATCGTGGATCTGGTCTCCGGAAAAGTATACGAGATGAATGACTCGCCCAGGGTGAACATCGATGAGGATATGATTTTCAACATTGCCGAGAACATCATCCGGAACATAAAACGGGGCAATCTCCGCAACCCCGAGCTGAAGGAGAAGTTTCGCCGGCTGACGGTGGATCACTTCAGCTGGGAGAGCATCGCCCGGACCTACGTAGCGAGCTACACTGAGAACGGGGCAGGGAGCGGGCCGTGAGGGTGCTGTTCACCAACACCGGACCGTGGGGCACCGGAAGTGCCACTGTGGTCAGTGGAGTGATGAACGAGCTGATCCGCAGGGGCCACGAAGCCAGGGTCATCTTCCCCGACAGCGGATTCAAGTCTCCGGATTTCGACAGGTATTACGATCATCCCGACAGGTTCAGCATCCTGAAGTTCCCCGCCGCCTATAACGGGGAGCAGCTGTACACTTTCCCTCTGATCATCACCGATCCCCACCCCCGCAACTTCCCCCATGCCTGGACCTTCAAGGATTTGAGCTCCTCCCAGCTGCGCGCCTATATGGATTACTACGGGGAGCTTACCGAAAAGGTGATCCTGGAGTTCCGGCCGGATGTCATAGAGTGCCAGCACATCTGGATCATGGACTATGTGCTGGGGAAAAAAGGATACAACTATATCTCCGTGGCTCATCATAGCGATCAGCTGGGATTCCGCTACGACCGGCGGATGCGCAAATATGCCCGCCGTGCGGCCAGTCACGCCTCCTACATCTTTGCCATCTCCGAAAGCGTGAGGAAGGAGGTTCTCTCCCTCTATCCCGTGGATGCCGAACGGGTAGCGGTCCTGCCCAACGGCTATGATCAGGCGGTGTTCGGGCGGAATCAAGTGGATCGAAGCGAACTGCTGGCCCGCTTTGATCTGAAACGCTACCAGAACACCCCGATCATCACCTTTGCCGGGAAGATTTCCAAGACCAAGGGCATCGACTACCTGCTGCGGGCGAACAAGGTCATCCAGAAGCAGCGGGAAGCGGCGGTCGTGGTTTTCGGAGCGGGGGATCTCGCAGAGGTGATGGCGAACATTCCGGAGCACGCCTACGACATGAAAAACGTGGTCATGATGGGCCACCAGACACCGGAGGTTCTGGCCGCCTTTCACAACATCGCCAGGCTCAGCGTCCTGCCCTCCCGCTCGGAAGGGTTCGGAATCGCCGCCCTGGAGGCTATGGGCTGCGCCACTCCGATGGTCGCCACCAGAACCGGAGGTCTTGCCAATCTCGTGATTGGCGGATTGGTGCCGATCGGGGATCACCGGGAGCTCGCCCGGCAAGTCCTGAGAATCCTCAATCTTCCTGAGAAGGAGCATCAGAAACTCTGCGACCAGGCCTACAAGCGGGCACACGAATATTCCTGGAAGAGGATCGTAAAGCAGCGGCTGAAGTTCTACCAGTCGATGCGGGATTCGGGCTGAGGCGAAGAATACCCGCCGGCAATTCCTTTGCATCGGCATCCAAAGTACCTCGTCATCCTTGACGCCTGTCGGGATTTCAGATTCAATGGAGCTATCTCGAGGGGGAGTGCATGGCGGATTACGATGTAATCGTTGTGGGTGCCGGGTGCGCCGGACCGGCTGCTGCCAAGAAAGCGGCGGAGCTGGGAATGAAGACCCTGCTGTTGGAGAAAGCGGCGGTTCCGGGCCAAAAGAACGTCTCCGGAACCTGTCTGAATACCGCGGCCCTGGTCGATCCGGACCTGCACTATTTGATGGACGGGCCGGTGGAGCGGGAGATCCGGGAGATGCGGACCTACCACATCGCTTCGGACCGAACCACGGCTATTCACGAGATCCCGGCCCAGGGCATCCTGCTGCTGTCCGTGCGCCGGGACGAGTTCGACGCCTGGCATGCCGAGCAGGCCAGGATGGCGGGAGCAACCGTGCAGTTGGCCACCGCCGTTGTGGATATCCTGGAAAGCGGAGGGCGCCTGCGGGGTGTGATCACCGACAAGGGGGAGGAACACCGTGCTGGGGTAGTCATCGATGCCGGCGGTGTAAACTCCATCGTGGGCAGGCGTGCGGGACTGATCGACAGGCGCAGCGGCACGAATATGATCCTCTATGTCACGGTGAATGTTCACCTGGGGGAGGAGATCGTAGACCATCGTTTCGGAGACTGCATCGAGTACTACCTATCGGAGGGGATACAACACAAGACCTGGCCGTGGATCTTCCCCAAGAGGGAAGTCGTGACTCTGGGAACCGGCGGCTACCTGGATGATCGGTTGATTTCCAGGGACTTCCCCTCGGTCAACACCTATATGCAGAACTTCCTCGACCTGCCCGTTGTACAGAAGAAGCTGGAGGGAGGCAGGATAGTTGCCTGGGGATTGCACCTGGAGTTCGACGAAGCCCCGGATCAGCGGGTCAAAGACGGTTTGATACTGACCGGGGAAGCCGGAGGATTTGTGATGCCTTTCCTGGGGGAGGGAATGCCCGAGGCTTTTTTCACGGGCATCTACGCGGCTCAAGCCGCGGCCGAGGCTATCGGGTCGGGAGATACGACCCGGGAGCGGCTGGAGGAAAAGTACAACGAGTTGATAGAGAGCAATCTGTTCATGCAGGCGTTCCGCTACCTGGCTGCCGCAAACAAGGAATCGATCCTGTCAATGGAGGACGGGGAGATCGTTTCCATGATGCAGAATGTCGTCATGGGAGGGGGCTTCATCACAAATGTGCTGCACAACAGGTGGATCAGCGGCGCCCGGGAGGAGAACCTCCAGCCGGTCCTGGAAGCCCTCGAATTCATGGACTTCATCCAGCCCTACCGGGAAATCGGCGGGGACTTCGAACAGATCTACAGGGAGAGAAAGAAGCGATGAAGCTGGAGATGAAGGTCGATTACAATCCAGGCGAGACCGGAGAATTTCTGCGGGTCGACGAGGACAAGTGCACAGGCTGCGGCCGCTGCGCGGCCTTTTGCGCCAGGGATGTCTGGATCAAGCAGGGATCGGTGTACAGACCGCTCAATTCGAAGCGGTGCGTCGAATGCGGCGCCTGCTGGAACGTCTGTGACTACGACGCAGTGATCTTGGGTGAGCCCCGCGGCGGTACCGGCGTGCGCTTCGCCTACGGCTGAAAAAAGGACCGCAATACAAGGAGCATTGCTATGGTGGAAAAAGAAACGTTGATTCAGGCTCTCGATGAGCAGCGTCAGAAGTTCACTCATCCGAAGGTGGCCAAGGATTTCAGCAGATGGAACAAAACGATGCAGTATCACTTCACCGACAGGGGTGAGTACTACCTGATCCGTTTCGTCGAAGGCCAACCCCTGCCCCCGGCTGAGGAACAACACCCAAAGCCGGACATCCAGTATGAGATGGACAGCGCGACATTTCTCGCCATCACCCAAAAAGAGATTTCCGGATTCAAAGCCTACCAGCAGAAGAGGGTCAGGCTCAAAGCTGCGATGCCGGACATGTTGAAGCTGCAGAAGGTCGACAAGCTGTAGGGATTAGAAGCTACAGGTAGAAAAACAGGCGCCGGGGTCCAGGCTGAGGCTTATGAGGTCGGATCCCGGACTTCACTGAAGATCGAAATCTTCTACCGCATCGAACATTGCGAGTACGTTTTCTACGGGAGTCTCCTCCAGGATCGTGTCGTGGCTTGCCGAGGCCACGTAGCCGCCGCCAGGCGCCATGATCCGAAGTATCTCACGGGTCTGCTCCCGTACCCACTCGGGAGATTTGCCTTCTATCAGAATATATTTGGAATCAATTGATCCGTTCAGAAGAATTTTGTCGCCGAAGTCGCGTTTGAGTCCCGCCGGATCCATTCCTTCCGCATCAGGCTGCAGGGCGTGGAGTCCGTCCATTCCGGCCTCTATCAGGTCGGGAATGAGTGGCCGAAATCCTCCGCAGCAGTGCATCATCACCTTCAGGCCGTAGCGGTGGCCCAAATCGATGAGTCTTTCGAGCTGGGGCAATAGAAATCTGCGGAACAGGTCCATGCCCAGAAGAGGCCCGGTCTGGCTGCCCAGATCGTTGCCGATGAAAAAGATATCGATCAGGTCGCCGGCTTCCTCGAACGTGCGTTCACTGCCGAGATAGTAGTAGTCGGTTATCAGCTCCAGCAATTTTTCCGCCACTTCCGGGTAGTCGTACATCATGTAGTACAGCTGCTCATGGCCTGCTAGATCGATTGCATCATGCCAGAAGGGAGCCCATTCGCCTCCGAGTATGGCGAAATCTTCGGACCACAGGGATGCACACCGGCGGATATCGGAAACGTCTATCCAATCCGCCTCCGGCCAGGGGAAATCCAGGATCTCTGCCACCGTGGTGGCGCCTGCAAGCGGATGAGAAAGAGGCTGCCCATACCCTATCCCGGTTCTGGCCACGCCGAAGGGGCTGACCCAGGTGATCTGCGATCCGCCAACGGTCTCGGAAGTAGATACTATCTGCGGTCCGGAGTAGCGGGAATAGACCCTACGGAAATCATCCCCGAACCTTCTCCTCAAACCCTCTTCATCCACATTCAGCTCACCCTTGGCTTTCTCCAGGAATTCCGGAGAGGCGCCGCACCATCGCGGCACCCTGTCCGGCTCGGTGTGCTCGAAAGCCGCCAATACCCTCTCTTTCGAAGTCACGCCAGTTATTGCCGATTTCTAAGCTCTTGCAGCTGCTTCAATTCCCGGCAGGTACCACGGCGCACGAGCTGCTGTTTGATTTTCAGCACGTGTAAATCTTCGGGATTGTGATTTATTCGATTCTGCACCATGAGAGCGACGATCTCGCCCATATAGGTCGTATTGATTTTCATGGTCGTTATCTGGGGGTAGTAGTGTTGTTCGTAGTCGAGAACATCCCCGGGTGCGATGAGGGAAACATCTTTAGGAATTGTGAATCCCAGATTTTCGAGTATGAAATACACGCGGAGTGCGATTTCGTCATCCAGACAGAAAATCGCCGTCGGTCTGTCGGGCTTTTTGAAAGCTGCGGTGATCTTTCTCTCCAATTCTTCCCTGTCGGAGAGCTCGAATCGGATGATGGATTCTTCGGGCATCTCCAGTCCGTATTCCTCCATCGCCTTTCTGTAGCCGATAAATCTGTCGTTCAGGAGCATCGGAAGATCCGGCCGCTCCGCCTCTACATACGCGATCTTTCGATGTCCGAGCTTGATGAGGTGCAGGGTCCCCTCATAGGCACCCTGATAATCGTCCACGCAAACCGAGTAGAAGGTGTCCTGGAAATTTCCGTTCATCACCACGACCACCGGGATATCGGATTCCTCGAGGGCGGTGAACAGCTGCGCATTGCCGTAGTGAACGGATACGATCGCCCGAACATCAGCTTTTTGAACCTTTTCGAGGATCTGTTGTTTGGTATCGGATCTCTTTATCGGGATCAGCACCGTGTTGATCCCCAGGGCTCTCATGTTCCGATCGATTTCCTCGATCAAAGGCCGGATGAAGACCCAGATGAATCCCCACTCATAGTCGATGCTTTGAAAGATTCCAATATTTTTTGTTGCCGCTGAGTTTATCGATCGGTTTTTTCTGACGTATCCCAGCTCTTCCACCGCTTCCAAGACCTTGTGCTTCACCTCCTCGGAGATTCTTCCCTTTCGCGAAAGCACCAGGGAAGCGGTGGTAAGCGAGACGCCGGCCGCTTGAGCAACATCTTTGAGTTTCGGCTTCATACAGATAAAATCAGTTAAAATTCTTAGTTAATTTTATCACGAAAAATAGGTATGTCAAGCAAAAAGATTTCAGAAATCCGGGAATAAGCGAGGAAAACAGGTTGGAATACGAGGTATTTTATCGATCACTTTACCCCTTTTTACTAATATTTTCTTGACTTCTCCGGATTGTATGATAGAATGAGGATTACTTCATGTTTATTTTTACCATATTTTATCAGAACAGAAGACCAGTCATGGGGAGAATATGAAACGCCACGGACAGCTCATCGGTATCAAGAAGGGGAAGCTCGAAGAGTACAAGAAGTATCATTCAGCGATCTGGCCGGAAATCGCCGCCAAAATCAAGGAATGCAACATCCGGAACTATTCAATTTTCCATAAAGACGGGATGCTCTTTGCCTGCTTCGAATACATCGGCGAAGATTTTGAGGCGGACATGGCGAAAATGGCGGCTGACAAGAAAACCCAGGAGTGGTGGGACATCATGATGCCCATGCAGGAGCCCTGGTCAACCCGCGATGAAGGTGAGTGGTGGGCCGAAATGGAAGAGGTGTTCCACCTCGGTTGATCGATGAGAGGAAAAGAGCGTGTTTGATGTGGCGAAACGCAAAATGCCGAAAGCTCCAGAGCGAAGCCGCGGCTGTCTCGAAAAACTCGAACGAATGAATAAAACCCTCCGTCATGAGGAGGCTGACCGCGTACCGGTAAGTGATTTTTTCTGGGGAGATTTCCTGAGCCGGTGGAAGGAAGAGCTCGGACTCCCGCAGGACGCCGATCCGTATTCCTATTACGACCTGGATTGGATCGCTACCATCCCCAATATGGATCCCCATATCAAGGATTTTGAAATCGTAAAAGAGAATGATGAAGAGGTAACGGTGCGCACCGGGTATGAGGCAGTTATCAGAAAAAAATTCGAAGACCCGATGCCGGCCTTCCTCGGTTTCGACACGAACACCCCTGAAAAGATGAAGGCCTTTCAGTTCGACGATCCGTGGGACGAACGCCGGTACTTCAAGGGGGGGGACAACCAGATAGCCGGTGTGGGGGATGGATTTGTAAGGGACGTACCGCCATGGATCGACGGGGTGAAGGCTCTCTACCCGGATTTTCCGGTATACGGAAGCATCTGTGAGGGGCATGAACAGCTGTGGCGCATCATTGGCAGCGAAAACGTCATGCTCTGGATCGGTCTGTATCCGGAAGAATTGGGTCATTTTATCCAGCGGGTCGGTGATTTCGTTGTCGAAATAACGAAAGCACAAATCAAGGCCGCCGACGGGATGCTCGACGGGATGGTCCTCTGGGGAGATGTGGCCTACGTGAACGGCATGCTTTTTTCTCCGGACTATTGGCGGCAATGGTTCAAACCGATCGTACAAGCCCAGACCGACGTCTGTCACGAAGCCGGAATCCCCGTTATCTATCATGGATGCGGTAACGCGAGTGAAATATTCGAGGATTACATCGAAATCGGTGTCGATTCATACAACCCCCTGGAGGCCAAATCAGGACTGCACGTCGTGGACCTGCGCAAAAAATACGGCCACAGGTTGGGATTCTGCGGGAACTACGACGTACTGGCCTGGGCCAACGATGATTTCGACAAGCTGAGGGAACAGGCCTTGACCAAGCTGAATGCCGCGAAGGGCGGCGGCTTCATTTTTCAGTCCGACCATAGTGTACCCAGCAATGTTACGGCGGAAAGATATGAATATGTTATAAATCTGGTGCGGGAAAAGGGCGTGTATCCCCTGGATCTAGGCGAGTTCGACGATCCGGAAGTGCATTGAGAGGGCGGAAGAAACAGAGAATGACATCGCGGGAGCGGGTCCTGGCCGCTGTTGAGCACAAAGATCCCGACAAGGTGCCCGTAGATTTAGGATCCACTCCCAGTTCCGGAATATCGGCCATAGCATACGGCCGGCTGACTAAATATCTAGATATGGAGAACAGCCGGACACGGATATACGACGTGGTTCAGGAGTTGGCCCAGCCGGAGCCAAGCGTGCTGGACAGGCTCGGGATCGATGCTGTGGATATAGGGAGGACCTTCAACGCGGAAGACTCCGATTGGTACGATATTACCCTCTCAGACGGAAGCAGCGCCCAATTCCCGGTGTGGTTTCAGCCCCGGCGCGAGGGAAGCGCGTTGAAAGCCTACGACTGCGAGGGCACCCACATCGCGACAAAGCCGGAGGGCGCCACATTCTTCGACCAGGCGTGTTTCCCGTACGTAGACGGTTATCCGGACACGTTCGATGACCTCCCGGATGCCATGGGCAAGGTGCTCTGGGCCGCCATGGTGCACAGCCCCTGGGATCATGCCGGTGAGGAGGATTTTTGGCAGCAGCTGCGGAAGCGGGCGCTGCGACTGCGGGAGGAAACCGACTACGCGCTGGTGGTCGTTGCCGGGTGCAACCTCTTCGAATGGGGTACCTTCCTGCGCCGGCTGGATAATTTTCTCATGGACATCTATACGGACCCCGACAACGTGGAGCGTCTGTTGGAAGCGCTCATGGAGATCCATATTTCAACCCTCGAGAAAGTATGCGCCGCGGTGGGGGATGTGGCGGATATCCTCCGCTTCGGGGATGACCTTGGAATGGACAGCGGGCCGTTCATGTCGCCGGAACTGTATCGGAAGCTGTTCAAACCCAGGCATACACGGCTGTGCGAGTACGTCCACAAAAACAGCACCATGAAAACCTACCTGCATTCATGCGGATCGATCTATAAACTGATTCCCGATCTGATCGATGCCGGATACGATGTTTTGAATCCGGTGCAGACAAACGCGGCGGAGATGGAGCCGGCAACCCTAAAAAAGGAGTTCGGCCGGGATATCTGTTTCTGGGGCGGCGGTGCAGATACGCGGACGGTATTGAACAATGGCAGGCCGGAGCAGGTGCGCGCACATGTGCGTGAACGGCTGGAGATTTTCTCTCCCGGGGGGGGCTTCGTATTCAACACGGTGCACAACATCATGCCGGATGTGCCGCCGCAGAATATCCTGGCCATGTTCGAGGAGATCCACGCTTTCAACGGCGAGAAAGGCTGAGTTTTATGACATCCAAAGAGCGCCTGATGACGGCCCTTCACAACGAAAAACCCGACCGGCTGCCGGCCACGGTCCATCAGTGGCAGGGATATCACCTGGACAAATACCTGGGAGGCATTTCGGATCTAGAGGCCTTCGAACGGGTGGGCCTGGACGCGCAGATTCAGTACTTCGAGGACATGGCCCAGTTTTGGCTGGTGGACGCGGATTTTGCCAAACTCAACACCGCCGAGTGGCGGGATGAGCCGCAGATAATCAGCGACGACCCTGACGATCGTCGGACGAACCACTCGATCACGACTCCGGAAGGAGTGCTCACCTACAACACGGCCGGAAACCGTCACACCACCTGGATCTCGAAGTACCTGATCGAAAAGGATGAGGACATCGAGCTGATCCGGAAATACATGCCGGTGCCGAAGCTGAACCTCCCGCCGATTGAAAAACGCTACGATGAAATCGGAGACAGAGGCATCCTCCGGGGTTTCGTCTGGGGGGACCAGGCAGGATGCTGGCAGCACGCCGCCTGTCTCATGGATATCAACGAATTGATCCTCGCTACCTTCGACAAGCCCGAGTGGGTGCATCGATTTCTGCGGATCCTCCTGGATAAAAAACTGCAATTCATAGAAAGCATGAGGGGGGCGAAATTCGATCTGATTGAAACCGGGGGAGGGTCTTCCTCCTCGTCCCTGATATCTCCTGATCTGCACAAAGAATTCTGCCTTCCCTACGACAGAAAGATGCACGATGCGCTCCATGACGCCGGTTTCCTGATTACCTACCACACCTGCGGCGGTACCAGGGGAATCGAGGATCTCATAGTCCAAAACAACACGGACGTGTCAGAGACCCTGGCACCGCTCAGCGTCGGCGGGAACCAGGAACCCTGGGAGTTCGCCGAGAAAATCGACGGGAAAATCGCCATGATCGGCGGCATCGACCAGTTCAACACCCTGGAGGGATCGGATGAAGGAATCCGAGCCATGGTGCGCAAACTCTTCCAAACCGCAGGTAATAGGGGGGGATATGTTTGCTCGGCTTCGGACCACTTTTTTGAAACACCGGTGGCGAAGCTGAAGGTGTTTGCGGACGCGGCGAAAGAATGTGTGTACTGAGATAAACCATATGAAGGAACGAACAAAGTGAGCGATCGACAACGAGTTGTGGCGCTGAATATGAAGAACGTAACGAAACGTTTTCCCGGGACGATTGCGGTGAACCAGGTCGATTTTGACGTGTTTGCCGCAGAGGTCCACGCACTGGTAGGGGAAAATGGGGCCGGCAAGTCCACGTTGATGAAGATGCTGGCGGGTTCCTACGATGATTACGAAGGCGAGATTTTTATCGGCGATCAGAAGATCAACCTTCACTTCCCGGCCATTGCAAAGGCGAATGGTATCCAAATGATCTACCAGGAGCTGAGCCTGGCAATGCCGATCAGCATCGCGGAAAACGTCCTGGTGGGACGGCTTCCGGTTACAAAGCTCGGATTACTCGACAAACAGAAAACCGTCGAAGATACGAAAAAAGCATTGGAGCGGGTGGGACTGGGACACCTGGATCCTTTCATGGCGATCGAGGAGATAAGTCAGCACGAAGCACAGCTGGTGGAAATTGCCAAGGCGCTGTGGAATGAGCCGTGCATTCTGGTCATGGATGAACCGACTTCGGCCCTTTCCCGGGAGGAAGTGGAACTGCTCTTCGAAATTATCGACCGGCTGAGAAATGAAGGCCTGGCCATCGTCTATATCTCCCACCACCTTCCCGAGGTGTTCCGTATTGCCGACAGGGTAACGGTGCTTCGGGACGGGAAGAAAATTGCCACAAAAGATGTAGCCGATGTAACCAGGCAGGAAGTCGTCCAGATGATGGTCGGCAAGTCGATAGCCGAGTTCTACCGCCACGAAAGTCACGCAACGAACAAGGAGAGCCTGCGGGTGGAAAATCTCACCCGTTTCGGCTTCTTTCACGAGGTTTCCTTCCGCGCCTATGAAGGAGAGGTCCTGGGGTTAGGCGGACTTTCGGGGGCAGGCCGCAGCGAGCTGGGCAGGGCACTGGTCGGTTTGGACGAGGTCGACTACGGATCGGTGAATCTGCACGGCAAACCTCTGAAGATCAAGAATATGAGTGCGGCCATGGCTCGTGGCATTGCTTACCTGACGGAAAACCGTAAAAGTGAAGGCCTCGCTCTGCGCTTGACTCTCAGGGAAAATGTATTGGTGAGCCTCGTGCCCAGGCACACGAAGGGCGGGGTATACAAACAGAGTTTAGGCACTCCCAAACTGCATGAGCTGATAGAAGAACTTACCATTATTCCTCCGGACCCGGAACGGACGATGAACAACCTCTCTGGCGGAAATCAGCAGAAGGTGCTGCTGGCCAAGTGGATGGCAATAGAACCGCGGGTGCTCATCCTCGATGAACCGACGCGGGGTGTCGATATTGGCGCCAAAACGATCATCCACGAGTCAATAGAGCGTCTGGCCCAGGCCGGGCATACGATCATTCTCATTTCCTCGGACCTGCCTGAGCTGGTCGCCCTTTCCAGCCGGATATTGATTATGCGCCAGGGACGGTTGATCAGAGAGATGGCCAAAGAAGAGAGCAGTGAAGAGATCGTACTTCTCGCGGCCAATGGTGAAGGAGTATAGGTGATGGAACAAGCGAAGTACGAAGCCATCAAACCTGGCGTGTTGAGACACAGCGTCGTAAACTGGGTTTTCGTCACCATCGGGGTGTATCTGATCGCGATCGTTCTGCTTGTTCTCGGGATCGTGCTTCAGCTAACCGGAACGATCAACAATTTCCTGACCGCTCAGAATATGCTCAACATCATCGATGCGGTTTCCATGCTCGGAATAGTAGCGGTCGGGATGGCCTTTGTGACCTATTCGGGACACTACGCGGATCTGTCGGTGCCCACCACTATGGCCTTGACCGGAATAGTGGCCGTTGAAATGCTCAAATTCGGTTTTGTAGCCGCCATGCTCTCAGCGATCGTGGTGGGATTTGTCGTCGGGCTGATCAACGCCGTGGCTATCGGTAAGTTTCGCGCCAATCCCATAATCTGGACCCTGGCCGTAAATTACATGTCCATGGGGGTGATCCGCCTGGTGTGGGTCAACAAACAGATCTATCCGGACATGACGGCCAGCACTGTCCGGGCAAGTGAGATGTTCGACGCCATATTCCGTCTGCGCTTTTTCGATAAAATTGCCCTCCCTATGGTGATGATGATCATTCTGGTCATTGTGCTGCAATTTGTCATGCGCAGGACGAAGTTTGGCGTTCAGCTGAAAATGACGGGGGCAGCCAGGACACCGGCCCGGTTTTCGGGAATCAATGTCGAACGCATGATTGCGATTGCCTTCATAATCTGCGCACTGACGGCGACCATCGGGGGCTTGGCGGTGACCTCTCTGAATCGGGTAGGAGCCTGGTACAACGGTAAAGGGTACGAGTTCAAGGCGGTGACCGCCGTAGTCATCGGGGGTGTGACCCTGGCCGGGGGGCGTGGTTCCATCATCGGGGTACTCGGAGGCGTTCTGGTGATCGGAATCCTCAACAACATCCTGACCCTTTTAGGTGTCGGGACCTTCTCCCAGGACATGATCCGAGGTGCGATTTTCATCATCGTCGTTTTTGTCAACGCGCGATCCTTGAGGAAAATGGGGCGGGATTATGAGTAGTAAGACGAGTAAAGGAATAAGAAGAGAGAAAACCCTTGTATTCATCGACAAAAACAGGATCTTCATCCTCTTCGGGGTGGTTTTTCTGTTCATGGCGATTTTCGCCCCGCGGTTCATGACCACCTTCAATCTAACTACAATCATGAGGACCACGGCGATGAACGCCACCGCGGCGATCGGCTTCACCATGATTCTCATCATCGCCCAACTCGATCTGTCCATCGGCACGATCATCACCTTTGCAGGGGTAGTGGGTTTGGGCCTGAAGCAGTACATCGGCTACGGCGGCAGTATTCCCATCGCAATCCTTGCCGGCTGCCTCATCGGATTGATCAACGGTCTGCTGGTGGCCAAGGCGAAAATCAGCTCGTTTATCGTAACCCTGGGGATGCTTACGATCCTGCAGGGGGCGATCTACACGATTACCAGAGGAAACTCGATAAGCCTGTCTTCTCCCGATGCTTTTGCCGTTTCCGACTGGCTTTCCAAGATGCTTATTCCGCTCATCACCCCCCGGGTTGTCATTACGCTGATACTGGTGGCGGCATTTACGGTATTTTTACGGTTTACCAGAGTCGGGAGAAACTTATACATGGTCGGGGGAAATCGCCAAACCGCCTGGCTCGCCGGTATCAATACGGATCTGTACACAATTGTGACTTTCGTGATCTCTGGATTTACCGCTGCGGTGGGGGGCGTCCTCTTTGCCATGGAAGGGGCGGCGGCCACCCTCAATCTGGGAGATACCTCTCTGATGTACGTCATCTCGGCGGTTATCATAGGCGGGACTGCGATGTCCGGCGGGAAGGGCGGCGTCCTGAAAAGTTTTTTCGCCATCCTTTCCCTGGACGTACTGTACAACGGGATTATCCTGTTCGGCCTCGGCAACGAAGTGAAAATTTTCATCGCCGGTGTCATTCTGGCCACCGTGGTGCTGTACGAAGCTTATACCCAATACAAACATGACAAGACCGTAGGTCAGCGGTCGGAATTGCTGAAAGAGGTGGACCAATTGAAGGAGAAACTGAGAGCCTCGAAGCAGAAGATCGCAGGGTAGATGCACCGGTTTCTACATATTTTGGAATACAGGTTTGGTTCAAACCTGAACATAAAAATCTTTTCTAGGAGGTAAAAGATGAAAAGACGAATCACGATTTTCTTTGTCCTTCTCCTTGCGCTGGCACTGACCGGCGCGGTGTTCGCCGGAGGAGGCGGGGAACCTAGCGGAGGTGCTGGTGCCACCGAGGGTGAAACAGCCGCCGGCGGGATGTCGAATCTCGAGAAGTCCCTGGCTGTGGATACGTCGACACTGAAGTCCGAAGACGGCCAGCCCTTGATCATTCTTCAGGAGAAACAGCGGGAAGTACCGGCCAGGCCGAGCGATCCGGAAGCGCTGCCGGAAGACAATCCACTTCACTGGTGGGACATCGAATTCGCGGGGTGGAACGCAAACAAGAGAAACATCCCCGCATCACCGGAAGACGGCGCAATCGGCAAGCGGATCGTATTCATCGTGCACGGAGATCACCCCTGGACAACGGCTTGTACCTTGGGTGCCCAGAAAGTCTCCGGCGCCTACGACATGGAGTTCAAACCCCTGTCGCCCAACTGGGACCTGGCGGTGCAGAACCAGATGATCGACCAGGCAATCAACGAACGACCCGACATGATCCTTCTCATCCCTTTGGATGCGAAAACCGCACCTCAGCAGGCCAGGAAGATCAATCAAGCCGGGATCCCGCTGATCCTGTTCAACACCCTGCCCTCGGCAGCCGCTATGGACTACTGCATAACCTGGACCGGTCCGGATGACTTCGGCCAGTTCAGGATGCTCTCCCGTGTGTGGGCCGACGAGATGAAGAGAATCCACGGGACCGCTGATGTGGGCGTGGCCTACACCCAGCATGCTCCCGGTGGGTCACCCTATTTCGCCCGCTGCTGGGGACCCATCTCCGAGCTCTCCGGGTACGCTCCCTGGGTAAAGACCCTGGACAAGCAGGCTCCCGGATTCGAAGCGGACAAGACCATGCAGCTGGTATCCGACTGGCTGACCCGCTTCGGGGATGACCTGAAAGGGATCTGCGCAGCCGACGACAGCGCCCAGGCCCTGGGTATTTTCGAAGCCCTGGAAAAAGCCGGTAGAGATGATGTGGTTGTTATTGCAGCCGGCAACTCGAAGGTCGGAATGGACCTGGTAAAAGAGGGCAAGCTCTTCGCCATTACCTATCAGACTGCAGAAGGTGACGGTGCCCTGGCCGTACAGACCGCAGCCGACTGGTTCAACGGAAAAGAGATTCCCCCCGTCAGGTATCTGCCGAAACACATCATTACCAAGGCCGACGTGGAAGAGTTCTATCCGCCCCAGTGGTAATCCTCCAAGTCTGCAGTCAGACTGCGGACTGAAGCAATTCATGACCGTCCGGGCATCCTGCCCGGGCGGTTTTTTTCGGAGTGCTGGAGAAAGCCGGCATGCTCCGGGTCATCGGCAGACGCCCAGTGCGACTGCTCCTCGGCTTTGCTTTCGACCCGTTCGCATCTGCTTGACAGGCCCGCGCGTTGCTATAAGATGGGACTTATCAAATCCAAATATATCCACGGAGGGAGCTATGAGAGCTACAAAAAAAGTGCTGGCAGTATTGGCAATCTGCCTGATTGGGGCGTCTTTGGCCTTTGCCGGCGGCGAGGGCGAGGGGGCTACCGGAGCCAAAACGATCAAGGCGGGTTTCATCTACGTCGGTCCGGTGGGGGACTACGGCTGGTCTCACGCCCATGAAGTCGGACGCCAGTACGTCGAAGAGCGGTTGGACTGGTTGGAGAGCATGTACGTAGAATCCGTACCGGAGGGGGATGCGGCCCGCATCATCGACAGGCTGGTTGTGGAGGAGAACTGCGACGTGGTCTTCACCACCAGTTTCGGCTATATGGATGATACGGTAGCAGCCGGAGCCAAGCACCCGGACCAGCTGTTCATGCACTGCTCGGGCTTCAAGAACTCGGAAAATGTGGGAACCTACTTTGCCGAGTTGTACCAGATGTACTATCTGAATGGACTGATGGCCGGCGCTTTGACCAAGAGCGACAAGATCGGCTATGTGGGGGCCTTTCCCACTCCCGAGGTCGTGCGCCACATCAACGCCTATGCCCTGGGCGTGAAAGATGCAAACCCCGATGCCCGGGTGCACGTGCGCTGGATCTTCTCCTGGTACGATCCGGCCAAAGCCCGGGAAGCCGCCGAGGCTCTGGTAGCGGACGGCATCGACTGCCTGGCCTTCACCGAGGACTCGCCGGCGGTTATAGAAGTCGGCCAGGAGCATATGGAAAAAGGAGAGACGGTCTACACCTTCAGCCACTACAGCCCGATGGAAGCCTTCGGACCGGATTCGGTGGTTTCCGGTCAGCTTGTCGACTGGGGTATAATGTACGAGAAGATCCTCAAAGACATCTACAACGGCACCTGGAGCAATGAGGATCTTTGGTGGCTGGCCAAGGAGAAGGCGGCCCTGCTGGGAGGCAGCCTGGATCACGAGATCAATCCCAAGTTCGTGGGTGGTCTGAAGGCTGTAACAGTATCTACGCCGGATCTCGGCAGGATGAACGTGTACGACCTGGTCATGAAGCGCTACGAACAGATGAAGCAGGGTAGGGACGTCTTCGATCCTTATGTCGGCCCGATCACCGACAACAAGGGGAAGGTGCGCATCGCCGACGGTGTGATGGGCACAAAGGCAGAGCTTCTGAGTATCGACTACTACGTTGACAACATCGTAGGAGACGTGCCCAAGTAGAAACTCGCACCGGGTATCCCGGATTCTTGACGGGGGGGCCTGTCCACGTGGGCGGGCTCCCTTTTTCGCTTTGAGCCTGCCATCGCTTTCGACAGCCGGATGTTTTCTCATCCCGAAAACGTCGTGTGATCTGTTGTTGAAACTCAGATGGGTCGGTTTCTTTGAGTATGAGAATAGGATTGCCTGCCGATCATAGTAACAGTTAGAGGTGGGAAATGTTCGAAGTTCTCGTCGTAGACAACCATCCCCTCATCAGGGAGTATATTTCGACTCTGCTCAGCAAACAGGGCTATGAAATCCTGAGCGCAGAGGATGGCCTGGCGGCGATCGATGTTCTGCGCACCTACTGCCCGAAGGTGATCTTCGTCGATCTGGTCATGCCCAACATCGATGGGCGGACCTTCTGCCGAATCGTACGCCGCATGCCGGAGCATGCGGGTTGCTTCCTAGTCGTGCTCTCGGCGACAGCCGCGGAGAGCACGAACCTGGCTGAGGACTGCAACGCCAATGCCTACATCGCCAAGGGGCCCTTCAAGAGTATGGGTGCCCATATACTCGATGTCCTGAAACTGGCTGAGCGGAGCGATTTCGAAGCCGTGGAGACCGAGATAAGGGGTCTGGAGGACATCCACGCTCGGGAAATCACCAAAGAGCTGCTTGAGTTGAAGCATCACTTCGAGGTTGTCCTGGCCAGCATGAGTGAGGGGATCCTGGAGATCAACGGGGCAGGCAGAATCGTGTATGCAAATGCCGCCGCCATCGAAATCATTGAAATAGCCGAAGAGCGGTTGCTGTCCTCGAAGTTCCTCGAGCTGTTTTCAGAAGACGACCGGAACGGCGTGGCTGCCTGTCTCCGGGGGATCAACGACGCTGAGAGCAGTTCATCCGCGACAGGAATCGAAATTCAGTTGGGGAACAAAGAGCTGGAGCTGCGGTTGTATCCGATCCGGGACGATGGGGAGAAATCGATTGCTCTGCTGATGGATATAACCGAACGCAAGCGTTTCGAGGATCAGCTGCGGCGCTCCCAGCGCCTCGAATCGATCGGAACTCTGGCGGCCGGAGTGGCTCACGATTTCAACAATCTGCTGACCGTCGTCCAGGGAAACTCCGATATAATGGCAATGGATCTCCAGCAGACCCACCCCCACTTCGAGCGGATACAGGAGATACTGCGCCAGGTACAGAGTGCCAAGCGTCTAACCGGGCAGCTGCTCGGCTATGCCCGTAAGGGAAGATTCGAGGTTCGACTGCTCGACCTCAACCAACTGATCCGGGAAACCGCGGAGACCTTCGGCCGGACCCGCAAGGAAATCTCGATCAACGTGGACCTGGACCCCGAGCTCGAGGTTATGGAGGGCGACGCCGGCCAGATCGAACAGCTGGTTCTGAATCTGCTGCTCAACGCGGGGGACGCGATGCCCGGCCAGGGTACCCTGGATATACAGACGCGCAACGTGGATCACGAGGAAATCTCAGACAATGTCTTCACCCCGAAAGAGGGCGTGTATGTTCTGATCGCGGTTCACGACACCGGCATCGGAATGGATGAGGAGATCCGGGAGCGCATCTTCGAGCCGTTTTTCACGACCAAGCAGATGGGCCGGGGCACGGGACTGGGCCTGGCGTCGGTGTACGGAGCGGTGAAAGGGCATGGTGGTTACATCGATGTGGAATCGGAGATCGGCAAGGGAACCACCTTCCGCATCTATCTGCCGGTTAAGCGGTCGGCGAACGCGGAGTTTTCGGCAGGCTCATTGCACGCCGAACCCGGGCCTGCCGAATCGCAGAACCGGGGCACGATTCTCTTGGTAGACGACGAGCAGGCCGTGCTCAAGGTGGCCACTGAGATCCTGCGCAAGCTGGAGTTCACAGTGCTGGCCGCCGCAAGCGGCAGCGATGCTATCCGGTTGTACCGTGAGAACCTCGAAGACATCGCGCTCGTGATCCTCGACATCGTTATGCCCGGTATGGGGGGCAGTGAGGTTTTTCAGGAGCTGCGAACCCTCGCCCCGGAGGTGAAGGTACTGCTGTGCAGCGGGTACACTATCCAGGGAGAGGCGGACCGTCTGATGGGAATCGGTGCCAGCGGATTTATCCAGAAACCCTTCAGCCTCCGCAGTCTGGAACAGAGCATCAATGATGTTCTACAGCCCGAGGGAAGCTGATATGGATATCCCAACCCTGGCCGAGGAGTTTGGTCTGGAAGAGCAGGAGGTGCGCCGGCTCTACCTGACCTTCTTGGAATCGACGGAGAAAGATCTTGTCCTGCTGGGTCAGGCTTTTACCGAGCAGGACGCGGAGAAGATCCGGGCCGCCGCTCACCACATAAAAGGAGCCGCCGGTAGTCTGGAGTTGGAAGTGATTGCAGAAGCAGCTCGGAGGATCGAAGAGAAGGCCCGCCGCGGCATGATCGAGGATCCGGCCGCCCATATTGCGAATATCCGGACGCAGTTGGAGTCGATTCGTACCCAGCTGTCATCTGAACAGTAGAACCATGGCTGCAGCGATATCCCGCAGAGAGATCGAAAAGGAGGCGGATGAGAACATTGCTCTAGGCCGGCTCCTGCGCAAAGATCGGGACGAACTGAAGGCAGAAGCCGTGGAGCGGGTTCTGGCTACGGATCTGCGTATCCTCCAGAAGATCGAGAAGATTCAGGAAATCGACGAGAAGCAGGAGGCCGTGGAGATCGAAGGGATCGTCCAACGGGCCTGTCTTCAGGCTGTGCGACGGCAGTTCGTCAGGAAACGCAATTCCATCAAAGCGCCTCAGAGCGCCATCCCCTACCTCCGCTACATGTTCAGGGAGCGCGGGCGGATCCGCGATTTCGGCCGGAAGACCCACGTTCTGGAAACACCATTTCTCCCGCCGGGTATCCGGCCCAACCGGGAGTTGCGCAATTTCTTCGTCCGGGACCTCCAGAACTGGTCGGCGGAGATTTCCCCCCGATTGGGCCTGATCACCGAGCACGGCTGGCTCCACCTTACACCCCTGCAGTACAACCTGGTTGTTCTGCTCAAATCATTGGCCGATAAATGTCTGGCCTTTGATTTCATTCATTTGAACTACAGGGACCGAAACCTGATCGACAAGATGAAGCGGATCGAACGCCTATTCCTCATGATGCACTACCAGCCGGAATACATTCAGAGCATCGAGGAGTCTATCCTCACAGTATACAGGAAGCAGGGCAAAGATGAGGAGGAGGGCAATGCCGCTCGGAACCTGGCCATCCGCATTCTATCGCAGGACGCTACTCTCCCTTCTCTGTACAACAGTATCCTGGGTCTAAACATGGTGAAACACCGCCGTTTCGTCGCTCTTTGGCAGCTGATGCGCCCCGGTCTGGGTGAGGCTGTCAACGTGCGGGATTTCAACTGCAGTCTCGAAGTGAGAAAGCGCATCGATGCCTACATCGACAAGTCCCTCGAATCCATAAAAAAGCTTCACGGTCAATTACACGAGGTTCGCCGCCTGAACAGCTACCTGCGCTACGACGAGAGCGGCCTGGTCGATTCGAGCAACCTGGGCAGCTTGTATGAAAAGACGGTGCCCAAGAGTGAAGGGGACTTCCAAACGGATCAAGGCAACGTACTGTTGTTCGCCCAGCGATTATTCGATGCTTTCTACAAGACATTTATTTCGCTTTTAAACGGCAAGGTGCAGATAGCCGGGGTCGGCCGAAGCGCGATCTTTTCCCGCTCCTTCTATGAGATGGAGATGGCCAGGCTGGGGACGATAACAGAGAGGCTGAAAAAAGGACCGTTCCACTTCGGCAGTTTTCCCCTGTCCCAGTACCTTCAGGTCAAGGAGGCCAAGATCGGCGCGATCGGGAACGAGATGGAGCTGATCCAGCTTGTCGACGAAGGCATAGCCTGCCTGGCCGATCTGGGCAAGAGTCTGGCCAAAGTGCTGGGCTCGAGTACGGCAAAACCCAAGGACCAGCCGGAGCAGACCCTGGTACCTTTGATCTTGCAAGGCAAGCCCTACTCCATACCTTATGCGCAGCAGAGCATCCGGGATCGAACCTACTTAGATGGAAAGACGGTAGAAGAGGCGCTTGCCGATGCGACGTCTCTATGTTTCACCATGGGAATGCTGTTCAGAGACCGCTTCGTTTTCTTTGTATTAGGCAGCGCCGCCAGACACGAGGCGGAGCTGCAGGGCCAGCTGCGGCTCATGAAAAATCTGCTCGATCCCGAACGTTATCGGGAGATCCTGTCCCGATATCAATAGTCGCTTCCAAGCAGCTCCCGTACCGATTCCTCTATACGACTGACGCTGATCGGTTTCGGGACAAAGCGAGTCGATCTGCTGAAGGCGGGATCCATGCGAAGAGAGCGCGGGGGAGAGCTCAGGTAGATGAACTTGATGCCCGGCTGAACGGCCCGGCAGATCTCAAAGAAGCGGGGATAATCTTCGTCGGAGAGATTTTCACTGATGATGAGCAGCCTGGTGTCCAAACGACGCAGCAGGTGTATTGCATCGAAGCTCTCACCGATGCGGGTGAAGGTAAATCGTCTTTTCAAGGAACTTTTTTTCAGCAGCTTCGCGAGTTCCGGATAGACATCCACCACCAGCGCGCTGTCCTTCTTCTTCGCCTTGCGTGCAGAGTCTGCAGTCCCTGTTTGTCTGCCCGTGCGGGAGCGCCGCGGCGGTTTTCTTTCGGATTCCTCGCTCAACGACAGGATCGCTTCGATCTTCTCGTCCAGGTCGCGGGGGCTGCGCATGATTGCAAAGAGTTTGCGCTCTTCGGCGGGACTGCGCTTCTTCTTCAACAACAGTCCGTACAAAAGATGCTTGTCCGCCTGGGACAGATTTCGGCTATCCATATTGGACCGATCCGTATCCAATTGATCTCTCTGCCGGCGATCCCAGTCAGAACTCCAGCGGAGCGACGGTTACAGGGATCAACTTGATGTCCAGGTTCTGATCGGTCTCCAGAGTTTCGATTTCTTCCCGCAGCGTTGCCAGCGAGACCTCCGGAGGTATGCTGATCCTTCCCCGCATCACGAACATCGGAGCGCCGGTCCAGGGAGCAGCCGTTGTATCGGTTTCCATGTTCTCGATGTTGATCCCCTGGCGCCGCAGCAGCGCGGTGATGGCGTGGACGATTCCAGGGGTATCGAGAGAAACGGATTCGATCATGTACGGTCTCATCTGAGGTCGAGCTTTGGGCTCCACCGTCGGCTTCATCGATATATGAAGATCCAGTTCTCCCGCAATCCGTTCGGAAGCCTCGATCAGCGCTTCGATATCCTTCTGCAAGCCGGAGAGCAGCAGCATCACGGCGAACTCTCCCCCCAGCACGGCCATTCGGCTCTCTTCGATATTGCACTGTTTTTCCAGGATCGATGTCGTCAGGTCGTCGACAATCCCGACCCGGTCGCTTCCGATGGCGGTTAGTATCGCGAATCCTCTCATCAGTTCAACCTCCCCGCTCGAGACGATTGTATGACGATTGTATAAGGATGTATTTGTGCTGTCCAGCGTGACGAAACCACCCGCCGCGGCTTTCCACAGGGCTTTCATGCGGCTATCATGATCTGCGGACCCATGAGTCGAGAAAAACAACAGTTCCTGTTCCTGGAACCCTTCTACGGCGGTTCACACAGAGAGTTTGCCGATGGATGGCGGGAAAACTCTAGGCACGATCTGGACCTTCATACCCTGCCGGCGCGATTTTGGAAGTGGCGGATGCGGGGAGCTGCACTGCATTTCGCCCGCCGCATCAAAGATCCGGGCCGGTACCGGGGCCTCATCGTCACGGACCTGATGAGTCTGGCCGATCTCAAAGCTCTGTGGGGAAAGGCCTGCCCGCCGACCCTTCTCTACGTTCATGAAAACCAGCTGACCTATCCCCTGGCGCCGGGCGAACGGCTGGATCTCCAGTACGGATTTACCAACGTCACCACGGCTCTGTGCGCCGAACGGGTGCTCTTCAATTCCGACACCCACTTCCGGGCTTTCTTCGAGGAGCTTCCGGGTTTTGTGAACCGAATGCCCGAATATCGTCCCCGCTGGGTCACCCAGGAGATACGGAGGAAAACCGCGGTGCTGCACCCGGGCTGCCGCTTTTCCCCCGATGAGCAGATCGATCTGCCGGCGGCGGGCGAACCGCCCCTGATCATCTGGAACCACCGCTGGGAGTTCGACAAGAACCCGGAACTGTTCTTCTCCGTCCTTCAGCAGGTGGATGAAACGGGCAGCAGTTTCAGGCTGGCCCTGCTGGGGGAGAACTTCCAGAAGGTTCCCAAAGCCTTCATCGCAGCCCGCCGCCGCTGGGGTAGATCGATAGAACAGTACGGCTACATTTCTTCCCGGGAGCGTTATCTTTCCTGGCTCAAGCGGGGAGGGATCGTGATCAGCACAGCGGAGCAGGAGAACTTCGGTATCTCCGTGGTGGAAGCGATTC
>Ga0315553_10000331_pt1 | contig 43298 bp, 42 predicted proteins | sample SalMarSW160140MG_FD_203099 | JGI IMG/M metagenome (GOLD analysis project Ga0315553, IMG submission 203099) | Salt marsh sediment microbial communities from the Plum Island Ecosystem LTER, Massachusetts, United States - Salt Marsh Sediment SW1601-40 ...
GATGACCTGAGGGGCGCCCTTCGTGACCTTGTACACCCCCCCCTGCGGGTCGGATACCGTTGCTTCGGTGCGCTTGTGCACCGGATCGAAAGGCTGGAAATGGCTGGCTTTCTCCTGTCCATCGACGGAGTCTTTCTCCAGTATAGCCAGATCGATGGGATCCTGGTTTTCCGCACGAGAGGCAAGGGCGGCCAGATGAATCACCTGCTCCGGTTTATAGCCATTTACCGTGAACACCTCGCCCAAAGTCAACCGATTTTGAGTCAGGGTGCCGGTTTTGTCCGAGCACAAGGTGTCGATTCCGGCCATCTCTTCAATACTGCTCAGGCGACTCACGATAGCCTGTTTCTTGGCCAGGATACGGGCTCCAGCAGCCATGGTTACGGACAGCACCGTGGGAAGGGCTACGGGAATGGCGGCCACCGTGAGGATCAGTGCGAACTGGATCGTGGTCAGCATATTGTCGCCCCGAAATAGGGATACGCCGAGGATCAGCAGAACCAATGCCAGTGCCACGACGATCAGGTAGTCCCCGATCTTCAAGACCGTGCGCTGAAAGTGACTCACTGTGTGAGCTTCTTCCACCAGGCTGGCTGTCTTGCCGAAGAAAGTCCTGCTTCCCGTGGCATGAACCAGCACAGCCGCCTCACCCTGCTTGACCACCGAGCCCGAATACACCGTATCCCCGGTGCCGGCCTGAACTGGAAGGGACTCACCGGTGAGAGCTGACTGATCCACCTGGATCGGATCGCTGTCCAGGAGCCTGGCATCGGCCGGGACGATGTCCCCGAGCCGCACACGTATCAAATCCCCCGGAACGAGCTCCCTGGCTGCGATGGTGGTCCAGGATCCATCCCGTTTTACTCTGGCCTTCAAAGCCAGCTTGGCCTTGAGGGCTTCGATGGTATTTCCCGCCTGATATTCCTCCCAGAAACCGATCACCGCGTTGACCACCAGGAGGACGGCGATAATTGCCAGCTCGGCCCAATGGCGGACGACCGCCGAAAGTATAATAGCTGCTTCGATCATCCAGGGGATCGGTCCCCAGAAATACGAAAGAAACTTGATCACTGGATTTCTCTTCTTCTCGGGGATTTCATTGTACCCGTACTCGGCCAGCCGTCCCTGCACTTCGGCCTCGGTCAAGCCGGCTTCAGAGAAACCCAACCGCTGCTTTAGAGCCTCCAGGGATTCCTGGCTGCCCTTCGGGATTGGCTCCTTGGCTGCATTTTTTCCCACTGTTTTTTCACTCATTTCATACCTCCCCCGTCAAAAACACTAAAATGACGCCCCGCCGCACGACGGCCGGGAGGGGTCCAGCCGCCGTACCAGTATTATTGGCGGGGCAGTCAATTTTTTACTTCGTGCTTCCGCTCATCTGACCAGCCCGATACGGTAATCACTGTTCTGGCGTGAAACCTCCAGCATGAACTCCCGAGCATCCGGTTCGTTCACCGCACGGTAGAAATCGGCCACTGAGGCTACCTTGTGGTCATTGACCTTGCGGAGGATATCACCGACGCGAAGACCGGCCACACCAGCGGGGCTGCCTTTGACGACGGCTCCGATGACCAGGCTTCCCGTGTTGCGAGGAAGGTCGAGCCTAGAGCGCAGCTCCGGGGTAATCTGTACGACAGAAAGGCCCGGCCACAGCCGTTTGGCCTGATCCGCCAAAGCCTGTTCGCCCTGGCGCTCGGCGATATTCACCGTGAGGACCAGCTGCTGCTGGTTCCGCAGGATGGTGAAATCAGCGGTTACGCCGGGTTCGAGGTTTCCCACGACCAGCAGCAGCTGGGTAGAATCGGTTATCTGCTCACCATTGACGGCTGTAATCATATCTCCAGGCAGAATCCCGGCTTTCTGAGCTGGAGAGCCCCCATACACGCCGTACACGAACGCACCGGTGAGGTCGTTTCCGTTCTTGCTCCCCGCATCCTGCAGGGGCAGGGTACCCATATTGATACCCAACCAGCCGTAGGATGCTCTTCCCTTGGTAATGAGATCTTCGATAGCCGATTTGGCGTTGTTGATCGGGATGGCGAAACCCAGTCCTACATTGCCGCCGGAAGGCGATGCGATCCAGCTGTTGATCCCGACCACACGACCCTGAATATCCACCAGGGCACCACCGGAGTTTCCCTGATTGATGGCCGCATCCGTTTGGATATAGTCGGTGAATGAGGCGATGGCAGAACCGGGCAGGCTCTCCCTGCCGATGGCACTGACGATCCCTTCGGTCACGGTGGAGTGAAAGCCCAGAGGACTTCCCACCGCCAGTACCCAGTCGCCGACCTGAAGGGTATCCGAATCGCCCAATTCCGCTAGTGGCACGGACTGCTCGGTTGTGAACATCACCAGAGCAAGATCCTTATTTGGATCCGCTCCGACCAGCTTGGCCGTAAAGCTGCGCCCATCTGCAAGTTTGACCGTTATTTCCTCGGCCTCCCCCACGACATGGTTGTTCGTCAATACGTAGACACTCTCCCCCGCTCGTTTGACCAATACACCCGAACCCAAACCTTCCTGCCGGAACTCCTGCTGTCTGGGCTGATCGTTTGGACTGCCCTGCGGGAAAAAGAAATCGAAGGGGGAAAGGATGTTCGGAAGCTGTGCTTGCACGACGTTCACCACGTCGATCTCCACCACGGAAGGCAGTACCTGGCTGGATACCTCTCGAAAAGCTGCCTGGATATTGTTCATGGTCTGAAATCCCTCTTGTGCCTGCGCCGGCTCTTGTGTGTACACAAGATCCACAGCTTCAGGAGATTGAGAGGAGCTCCTCTCTATTACACGGCCACCGAAAAAACCGACGGCCAATCCGATAATGGCGACAGAGACAATCTGAACTGTCTTCGCTTTAAAAAACGTTTTTAGGTTCATATCGCACCCCCATGGTTTCGTTGTCCAGCTACAACATACAGGGGATACGTTTCAGCCAGCTGACCTGAGGGTTACAGTTTTGTAAGGGTATATATGGTTTATAAAAAATCGGACCTGGGCTTGTCGTTTTACAGCGGCAGATGGACAACGAAACTTGCGCCGTGTCCAGGTTTGCTTTCTACCCCCACCTGCCCGCCGTGGGCCTGAACGATTGCTCGAACCATACCCAAGCCCAAACCCAGACCGGGCTGGGAACGGCTCTGATCTCCTCTGAACAGACGGTCCCAAATGTGCGGCAGGTCCTTTGGGGGGATACCCGGGCCCGTATCGCGGATGGTCACCACCGCCTCCTGCCCCTGCCGCCCGGTACTGACCGTTATAGACCCTTCCTTCGGAGTGTATTTGATAGCGTTGTCGAGCAGATTGGCGATGACCTGGCGGATGCGGTTGAGATCCGCAGAGACTGGAATCGATTCACCGGCTTCCCGCGTGATTTTGATACCCTTTTCTTCAGCGCTGTAGCTGTACAGCTCTACCATATCGTCGATGAGCGAAGACAGATCGATTGTCTTTCTATCCAGCTTCATGACTCCAGTCTCTGCTTCGGAAATATCCATCAGACTGGAGAGCATGTTGAGGATCCGCTCCGACTCCTCCACGCAGGAAGCCAGCGCTTCCTGATAAGCGCTGACCTTTCCTCTACCCTGAAGGGCCAACTCCGCGGTACCACGCAGGTGCGTCATGGGAGTGCGAAGATCGTGGGCTACATTGTCGAGGGACTGGCGCATCCCCGTGATCAGGGAATCGATCTTGGCCAGCATGCGGTTGAAAAGCCCCACCAGCTCATCCAGTTCATCCCCCGAACCCCGGGAGGGGACGCGGGCGTTCATCCTGCCGGTATTTATAATTTCCTTCGTCACCTCCACAAGGTGGCGAACGGGTTTGAGCGAACGTGAGGAGAACAGAAATCCCTCAAAAAAGGCCAACACAGCCAGAGGAAAGAACACAAAAAAGAATGTGCGGCGAAATCGATGAAGCACCTCCTGCCGTCTCCTCGTGCTGATTCCGATCTGCAAGATATTCCCGTCGGGAAGCTTCAAAGAGGAGATCTCCAGCAAGCTGCGATCATTGTTGGAGGGTAGCTTGATGAGTTCTCCCTCTCGTATCACGAGAAGCGTTTCCAGGAGGCCGGGTTGGTATTCACTCCAATGCGCGGGAACGTACAGATACAGAGTGTTGTTTCTCCGTCCGGCTATACGCAGCATGTACAGCCTCTCCTCCATGACCAGCCGCTCCAGGGTCAGCTCTTTGCGAATCAGCTCGATTTTCCCCGTTTGATAGATCGCCCAGAACTCCAGGAGGCGGGAATGAATTTCCTCGTAGTCATCACGACGAAAGGAATTCGCAAGGAAAGCGTAGGTGGTGATTGCCAAGAGGAGAGATCCGGCAATGAAAATTCCGGCAAACAGTGCGGTGAAGCGGAAGCTAAGGGACTTTAAGGACATAACCCACGCCTCGAATCGTGTGCAACAACTTTATTGAATAACCCTTGTCGATCTTTGTTCGCAGGCGGTGCACCAATACATCCACCACGTTGGTCTGAGGATCGAAGCGGTAGTCCCAAACATGCTCCAGGATCATGGTCTTGGAGACAACATTCCCCGAGTTTCGCATCAGATATTCCAACAGAGTGAACTCCCGGGGCTGCAGCTCGATTTCCCGGTCACCGCGGCTGACCTTTCGGCTCAGCAAATCCATCATTAAATCACCGATCTTCAGGACATTCTGACTTTGTCCGCGGGTTGTGCGGCGCAACAGGGCCTGCAGTCTGGCCTGGAGCTCTGAAAAGGAAAACGGTTTGGTGAGATAGTCATCACTACCGGACTGGAAACCCTTGAGCTTGTCATCCAGAGATCCCCGAGCGCTGAGAACAAGTACGGGGGTCGTATTCCCCTTGGATCTCAAGCTTTCGATTATTGAAAAGCCGTCCAATCCCGGAAGCATGATATCGATGACCATCACATCGTAGGGGTTGAGCTCCGCCATCTGCAGTCCTTCCTCCCCGTCCGAGATATGATCCACGGCAAAGCCGGCTTGCTTCAGCCCTTTGGTGACGAAAGAGGCGATCTGCTGGTCATCCTCGATAATCAATACACGCATATGCTTGATCCCCTGTTAGCAATCGGCGGCGACCATAGGTAGTAGGACTCTTCTCCATTATAAGGGGTCGTGGTTGTATCGAAAAGCACTTTCTCCTTCAAATGTACAGCAGCAAAGGGGCACCTGCGGTGCGTCGATCCTCTCCAGAATAAATTCAACCAGCAACAACTCTACCCGCACGTATTATGTTCACCAAATAATGAAAGTTACATCCCCTTTGTCTTAAGGTATTTCGGCTATTGTCGATAAACACATGCGGAAGACACAGAACATACGATCTGTTTCGCTCCATAAAACTATTGTTACGATAGAATGACTAAACAGTCCGATAATTGGAGCCAGCCGGTTGGGGAGACGGTTACGAAGAAACCAACTACTTTCCGTACAGGCGGGCAAACTGAGATAACCAAGAGGAGGAAGGAAAAAAATGGCGGCACAAGTCATCAGATCGAACCAGACCAAACCTATCATGGAGGGAGAAGAGTTCACGAAGATTTATGCTCATACGGACAAGTTGATCTTCTCCATCGGAAGCCTTTTGCCGGGTCAAAAAGCTGAACTGGATAGTGGCCATGAGGGGTCAGACGAGATTTGCTACGTAATCAAGGGTCACATAATGATGCATCTACCAAACCTGGAAGAATATCATGAACTTCAGGCTGGGGATGCTATCCTCATTCCACCCGGTGAACCTCACTACTCAATCAACGTGGGGACCGACAGGGCAGAGACTGCGTGGGCTTGTGCACCAAAATTGTAACGTTATGAGTCAGTCGATATGAAGCAACGTCTATACGCATTTGCCTGCGAAGTTAGAGGCACCTTCACGGACATCATCGTGATGGACAGTCACAGGGGCAAAAATATACTTCGCAAGTTGAAGACGCCAACACCTCCCCGATATCCCGAGCAAGGCGGCCTCGTCGGTTTGCAAATGGAATCATATGCGTATAGTATTCCATAGAAAAGAATAACGAAGAGGACGTGGGGAGGAAGAAATGGCAGCAAACAAAAAGGCCGCAAGAGTTTTGGAAGATGCCCAGGTAAATGTTAAAATCAAACTTGCAGCACTATGGGGCACGCTACTATTGGTCTACATTTATGTGGATATTTTTGGATTTTATAAACCTGGAACTATTCAGGATATAATAGCGGGAAAGGTATGGGAATTTGATATTTCTCAAGCATGGGCGTTGGGAGCGTTTCTATTGATGATGATTCCCAGTCTTATGGTTATCCTGTCTATTTTATTGAAAGCTGGTGTGAATCGCTGGATAAACATCATCGTTGCTGTATTGTATGTCGTTGTTGGGATGGGAACCACAATAGGAGAGACATGGGCTTTTTACATAGTCGGTCATGTTGTAGGAATCGTGCTTCTTCTGATTATTATCTGGACTGCACTAAGGTGGCCTAAGAAGGAAGCATGAACCGCCGCGTGTGCGGAGGCTGCTCTTTCAGCTCCGTCACGATAGTGGAAAGGTTGTGGAGGTCTATCAACTGATGCGGGAGTTCCGCCACAACTAGCGCAGCCGTACGGTTGCGAAAAAAGCGAGGATACATCCCAGGTCTGATTCCACTGTTATAAGCCAGCCAAGATTGACCTGTATCAACCTTCGTTTATGGATGACTTCGAGGGCAGGTCAGCAATTGTATACCTTGCAAAGACCTACCGAAGGATTGGGCACTAGAGTCCGAATGCGGATTGATGGTGATGGACATCGGTTGGAACCATATAAGTCTTTGCAGTGCAGCGAATAATTCACACAGTTGCGGATGGTACAAAACTTGCCTATACCTCCATATGTTCGTAAGACCAATAACGTCCGATCGCCGCTTGCATCGGTCTGTGCAAATACTACAGTAAGGATAGGGGGTATTTATGAAATATTGCAAAATCGGCGCCGTTCTGGCAATAGTAGTGGCACTTGGGTTCTCTGCATGTTTCACGGCGGACCAATCCCAAAATTCGATTCGCCGGGGTTCCTTTGCTGTCGGTACGAATGTGTGGACACAATCTGGACCTGTTCCGATCCAGGAAGTAACCGCCGGCAGTTTTGTTTACGCTCTGGACCTCTCAACGGGCGAATGGTCTTATCAACCGGTGCTCGAGGTATTGGAGCACACACATTCGGGTGAACTGATTACGGTACAAGCCGGGAACGAGCAACTGGTAGTAACCCCAGACCACCCATTCCTGGTTGCCGGTATCCCGGCCTCCGAGAACATACCGCACATTCGCGCCTCAACATCAACCGCCTGGGTCGCCGCTGAGCATTTGGAGGTTGGGGATGAGCTCGTGCTGGCTGAGAATGGTCCGGTCAAAGTGCAGAGGCTGCGACAGCACTCAGGTACAGAAACCATGTATGACCTCAATGTCGGCAGAGACCATTCGTTTGCTGTTGCACAATCCGGGATTGCGGTCAGTGATGCAACAATCACCATCGCCACCGTGGCGGACTACGGTGGCGGGGGTGGCTCAGGGGGCTGTTTTCCAGCCGGTACCGGAGTTTGGACCGAAGACGGGCTGGTGCCAATCGAGACGATCGAGTCTGGATCCCGGGTATATACGTACGATCCTGTGCAGCGGCGTTGGGTTTCAAGAAAGGTCCTGCAGGTCCAGGTCCACGAGTTCAAAGGTGAAATGCTCAGTATTAGCTCTAACGATACGGCGATCCAGGTGACCGGAAATCATCCAGTTTGGGTACTATCCGGAAAGGATCTCGACAGGCGACCTGCGGCCACGGAAATTGGCTACACTGAACGAAGGGAGACTCCCCGGGGTCGATGGCTGGAGGCTCGGTCTCTGCTGCCAGGAGATCGCCTCTTCGGTATCAACGGCAGACCGCTAGCCATCGCAAATATCGCCAGACAGGGTGTAGAAACCACAGTTTACAATCTCAAGGTAGAGGGACTTCACACTTACCTCGTGGGTCGTGACGGTGTCCTGGTACATAACAAAGGAAGCGCGGAAATGGCAGCTCCGACTGCGATGGAGGAAAGGGCCGCGGCACAGCCGGAGGAGCAAACCCTGATCGTTCCCGCCGAAGGGTGGAACACGGAAGAGTACACCAGGATCGGGGAGCTCCCGTTTCTCAGCGCTATGAACAATCCTCTCTCCACCCTCTCTATCGATGTGGACACCGCCTCCTACTCGAATGTGCGCCGTTTCCTTCAACGCGGCAAGATGCCTCCCCAGGACGCTGTGCGTATCGAGGAGTTTATCAACTACTTCAGCTACGATTATCCCGATCCGGATAACGATGTGCCCTTCTCATTCACCATGGAACTGAGCGACTGTCCTTGGAATGAAGAACACCTGTTGCTCCACGCAGGTCTACAGGGAAGGCGGATCGCATTTGAACGTCTTCCTCCCAACAATCTGGTATTCCTGCTGGATGTCTCCGGCTCAATGAACAGCCCGGACAAGTTGCCTCTTCTCAAGAAAGCTATGAGCATGCTAACCGAGCAGATGCGCAGCATCGACCGGGTGGCAATTGTGGTTTACGCGGGAGCTGCGGGGCTGGTTCTGCCCCCTACTTCCGGTAGTGAGACGAGAACGATCCTTGCCGCTCTCGAGAAACTGAGGGCCGGTGGGTCCACTGCCGGCGGAGCGGGTATCCAGCTGGCCTACTCCGTGGCGAATCAACATTTCGATCCAGAGGGCAACAATCGGGTTATTCTGGCCACAGATGGGGATTTCAACGTCGGTGTGTCGAGCCAAGGTGGACTAGTGCGGCTGATCGAGGAGAAGAGGCAGTCCGGAATCTATCTGACTGTCCTCGGCTTCGGTACGGGAAACTACAAAGACAACCGTATGGAAAGCCTGGCGGACTCCGGGAACGGAAACTACGCCTACATCGACGGCGAGATGGAAGCGCGCAAAGCCCTGGTCGCCGAGCTGGGAGGAACTCTGTATACGATCGCCAACGACGTGAAGATCCAGATCGAGTTCAATCCGGCGATCGTCGACTCGTACCGCTTGATCGGGTATGAAAACCGTACACTCCGAACCGAGGATTTCGCAGACGACAGGAAAGACGCAGGAGAAATGGGCGCCGGGCATTCGGTCACGGTGCTTTACGAACTGAAAATGAGCAGCAGAGCCCAGGCAGCGCGACGGGAGCTGAGATATCAGTCCTCCGAGGTCCGGGAGGGGGCCAAAAGCTCGAATGAACTGCTGTTGATCAAGTTCAGGTACAAGAAACCGGGAGAAGAGCAGAGCCGCTATATGGAAAAGCCTATTCTCTTCGATCCGTTAGCTCTGGATGCAACCTCGGACAACTATCGCTTCTCCGCGGCTGTGGCCGCCTTTGCCCTGATCCTTAGAGAGTCAACCTATAAAGGATCGGCTGATTATGAGCTGGCCCTCGAACTCGCGGAGCAGGCTCTCGGACAGGACCGGGAGTGGTATCGGAAGGAGTTCCTGGGTTTGGTGAAGATAGCCCAGTGGCTGGATCGATGAGTTCAGGGGCGCAGATACGAAGAAGATCGGTCTTGCCGGTAGCCAGAGGCTGGAATCATAGAGTTTGGAGAATGTGTCCCGATCATGTAGAGAATAAATGACCCGATTTCGGGGACAACATTTACGCAGAATCGAGCCGAGTTCGTCATATATCCCATATATGGCCATCTAAAACGTGGCACATTTTGTGGCACACTATTCTACGTGTGCAAAAAACTGCTGTACCAGTTTCTCCGGTGGGATCGGAGACCTCACTGCAGAATATCTGCGGTGAGGTGTGTTTGGTTTCGATAGGTCGCGCTCTCCCCCTTATCCTGCGGTTTGACGGCGGCTTCTAACGATCCAAACACCTCCAATACTGCTGACTTGAATGCGCGAAATTCCTCTTCAGTGTTGACAGCGCTTGTGCTCCAGAACCCTGGGAAGGAGTATCGGGGACCTCGTTTTCCATCCGTGTACCGAATATTCCCCCATGGAATTGTACCCGCGTGCCAATACCGCGGGTCCTCTGCGACAATAAGATATCGCCCTTGCTGCACATGAATAGTCAGCCTGAAATCCGTGAGGCATCGATGGCCAGACGGGTAGTCAACCCAAATTTGTGCTTTGGCAACAATTCTCCCGCCGTCCCTGTCCTGGTATTCGATTGAAGGGCCTGAGGGAACACCCTTGGAAAACGATCTGGGGGGATACCGCTTTACATCTATAAATTCGACTAACCACTTGTTTACTGCTTCGTAAAGATCGTCTTTGGAAATGCCTACTTCAATGACTTGCCGGACGACTCGTTTTCCCGGTGGCAGCCGCTCGGGAAAAAGCGCACACGAGTAGCACACCACAATTATGGATAGGAGTAGGACCGCCGGCTTCACTACCCGCACCCCCCCATGCTCTTGACTCGATGATAGCACATCAAGACCATCCGTCAAGAGTAGTCATGAAGTAACAGGCAAGGCGCACCTATAATCTGCTGTAAAGACGTGATCAAGAGAACCGCTGTTCCCACTATGCCGCCGACGGCTGTGGTGTGTGAAAAATACGCATTTGAAGAAAGGCTGAAGCGGAAGGGGCTGAAAGAAAAACTCCATAGCGTTCATCAGACAACTATATGTTGATGCAAAGCAGTGGCGGTAGCCTGCTATAAGGCGAGTAAAAAAAAGGCCGACCCAATCGTGGCGGTATTTGGGCGATACTGGATTTGAACCAGTGACTTCTACCGTGTGAAGAGAGTGTTCCGTCCATATATAGCATATGTAACCCGATTTCAGGGAGTTTTCGCGGGAATGGTAAAATTCATCATATATAGCATATATGGGCATCTAAACGTGGCACATTTTATGGCACACTTTCGGCACCTCGTACGGCGACCAAGTTTGGCGTGTCCCCAAACACTTTCAAACACTCCTTGTTCTGCTATATTCCCGCACAATTGATTAACAAGCGAAAGGTGTGTAATATGGAGAATATGGCTACCAAGACGAACAGAAAATCTTCTGCCAGCAACACCAATCCGGCAGTCCGATACATCGTTGACGCCGATGGGAAGAGAACCGAGGTCGTGCTGCCTGTCGTACTGTACGAAAGGCTTCTCGAGGAACTCGAAGAGCTCGAAGATATCCGGGATTTCGACGAAGCAGTGAAGGATCATGACTTCGTACCCTGGGAAGAGGTGAAGAAGCAACTCGGTGTATAGAATCGAGTTCCGGCGCAAAGCGATAAAAGACCTCCACCGCCTGAGCCGTCAGGATCAACGCGGAATCGCCAACGCGATCGATCAACTAGCCAAAAATCCAAGACCACCGGGCAGCACAAAATTACGAAACCGTGATGGGTGGCGTATTAGAGTAGGAATATACCGCGTCTTATATACTATTGCCGATGAGCGACTCTTGGTTCTCGTTGTTAAAATCGGACATCGCAGAGAAGTGTATCGAGAGGATCGATGAACCTATTGGGCGATACTGGATTTGAACCAGTGACTTCTACCGTGTGAAGGTAGCACTCTCCCACTGAGTTAATCGCCCAAACGCCTGAGAACCGGACCGGCGATCCGGTTCTCAGTACGCAGGAAATTTATACCCTTCTTTGTTCGTCCTGTCAATGTTCAGCAGACGAAAAAAACACAAACCCGGCGCGCTATAGGCTGGAGGGTTTGAGGAGCTGTCAAGCCACGGCGTTGAGGATAAGATCCAGAGCCGCTGCCTCGGGGTAGGCACCGATCATGGGCTGGGGGCTCTCCCCGATCACCGTGTGGGGCACACCGGACACCTGGTACTTGTTGGCCAGGTGCGGGAACTCGGTAGCTTCCACCATGGAGGCTGTTACGTTGGGCGACTCCATGGCCATGCGGAAGGCCTGCACCACCGCCCGGGGGCAGTAGGGACAGGTCGGGGTGACGAACACCTGAAGGTGCACCGGCTTGCTCAATCCCTTGATCTTCTCCTTCCCGTTTGCCGAAAGGCCGGACTCACCCTTGGAGACGATCTCGATCGCCTCCAACAGGGACATGAACTCGTAGCCGGCGGGGATTCCATAGAAGCGGATCCCGTAGTCCCTGTCTCCTTCCCCGAAAACACCGATTGCGGGGATCTTGTCGATGCCGAGTTTCTTGGCTTCGGCCTCCGCCTTCAGGAAGTCTTTGACCTCGACGGAGATCTTGTCGGAGAGGGCAGCGACCTCTTCCACCAGCTCGTGGGTTTCCTTGCAGAACCGGCACTCCATCTCCTGAGTGAACATCACCAGCTTGACCGGACCTGTCAACTTGACCAGCCGATCCCCGACCGCCTTTTTGTCCTTGTCACTTATCATTGCCATAATCGATCCTCCTCGTTTTGCACATCAATTTATATTGTATTATTTATATATAGTATTCCTTCTTTAAGATACAAAAATCCACTTAAAAAGCAAAGCGCGATGGCCAATACGCGTTATTTCGATTACACTAAGGACTATCATAGTTGGGAACAATCAGCATGGAAATGGCCCTCTATATCGGTACAGCTGTCCTGACAATAGCCTGGTCGGTTTGGACCTATCTGACCTGGTCTGATCGCTCCCGTCTGGAAGACTACACGGGCAAGCGTTTCTACCTTATCGCTTCACCGAGTGGCTACTTCCTCCTCCTTGCTCTTGCCGGCTGGCAGCGGGTGCAGATGATCCGTCTGGATCTCATCGGGCTGGCCATTTACGACATTCTGATAGTTCTCTGTTGGATCCTCCTGCTCATCGCTCGGGGCTTGAAGGCCAGTCAGTTCAAGAAGATGTATACACGAATGCTGGTGGTTTTCAACATCGTGGCGGTGCTGCTGGTTGGCGGGGTTTTTCTGATTCGCCTGTTTCCGCCGCTGCTGATTCGAATATCAGATTTTGTGAGTCAGGGGATTCGTCTGGATTTCTTCAAATTCGCCTGGATCGGCCTGGACCCGGAGACCCACGAGCGGGATTTCATCTCTATGGCCAACAAGATCCTGATCGCCCTCTTCTCCTACATACCGATCACGGTGCTGCGCACAATGTACACGCACCGGCAGATCAGCCGCCAACGCAAATGGGTAACCATGGAGATCAACGCCCTGAAGCGGAAGATCGAACAGCTGGAGAGCAAACACAAGGGATAGATCCCGCCCGCGGACCTTGACAGACGTGAGCAAATTATCTTAAACTTACATAGGCTCTCTATGTATAGAGGGTCTATGTATCTGATGATGCTGCTCACCTCCCTACGATTCATTTCTCTCCTCCACATCCTGACCGTACTCGGAACCTTGGCGATCCTGGCTCTGTCCCTGGCCAATATTCTCTGGCTGCGGTCCAGCGGCTATAAACCCCGATCGGCCGATCAAGGCAAGGTGTCGGTGCTCATTCCGGCCAGAAACGAGGAGACAAACATCGGCCGCTGCCTGGATTCGCTGCTGGATCAGAGCTATTCGAACTACGAAATCATCGTGCTGGACGATTGTTCCGAGGACCGGACCTGGCAGATCATCAGCGGGTACGCCCGCCGTTACCCTCAGCGTCTGCAGGCGATCAGAGGCGGTCCTCTGCCCCACGGTTGGTGCGGTAAAACCCATGCCATGCAGCTGCTCTCCCAATACGCCAGCGGCGACTATCTGCTGTTCACGGATGCCGACACGATTCACTCCCGGGAAAGCCTGGCCTGGGCCGTGACCAACATCAACGAGCACTCCGCCGATTTTATCTCCGGCTACGTTCGGCAGGATCTGCATTCCTTCGGGGAGGCACTGATCGTTCCCACCACCTACATCATGAGCGCGATCGTCATGCCCTTCTGGCTCATTCCCCGATCCAATTCCAGCATGCTCACTATGGCAGTGGGTCAAATGGTGATGTTTCGGCGGAGCACTTTTCAAGCGATTGGGGGGTACTCCTCGGTAGCCGAACAGATCAGCGAAGATGTCTTCGTTGCCCGGGCCGTGAAGAAAGCCGGATATCGAACCGTGTTCCTCGACCTCAGTGACCATGTGGCCTGCCGGATGTACGATGGCTACAGGGACTCTTTCGAGGGAATCGGGAAAAACATCTATGATTTTTTCAAGAACCAGCCGGCCTTTTTCGCCGCGGTAGCCTCTGCCCTGGTAGCGTTCATCGTGCTCCCGCTGGTTCTGGTTGCGATCGAGTTTCACATGAGCAGTCCCCTGCTCCGACTCTCGGTCTTCAGCGTACTGTGCTTTGTCCTGGCCTGGTCTTTGACACTCTACGACCGCGGTCTGAAGTGGTGGGTGCCCCTGCTCTACCCCCTGACCTTTATACATCTCCTGTACATGGCCTGGAAGGCCTTCGGAAGAGCGGCTGTGAACGTGGGGATCGTCTGGAAGGGAAGAGTCTTCAAGTAATCATGGCCTACATACGGGGCGACCAAATCGCAATCTACGCCTCTTCATTTATCCCGGCAAAGGTGATGTTTCACTTCACCCTTGCGCTGGTACTGCTGGTAAACCGGCTGATCTTCCGCTTGAAAATCGAAGGAAGAGAGCAGCTGCAGCGGGTAAGCTCGGCTCTCATAGTGAGCAATCACACCCTGGTGCTGGATCCGGGGATCATCGCCCAGGTACTTCGGCCTCAACGCACCCACTTCACCATGTTGGAGGAGACCGCCTGCATCCCGCTGCTCGGAACCTTCGTGCGGCTGCTCGGAGCCATCCCCATACCCGCCGGCTCCAATTCCGTGCGGATCCTGGAGAGAACGCTCCGTGCAGGCCTGCATGAACTTCCCTTCGTGCACGTCTTCCCCGAAGGGGAATGCTACCTCTGGAATCAGGAGATCAAGGAATTCCAGCCGGGAGCCTTCTACCTGGCCTGCCGGCTGCGTCTGCCCGTCGTTCCGATCACAACCGTGCTCCATCGGCGGCGCTGGCTGGGACGGGCTTCCTTTTGCTTCGCCGGCCGCAGGATTCGCATCCCCCCGCAGGTTACAGTCGTAATCGGAGAACCCGTGTATCCCGATGGAACAGCGGAGCGATCCCTGAAGCGGGAGGCGATGGAAATGAGCCGGGAGATCCGCTCCGTCATGCAGAGGGCGATCGATCAGCAAGGGGGCAGTAAAAGCATCTCCAGGGGCAGAATGGCCCGGCTTGCGCTTCAGCAGGCGCAGCCGGGAGGGCAGAGCCGGGAGTGCGGAACAGGGAATCGATTGCCGGGCTAGGCTCGCGGCAGGCTCACCGTAAAGGTGCTTCCCTTGCCGAACGTGGAGTCGACCTGGATGGACCCGTTGTACTCGCCGATGATGCGCTTGACCGTGGCCAATCCCAAGCCGGTGCCGGGAATTCCGGAGGTATTGGGATTCTTGACTCGGTAGAACTCCGCGAACAACCCCTTCATCTCCTCGTCACTCATTCCGATCCCTGTATCACAGATCTTTACAGTGACCCACTCATCATCCTGCTGTATTACAACCGTGAGGGAACCACCCTCCCGGTTGTACTTGATCCCGTTTGAAATCAGGTTCATGGTGATCCGATCCAGATCCTTGCGATCCAGCCGTACCGGATACTCGTCCTCCGGAGCTTCCAGGGTCAAGGTAATGCCTGTGCGGTCCGCCTGAGCCTGGAAAAACTCAAGCTGGTCTCGAAGGACGGCATTCAGCTCGAGCCTCTCGATCGATTTTTCGACCTTCCCCACATCACTCTGATTGAGAAACAGCAGATCCCTTATCAGATCCAGCAGGGCTTCCCCGCGGATCTTGCTGCGTTCCATCATTTCGTGGATCTTCTCCACCTGATCGTCGAACATCCCGGTAAGGATGATGTTGATATAGTTGATGATGGCGGCGATCGGGCTTTTCAGCTCATGAGCAACCATTGAGATAAAGCGGGTCTTGTCCTGCTCCGCCTGCCACTGCCGGGTCACATCGTCCAGGATGATGATGACGCCGGCGTTCTTCCCCTCCCGCAGATAGGGATTTACCCGGATCTCCAGCATACGGTCCTCTACCTGTTCCCAGCGAATCCTGGCTTCGCCCTGGGGAGATTCGGATTCCAGAATGTCATCGATAGCTTTGAGGATCTCCTCACTCAGAGAGAGCTCCTGCAGATTCAGCTGCGGTTTGTAGCGGACCGAGAGAAAGCTCTCCGCCTTCGGATTCATCAGCACGGGCTCTCGATTGATATTGAGAACTACAACGCCCTCGTGCATGGAGTTGATCAGCTGGCTGGAGAGGTTGCGCTCGCTGGCCAGCTCAGTCAGATACTTCTCCCTTTCGAGAATCAGCCTGCGCTGCCTGACGGCCCGCTCCACCACCTGTTTCAAGTCTTTCGGGACGAAGGGCTTGACCAGAAAATCGAAGGCACCCTGGCGGGTGACTTCCATGGCCGCTTCGACCGTAGCCAGGGCGGAGACGATGACGACCACCGTCTGGTGGCCGAGGGTCTCGTTGATGTGGCGGGTCACCTCGAAACCGTCTATTCCGGGCATCTTCAAATCTATCAGAGCCAGATCGTAGGTGTTTGCCTTGAGCAGCTTGATTGCCTCTTCGCCGTTTTCCGCCAGATCCACCTGGTAGCTGCTGCGCTCCAGCACCCTCCGCATGCCTTCCCGCATACCCTCCTCATCATCCACGACCAGGACCCTCAGGTTTTCTTCCATGACAATCACTCCGACAGGTACTGTTCTATTGTTTTCAGCAGATCCTCCGGCGGCACCGGTTTGCTGAGGATCCGGTCGGCTTTCATCCAGCTTCGGGCTTTCTCGTCGTACGAATCGGGCGTGAAGCCCAACTTGTCCCGTGCGGAGGTCTGCATGATGATCGGAAGCTCCGCGAGTTCGGGGTTTTCCCGCACCTTGGCGCAGAACACGAATCCGGCGTCGTAGTGTTCCATCATCAGATCCACCAGAATCAGGTCCGGGGTGGTGCTTTTCAGGACGTCCAACCCCTCCTCCATCCCGCCGGCTGTCACCACCTCATAGCCTCGACCTTCCAGGAAAACCTTCTGGCCCTCCTGAAGATCGGGATCGTCATCAACTATCAGAATCTTCTTCAAAGAGTCATCTCCCCATACTCGAGAAATTCACAGTCGGGAGCCCGGCTTTGCGGCATTATAACCGATCTTTCCGGGTTAGTGCCACCCGACCCGGGATTCAATGACGGATCGCTTTGCCCCTGCTCAACAGCAGGAACACACCGACACAGAGGATGGTCAATGCCAGGAAACCGGCTACCAGATAAATGACGCTGCCGATCCCGTAGCTGCGCTGAAGGGCGCCGACGATCTTCACGGCGAAAGAGCCTGCCCCGAAAGTAATGGTGAATTTGATTCCATAGCTCACGGAGCGCCAGCGCGCGGGAGTCAGAAAGGCGACCAGGCTGTTTTCGATGGGCTGCATCCCGACAGTGAAAAGGACAAAAATACCCGCCGCCGGGATCAGCAGAGCATTTTCCAGCATAGCCGCGGCAATGATAAAAGGCAGGGCGGAGCAGAAGAAGATGAAATACGCCCATTTGAGACTGTACCGATCCGCCACCCGGCCGCCGAGCGCCTGGCCGAAGATCCCCAGGACGTATACACCGGTGGCGATGAGGGTGGCCACCAGAGTCTGAAATGCCGGGAGATCCTCCACCGAGGCGAATCTCCGGCTGAGCAGGTTCCGGAACCCCAGACTTACGTCCCCGAGACGGGATTCGAGGAATGTCGGCAGGATCACGGAAAAGCTCCTGAACATCAGACCGGCAAACAGAACCCCGACGCAGAAGATCACGAACAGGCGCACGGCAGTCCCGGAGGCCAGCTTCTCTACCTTCTTTACCTCCGTCCCCCGCTCAACGGAGAATGGCGTCAACACGGAGGTGATACCGACCAGTAAACCCGCTGCGCCCAGGATGACCACCCCCAGGCGCCAGCCGATGAAATAGCTCAGCAGCCCTGAAACGAACGGCGCGCTGGCCATCCCGACATTGCCCCAAACGCCGTTGATCCCCATTGCCCTCCCCCGTTTGCCGATACCCTGAGAGACCAGGGCCAGTCCGGAGGGATGATAGGCGGAGCAACCGATTCCCACCAGGGCGAAAGAGGCGGTGATGAGGGGAAGGGAATGCACCAATCCGGCCATCATGAACCCCCCTGCAGACAGGATGACTCCCGTGTTCATCGCCCAATTGTGCCCCAGGTGGTCGCTGATCCAACCCCAGCCCAGAGCCAGTAATCCATACAGTAAATACATCCAGAAACTGATGTTCAGCACGGTGGCGATCGGCAGTCCCAGATCCCGGCTCATCGGCATCACCAGAGCGGGAAACACCAGCATGTAGAAATGAGTGAGAAAGTGGGTAGCCGAGCAGAAAAAAAGGATACGCCGCTCCTGTGGATTCATTGGCCGCCTCCGCCGCATAGAAAAGATCTTTCTGGGGATTATAGTGCAGATCGGTCCAGGGAGAACAGCGGACAAGGACAAAAGATTGACGGCTGATGGGTTTTGGTCCACTATCGCAAAAGCAACGTCCATGAAAGAAACGTTCGTACATCGTTTAGTCAGTTTTTCCGTCCGTCGTTCATGGATCGTGATCCTGATTGCCCTGCTCCTTTCCGTGTTCCTCGGCTTCCATGCCCTCCATATCCGGGTAGACGCGGACATCCGCGAACTCGAGACCGAAGATACTGTTCTGGGAAGCATCAATCCATTCAATTTCCTGACCTTCCAGCGGGAGGGCCGGCGCCTGCATCCGGTCACTGCAGCCCCGGGAGGTCGGGCACCGATCAACCAGGCGGAGCTCCAGAAGTTCAAGGAACTTCTGCTTTCCGATCCGCTCGCTTGAAACATGGTCTTGTCCAACAACGGCGACGCCCTGTGTGCGATCTTTCCCGTCGAGTTTCAGGAGGACTACAGCTCGGTAATCGCCAGGGTGGAGGCTCTGCGTTCCCTGGGGCTGCCCCTGGTCGTTGTCGGCCTGGGCACTCTCTGGACCATCGGGACCATGCACCTGCTGGGTTTCGAGCTCACAGTGGTGAGCATCATGGTGCCTCCCCTGGTGCTCACACTGGGCAGCGCCTACAGCATCCACATACTCAACCAATATTATCGGGAGGCCAGAGTCAAAGATCGGGGCAAAGCCTGGATTGCCCATTCGGTGGGACATATCAACCAGACGATCCTGCTGGCCGCCCTTACCACGATCATCGGGTTCTCCAGTCTGACCTCGGCCAACCTTTCCCAGATCAAGGAGTTCGGCCTTTCCACAGCATCGGCATCCTCTACTGTGCGTTGCTGTCCCTGTTCTTCTTCCCCGCGGTCCTGAGTCTGCTGCCGGCCCCTGAAGCGGCTGAGCGCGACCGGGTGCTGAGAGGCATGATCGCCCGTTTCATGGAACGACTGAGCCGCTGGGTCATTCGAAACCGCCTGTACATCCTTGCCACAGTAGTCCTGATTGCAGCGGGTTTCGCCCTTTCCATTCGAAACGTCACCTATCACCTGATCATCCGCGATCGCCGCCAGATGCGAATCTACGACGGAAAGGTGGACAAGTCGGTTGTACTGGCCCATACCCTGAAGACCGCCGGACGGCCGATCCTGCTGACCTCTCTTTCCCTGGTTGCCGGCTTGCTGGTGCTGTGTTTTTCCCAGTTTCTCCCCATTCTCTACTTCGGGATCCTGGTATCCCTGGCATTGGCCACCACCACCGTCGGGGCGCTGGTGATCCTGCCTGCCCTTCTATCCTTTGGGAATTGATAGGAATATGAGACAGGAGTATTCTACAGCAGTCGGTTAACTACTGCTTACCGCCGGGAGGGCCGAGAATCTCAGCCCAGATCACTGCCCGCTTCAGGGGCGGCAGTCTCTTGAGTCTGTCCGTGATCGAATAGCTCTTGCCCCTTTCACCTTTGGCCTCCGGCCGATACATCTTGGCCCGAGCCTGCATCCGCCCCCTCAAGTCATGTGTCGCCTTTGCAGCGGGGAGCCGTTCAACGGCCATCCGGCTCTCCGCCGAAGGCCTGACCACCGGTCTAGGAATTGCCTCAGCCCTTGGCCGTGCCCCGCCGGCCGGCCCGTCTGCCTGCAGCTTGGCGTCTTCCAGAGGCAGGGGGGGCGGATAGGCGTAGTTCTCCCGGTTGGCAACCTGGGCTCTGCGCGGCTGCTGCTGGATGAAGGGATCCGGGGAACCGGCAGTTGTTTCCTCGGTTTCCCTCTGCCAGGGAAACTTGGCAGCCCGGGTTTTCACCGGTGTCCGTTTGGGTGGGATAGACCGTACCGGCGCCTGCTCTGGGGTACCCCGGGCGGGCACACCCCGGGCCGCGGCACCTTGGCGTACTTTCACCGCAGCCGCCGCGGGTTTAGCAGCCGAGGGCCGGGTTCCATCCCCCGCAGCGGCTTCCTCTCTGCGCTTGCGCCTCCGTGCGGCCCGGGCGCGCAGCAATATCGAGACCACCGCGACGAGCAGGATCGGGAAAATGGTGACGAGGCCTTCAAACGCCCGTGCTCGCAGCACTTCCTACTCCTCTTCAGGTTTTGCCTGACCCTCTTCCCCGATGCTCTCCCTCATCTGCGTATCCGCCTGGATGTTGCGCAGCCGGTAGTAATCCATGATTCCCATGTGGCCGCTGCGGAAGGCTTCGGCCATGGCTTTGGGGATCTCCGCTTCCGCCAGTACCACCTTGGCGCGGTTTTCCCGTACCAGAGCGGACATCTCCTGCTCCCGGGCCTGAGCCGCGGCTCTGCGCTGCTCCGCGATGGCCTGGAAGCGCCGTTTGTCCGCCTCGGCCTGGTCGGCCTGCAGCTTGGCTCCGACATTTTCACCCACATCCACATCGGCGATGTCGATGGACAGGATCTCGAAGGCGGTGCCCGCGTCCAATCCCTTCTGCAGAACCGTCTTGGAAATGTTGTCGGGATTTTCCAGCACATGCTTGTAGGATTCCGCCGAGCCGATGGTGGTGACAATACCCTCCCCCACTCGGGCGATGATCGTCTCTTCGGTAGCGCCGCCGACCAGCCGCTCGATGTTGGCCCGCACCGTAACCCGTGCCTTGGCCCTCAGCTGGATACCGTCTTTGGCCACCGCGTCGATAGTGCCGCGGCTCTTTTCCGGATTGGGACAATCGATCACCTTGGGATTGACACTGGTCTTGACCGCGTCCAGGACATCCCGCCCGGCCAGATCGATGGCCGTTGCCCGCTGGAAGTTCAGCGGGATGTTGGCCTTGCTGGCGGCGATCAGGGCTTTGCTGACCCGGATCACGTCGCCCCCGGCCAGATAATGGGTCTCCAGCTGATCCGAATCGACCTTGATCCCGGCCTTGGCCAGCATGATCCGGCTGTCCACGATCAGCCGGCCCTTGACCCGCCGGATCCACATTCCGATCAGCTGGCCGATGCCGATATGGGCACCGGAGAGCAGGGCGCGGAACCAGAGTCCGAAGAATTTCAGGAAAATAGCGATGAAGGCAATCGCTACGATTGCTACCAATACGTAAAGAATGAGCATTTTATCCTCCTTACCGCACCACGACGCGGCTTCCCTCTACTTTTACTACTTTGACAGTTTCGTCCTTATCGATAAACTCCCCCCCGGTCACGGCGCTGTACTTCTGCCCGTCGATCCGGACCATGCCGACCGGGCGCAGGATCGTCAGGGCGATTCCCTCTTTCCCGACCAGATCGGTGTACTTTTCAGGGGTGAACGAGGAGTAGCCTTTCTCCGGTTCCTGTCTGTCCTGACTGATCAGCCAGCGGCCGACAGGAGAGCGGGGAAAGAATCTGAAATACAGAACGATGAACACCGGCACCATAACCAGGACAACGGCCAAGTAGATCGAGCCGATCAGATTTCCCAGGCGCTGGTAGGCTATCACAACGCTGGCGATGATCGATCCGATTCCGGCGATGCCGATGATACCGGCGGCGGGAACGAATACCTCGAGGATCAGAGCCAGAATCCCGGCGGCAGCCAGACCTACAGCCAACCACATAGTTGCAACTCCCTCAGGTCCTCCGCACTACGATCCTGTTGCCGCTGACCTCGATAACCTCCACAGAGGTGCCGGCTTCTATGAACTCCCCGTCCGTTTCCACGACCAGGATCTCACCCTCGAAATCGGCCTTTCCCGCCGGGCGCAGTGCGGTCACAGCGTTCCCGCGCCGTCCTGTCAGCAGGGCCGAGCTTTCGGCGCTTTGCACCGTGTATCCGGCCGTGGTGTCCTGGTTGCTCTCCAGGATCAGTCGCTTCAAGCCCGGGGTTCGGGGAAATATCCGCAGCAGGAATACCAGTAAAACCAGGGAACCCACGAATCCGAATCCGACATTGCGGAGGTTCCTCAAGAATATGTCCCATTCCCAGGGTACCCGGGGGATGACGAACTCCTGCCGGGATAGCACCAGGGCGGCGATCATCAGAACGATTCCGGAGATGCCTGCCGCCCCGAAACCGGGGATGAGGAAGATCTCGATAACCAGGAGCACGACTCCGAGCAGAAAGAGGATGATCTCCAGTGATCCCACAGTGCCCAGCAGCGCCCCGCCCAGGAATATGATCAGAAAGGCGATGATGGCGATGGTTCCGGGCACCCCGAAGCCGGGACTGGTGATCTCCAGGTACAGGGCGGCCAGACCGATCAGCACCAGCAGGCTTGTTACCGCCGCGCTGGTGATCACCGATACGATCCGGTCCGGAGCGCTCGGCTCCAGCGAGTTGACCGAGGCGGTGGGTATGCCGATCAGCTCGTAAAGCGCCTCGAGATCCCCGACAGTGGCCGAAGAGACGCCGTAGCGCTCCATCTCCCCTGCGGTCAAGGTCAACAACTTTCCGGTGGGTGAGATGATTTTTCCCTTTTCCAGAGTGATATCCTCTTCCCGGGACCGCCTCTCCAGGTCGGGGAGATCCCCGGAGGTGCTGACCTCGAGCTTCCCGTCCAGATAGACCTCGATCAGCTCCACATCCATGTCGACCATGGCCAGGGCAATTGCTTTGGGATAGCCGTTCTTTTCCGCCAAGGCCGCCATCTGGGCCCGCACGGCACTCACGGTTTTCTCAGGCGCCATTTCCATCCCCTGCTGGCTCTGGTAAACAGGGGCCGCCGCCCCCAAGGACGTGCCGGGGGCCATGTAGATCCGGTCACAGGAAAAGCTTATCAGGGCACCGGCGGACCAGCTGACTCCGGTACCTTCAGGGGTCGCAGGTACGTAGGCGATGGTTTCGATCTCGTCCAGACCGCCGATCAGCGTGGCAATCTGTAGAGCCGAGTCCACCCTTCCACCGAAGGTGTCGATGCGAAAGATAATGGTGGATGCACCGACCTGCTCAGCCGCCTGGATGCCCCGACGGATGAAGATCATCAGAGCCCTGTTGATCTCCCCCTCTATAGGTATGACGTAGACCTCTGCGGTATCCTGAGCCCAGACCGGCGCGATGAGAGAGAGCAGCACGAGGGTAAGAACGAACCGCCTCGAGGAGAAATGTTTCATCTACCCTAAAATTCACTCTCCCGAGGCGAATTGTCAAGCTGCAAATTTCATCTTCCCGTTAGAACTTTATCCCGGCAAACAACTTCGGATAGACCTCCAGGGGCGTGCCCACCAGTTCCATCGTGAAGGAGCCGGATCCCTGGTGCAGTTCGGTCGCCGCTGTGTATCCGGGTATCGTGGTATCCAGCATCAACCCGGCGAAGATGCCGATGAAATCGAAAAGCCGCACGCCCACCATCAGCCGGGCCGAAGGCCATACCGGAGACACCGTGCTCGCATCGAAGGCTTCCGCCAGCTCGCTCCCGCTCCATCCAGTCCAGCTGGCCTTGGCGCTCAGATCTGCGTCTACGAAGAACGGACCAAGCGGAACATGCAGGCCGAAGCCGAGGGCGGCTGAGTAAAGGGGAGAGAGCCGCTCACCCAGGGCCATCCCTGCGTAGAGGAGCGTATAAAGAGAGCGGGTGCCCATCTCGAACCCTACGTAGCCCATGCCCAGTTCGGAGAACCAGCCGGAAGTGCGGAAGATCCCGTTCTCCACGATATTCACCAACCCGATCGGGATTCCGTGCAGTTCCCTGGATATGTTCACGATCCCCACCTGAGTTCCCCGGACCACACCGCTGGATATGTTGACGATTCCGATCTGGGTCCCGTCGACATCCCCGGAGATGTTTACCACCCCGACCTGCGCCCCGGATACTCTGGCGGCGGCATTGAACACCCCGGAGAATTGAGCTCCGCTCACCGGACCCCGGGTCATGTTGAACACCCCAGCGGCCTGAACTCCGGCAAAGGCGCCGCAGACCATGTTGAACACCCCGGCGCTCTGGAGAAAAGAGGTGTTGCCCTCGTTGACGTTGAACACCCCGGCCCACTGAGCCGCGGTGGTTTCCCCGCCCACGATGTTGAACACCCCGGCGCTCTGGATTCCCAGCAGGTCACCTTCTATGATGTTGCCGACTGATGAGGCCTGGACACCGGCAAGCCTGTCCTCGGTGATGTTCATGATCGTGCCCAACTGGGCTCCCTTGATCCCGTATACCGAGCCGACGAGCAGATTCAGAGACAGGTTGTACACGGTGCGCTCAGTTGGCGGGCTCGGTATCCCGGGCAGCAGCGTGAACCCGAAGGGTTCGTAGGAGACGGGCAGCTCCTCCCCCGCCGATTGCGAAGGACTCACGCCCTCCGGAGCTTCTTCCATGGGAGGCAGCGGCGGCTCATCCCCCTTGGGAGCGGTTGGCTCTCTGCCGATCGGCTGGAAATCCGCCGGCTCGAGCTCCCTGCGGACACCGGAGCGCAGGGCCACGTTCGTCACCCAGCTGCGCCCCCCAGAGTCCAGGGTCAGGGAGTAGCGACCCTCGGGCAGCGCCAGCACCACACCGGTACCGAAAACCTTGCGCACCTCGGCGACGAGATTGCCCATGGAGCCGCGCACGTACAGGCGCCCGTCGATCTGCTCGCCCAAGACGATGCTGCAGGAGGCGACCCGCAGATCCGTCATGGTCAGATCCCCGGTTCCGGTAAGCTGGATGTTGTAGGAGGGATGCTGAGCCCCCCCGTGGGAGGTCTCCGTGCGGGCCAGGGTTTCGGCGAAAGCATAGTGGTAGGCCTCATTAAGAGACACCTGTTCATCCCGGGTCGAATCCGCCGCGCCCCGCAGAGCCGCGATCATGTAGTGGGTGAAGAAGGAACCCTGGATGTGATCGGATTCCTGAGCCGCTTCGTCCGCGGAGCTCGAGGTCAGGAAGGCGTGGCCCTGCATCTGGATCGACTCGTCGATCATGAAAGGAAGCTGCCGGGCTCCACCTTTGAGGCGGGTAAAGGCGCCGGAAAAACAGGAATCGAGAATAGCGATGTTTACATCCGCCTCGATATCCACAATAGAAGCTTTGAGGTCCGTATAGGCCACTCTCTCTTCGCCCAACAGCAGACCCCTCTCATCGGAATGTCCGGAGTAGTAGAAAAGGAACTCCACCCTCCGTGCATCCGCATGGGCCTTCCGGACCCGCCTGTTCATCATCAGCAAGGCGGTTTCCAGATCGTAGGAGGTCGGGGCCAGCAGCACCAGGCTGTCGTTGAACTCGACCCCGCCCAGCTCCTGCATCACTTCGGCCATAGCCTGGGCATCGCTCTCGGCATAGCGCAGGCGCACCCGTTCATGACCTCCGTCGTTGGACCCGACGAACACGGCGTAGCGCCTTAAGACCCCCGACCCCTGATTGGCAGATACAGATGCGGCGCTCAGCAGTACGAGCAACAGCATTACTATCCTTCTCATCGCTTCTCTCACCTCTGCTTCAACAACAGTATCGCGCTCTGCTCTAACCTTCCAGGCAGATCCAAGTCCTGACTTTTCGCTGATTCAGGTTTTTCCGCAAGTTTTTCCGCCGCCTCGAGCACCGTCGCTGCCGAGAAGGATTTCTCGGAAACGACGAAGAAAAATCGTTCGAAATCCGGAGCGTCGTCCAGCGTATAGGCGAAGGGCAGCAGCACCTCCCCCTGCCCCTCCAGCTGCAGTCCGGCCGTGGGGGACGGCGGAAAATGAAGGGTTACCATCCCCCGTCCGTCGATGGAAACGATCACCCCGTATTCTTTGCTCCCCGAAACATAACCTATCTGCACAGTCGTGCCTTCGGTCACTCGGTCTCCCTCTTCGAGCAGCCGGGCGCCCCCGTCTGTCTTCATATAGACGTTCAGATGGGCGGCGCCGCCTTTGAGCCGGATATCCGCGGCTTGCCCCCCGGGGGCGAAAAGGTGCGGTCCGCGGGTGAGCAGCAGCAATCCGCCCGCCAGGACCAAGAGGGCGAAGCTCGCCGCCGGTACGAGCCTGGTCCAGTTCAGGCGTCGTCTCGGCTCTCCGGTCACAACCGGGCGCGACCGGCTGAACCGGCTGCGGTTGCGGATCGCCTTGGCCATCTCCTCCGGAGGATGCTCCTCCAGGGTCCTCCGGTTATCCGCCTTCAGCTCCTCGAGCCGGTGCCTAACATAAGGGTCTTCGAGCAGCCGCTCCTTCATGCTCCGCGGCAGCTCGTCCAGGAGAAGCTTTTCGATGAACAGATCGGGAATCCCCTTTTCCTTCATGAGGTTTCTACTCCCTCCAGGGCCAGGCTCCGTTTGCGCAGGGCTCTGAGGCGCTTGCGCACCCCGGAAACCGACAGGCCGACCTCCGCGGCGGTTTCCTCCAGGGTGAGTCTGTCCACGTAGTGGAGCACCGCGATCATCCGGGTGGATGCCTTCTCCCGGCTGAACAGCTCGTCCAGAAAGGCCCGGGCCGCCGAACACTCCTCGTGCTGGTCAAAACTCGCGATCTCCATCAACAGCTCCTCCCTGCCGCTCAGAGGCCTGCGCTTCTCGCCGCGCAGGATGTTCAAACAGGTATTCGTTGCGATGCGGTACAGCAAGCTGGACGGTGCATCCGCCGTCAGCCTCTGCGAGTGGCGCAGAAGCTGCACGAAGGTGTCCTGCATCGCATCCAGGGCCTTTTCCTCGTTCTGCAGGAGCTGACGACAGCGCCTCAGCACCATAGGCCCATACTTCCTGTAAAGAGCCTCAACGTCGATAGCCAAAAAGGATCCTTTCCAGCGCTATCCAATAGTATAACACCAGCGTGGGGATATTGTGTTACCCCGGAGAGAAGCTACACCCTTGAAAACCTTCTGTCCAGCATCAGCTTGACGCCGGTTCACGGGTATGGAATAATCAAGCGTAGCGAGAGGAGAAGTCGATGGCTCAAGACAAAGAAAAGATCGGCTGCGCACGGCCGACGGGAAGCGTGGTTGGTGCGTCCCCAAAAGAAAAAAGCTCCCAGCCTGAGGAGCAGCCCAAGGAGGAAAGCATGGTTCAGGTCAAAGCGGGAGGCAAGGCGCCCGATTTCGAGGCACCGGCCTATCACCAGGGAAAGTTCACCAGCGTGAAGCTCTCGGACAATCTGGGCAAGTGGGTCCTGCTCTGCTTCTATCCGGGTGACTTCACCTTCGTATGACCGACCGAAATATCAGCGGTCGCTGATAGATACGACGAACTGAAAAAACTGGGTTGCGAGGTATTTTCCTGCAGCGTAGACAGCACCTTCGTCCACAAGATGTGGGATGAAGAGGAGCTGTCCAAGATGGTGGACGGCGGGATTCCCTTCCCCATGCTCTCCGACGCGGGGGGACATCTCGGGAAGGTGTACGGCGTTTACGACGAAAACTCGGGGGTGGACATCCGGGGACGGTTCATCATCGATCCGGATGGCGTTGTTCAGGCCATGGAGATCCTGACTCCCCCGGTCGGGCGGCATCTGGACGAGACAATACGCCAGGTGCAGGCCTTCCAGCACGTACGAAAGACCAAGGGTGCGGAGGTCTGTCCTTCCGGCTGGCATCCGGGCGATCCGGTGCTGAAACCGGGTCCGGATCTTGTGGGCAAAGTCTGGAAGGTCTGGAAGCCGAAGTAGCATCCCACACGCTACGGTTCTAAACGCAAAACGAGGGAGTGTGACTAGAGCGAGAGGAAAGTCTGTTTCCATCACCCTGAAGCACTCCCCCATCCTCAAATTAAAAAATTTTGCCGAGAAGGGACGGGTCGAGGTGCCGGAAGGCACCACGGTTGAAGCCCTTCTCGAGCTGATCGGTATCCACTCAAATCACCACCGTTATCTCCTCGTCTACGCAAACGGCCGCAAACGGGGGCTCGACTACGGGCTCCAGCAGGACGACGAGGTGCAGCTGTTTCTGCCGATCGGCGGCGGGTGATCCCGAGTTTTTTTCGCCACCCCTCCCGTCGAAGGTTGACACGGGGTGAGCCGGGTAAATACTATGACGATGATGGAGCAAAGACGCCTGGCAATCGGTGTTTTGCCCGCAGGGAAGCTGATGGGATCTGGTGGTCCCCGCGGTCTTCAAAACCGTTGATCGCCTGAACAGGCGATGGCAGGTTCGATTCCTGCCTCTTCCGATCCAAGATGGAAAAATCCGCTCCTAACCCCCTATCGCGCCTGCCCCAGATAGAAACGCTCCTCCAGAGCGAACAGCTCGAGGCCTGGTTTCCCCGGCTCAGCCGCCCTCTGGTTGCCAGGCTGGCCGCGGAGACGATCGGGCAGGTACGGACGCAGATCCAGGGGGGCGGAGAATTCCCGGGAGAGGAGGCGATCCTGGAAGCCGTGGCCGGGCGCTGCCTGGAGACCTCCCGGCGCAGGATCCACCACCTGATCAACGCCACGGGGGTGATGCTGCACACCAACATGGGCCGGGCTCCCATCTCCAAAACCGCCTGGCGTTGCGCGGAGGCAGTCAACACCGGCTTCTCCAACCTGGAGTTCGACCTCCAGACGGGCAAACGGGGCAAGCGCAAAGGCATCATCCCGCAGCTGCTGTCTCTGCTGGTCGGGTCGGAGGACGCCCTGATGGTGAACAACAATGCGGCGGCGGTGTTTCTCATCCTCTGCGCCCTGGCCGGGGGCAGGGAGGTGGTCGTATCCCGGGGAGAGCAGGTACAGATAGGCGGCGGCTTTCGCATCCCCGAGATCCTGGCTCAGACCGGCGCCCGGATGGTTGAGGTGGGCACGACCAACATCACCCGACTGGAGGACTACACCCGTGCCTTCACCCCGGAGACCGCCATGGTCCTGACCGTGCACGCCTCCAACTTCCGCATCCGGGGATTTACCGCCCGACCGGGGATCCGCGAGCTGGCGGCTAGCCTTCCCGAAGACGTGCTCCTGGTGGTGGATCAGGGCTCCGGAACGACGACGGAGCGCATCCCCGGAGAACACTCGGTGGCCCACTATCTGGGCTCGGGCGCCGATCTGGTCAGTTTTTCCGGGGACAAAGTGCTGGGGGGTCCTCAGGCCGGCTTCATCGTGGGCAGAGGAGATCTGATCCGGACCCTTTCCGCCCATCCCCTGAACCGGGTGTTCCGGCCGGGCAAGACGATCTACTCCCTGATGGAGGAAGCCCTGGTGGCCAGGCTCAACCGGACTGCCGAGCCTCCCGTGGAAGCGGTGTTGAGCCTGCCCATGGAGGAGCTGAGGGCTCGAGGTGAATCCCTGCTGGCCGAACTGCCGCCGGGGTCCTCCCGGCTGGTCGATTCCACGATGAGCACCGGAGGAGGCAGCGCCCCGGACGAGCATTTTCCCTCCCTGTCGATCCAGCTGCCGGCCAACGAGAAGCCGGAGCGATTGCTGGCCGCCCTGCGGGGGCTGGAACCTCCCATCATCGGAACCATCGTGGAGGGGGCGGTCCAGCTGAACCTGGCCACCCTGCTGCCTGAGGAAGTGCAGGTGGTCGGGCAATCCCTGAAACGGCTTTTGGGCGGCAAAAAGTGAACCGGAGTCTGCCATGCACGTGATTGGAACCGCCGGACATGTGGATCACGGCAAAACCCTGCTGATCGAGGCGCTCACCGGCATCAATGCGGACCGGCTGCCCGAGGAAAAACGGCGGGGTCTGACCATCGATCTGGGGTTCGCCCACTTCTTCACCCCCGAAGGGCAACCGGTGGGTGTGATCGACGTGCCTGGGCACGAGCGGTTCATCCGCAACATGGTGGCCGGGGCCTGGTCCCTAGACCTGGCGCTTCTGACCGTGGCCTCCGATGACGGGTGGATGCAGCAGTCCTCCGACCATACCCGGGTCCTGCACCTGATGGGCGTTCCTCGGCTGATCGCGGTGATCACCAAGGCGGACCTGGCGTCACCCGAAAGGATCGCTCAGATCAGCGAACAGGTTGCCGGGGAGTGCAGCCGCCTCGGCTATCCCCAGGCGCCCATCATCGCCGTTTCGGCCCGCAGCGCACGGGGCATCGAGGAGCTCAGGGGACTGATTCTCCGGGAGCTTGCCCGGCCGGCGGGCTCCACGGCCCCGAGCCGGAGCGTGCCCCACCTCTACGTGGACCGGGCCTTCACGGTAAAGGGATCGGGCCTCGTGGTCACCGGAAGCTTGAAAGGCGGGCCGCTGCGTCGAGGGCAGGAGCTGCTCCTGCTGCCGCAGAACCGGCGGGTGCGGATTCGGGGACTCCAGTCCTACTACCAGGATTGTGAGCAGGTCGAACCGACCTCCCGGGTGGCGATAAATCTGAGCGGCGTCAATGCGCAGCAGATCATCCGGGGCGACCTCCTGTGCCGGGCCGAAGGCCCTTATCGGATCGTAAAGGAGTTCATACTGCGCGGGGCTCCAATGTCTGTCAAGAGAGACACCGAGGTAGAAATCGCCGCAGGCACGGGCCACCAGATCGCCAGGCTGACCCGCTTCGTCGGGGGCAACCTCCTGCGCATACGCCTGAACCGGGAAATCCCGCTGCAGTGGAATCAGCCGATTGTGCTGATCCGCCATGGGGGCAGCGCCATTTTGGGCGGAGGACATGTGCTGTGGCTCGGCAAGACCGACAAGCAGCTGCGGCTGCGCCTGGCCGAGCTCGAGCAGTCCCTGGGGGGCGACCTGCAGCCGGAGGATCTGGGCCGAATCAGGCTCGCCCTCGAGGGTGCGGTCGCCCCGGCGGAAGCGGAAAATCTGGTGTTGTCCGAGCAGCTGCGCCGCAGTACCGTACAGATAGAGGGCTGGATCGTGGTCAAGGAATATCGGGAGCGTCTGGGGCGGCGAATCGGTGAGTTGGCCGCTGTTCCCGGCGGCGTTCGCATCGATGAGCTGGCCACCAAGATGAGGGGAGAACCTGAGGCGCTGCTGCCTCTGGTGGCGGGACAGCTGGCCCGGGGGGGCGAACTGGTCTTACGCGGCGGTATCCTCTTTCCTGCGGGGGAACAGGCGCCCCAGGTCTCCCCCATGGGCCGGCAGCTGCTGCGGGACCTGAACTCCGGGGGGTTCCGCGGCCTGGAGTTGAACAAGCTCAAGGTCGCGGGCGCCCGCAAAGAGCTGCGCAACCTGGTTCGTGCCGATCTGGCAGTCGCCCTGGACGGGGATATCTACTACGAGAAGCAGGTCTATCTGGACCTGGTACGCAGCTGTCTGGCCGGCCTCGAGGTCGGGGGCATTCTTACGATCGCCCGGACCAAGGAGCAAAGCGGGTTGTCCCGCAAATACGTCATCCCCCTGCTCAACCGCATGGAGAGGGATGGTTTCGTGAAACGAAGCGGGGATGATCGGATGGTTAGCGGGAAACCTCAGTAGCGGCCCCCTGCGCGTTGCCCAGCCGTTCCCACCATTTCCTGGCGCCGGTCACAGTCACCAACAATCCGAGGATGATCACACCCACGATGAGGTAGGTCATGCGGATGCCCACTGACGAAGCCACAGCGCCCAGCAGGAGGGGGAACACCATGCCCCCGAGAGACACGGATCCGAACAGTACGCCGCTGACCGTCCCGGGCTGATCCGGGTACAGGGCGGTGCCCCGGGCCATGAGCAGGGGAAACACGGGCGCCGTGCCCAGACCGTAGAGCACCAGGGTAACCAGTTTTACCGGGATCCAGGGCGCGAGCAGGAAAACAATCAGAGAGGCCAGGGACAGAACCATCCCCGCCGTCAGGATACGAACCGAGGCGAAGCGCTTCAGCAGCCGGGAGGTCAGCAGGCGCCCGCCGATCATCCCGGCCAGAAAAACACCGACCACGACGGCGGACAGTTTCAGGGGTACACCCAGCTCGGTCTTGAAGTGCTCGGTCAGCCAGTAGGAAAATCCCAGATCCGGGGCCACGGAGAAGAAGATCAGCAGGGCGCTGAACAGGATCCTCGGGTTGCCCAGAATCCCCGATAGATTCTTCCAGCTGATCATACGCCCGGCGGACCGGGGCAGAGGAGCAAACAGAATCCAGACGAACAGCAGCGCGGCTATTGCCCCGGCCTCGATGAAAGTCCAGCGCCAGGACAGGCCGGTGCTCAAGTTCAGCCATACCAGCACAGGGGCGATGAGACTGCCCACGGCGGCGAAGGAGGTCTGCAGAGAGATGTAGCGCTCCCTGCGGTCGGGAAACATACTCAGCATGATGCTCTGACCCACCGTGCCGGCGGGGGATCCGAAGAGGCTGTAGCCCAGAATGATCAGAAGGACAACCAAATAAGAGGCGGCCAGTCCCATGCTGGCAAGCCCGACGGCCAGGATCAAGGCCACCAATGCGAACAGGACCTTGCGGTTGAGGTAGTCCGAGGCGATTCCCGTAAGGGTTGTGCCGAACAGTGAGCCCAGGCTGAGCATTGTGAAGAACAGCCCCGCCTGAGCGTAGCTGATATGCAGATCCTCGATGATCCTGGGGAGGGAGGGCCCCAGGAGGCCGATCACCATCACCCAGGTGAAGTTGGAGGCGAAGGCCAGGTAGGGCACGGATCTATGAGTTGGAGGGGCAGTGCTTCAGGGCCTGCTTCACGGTCCAGCCCTCGTGCACCAGCCCGACCATAGCCTCAACCACGGCCAGGGGGTTGCCGTGCTGCCAGATGTTGCGTCCGATGGCGATTCCGGCTCCTCCCGCCTGGAGGGATTCGTAGACCTCGGCAAAGACCTGCCCCAGGTCGTCGGTTTTCTCTCCACCCAGGATCACCACAGGCGCCGGGCAGCCCTCCACCACGGAACGGAAGCTCTCCGGATCTCCGGTGTAGTAGCTCTTCACGATATCCGCACCGATCTCCTGCGCGGCCCGGGCGGCCAGCTTCACCCCCTCGGGATCCGTGGATTTGAGATCCTTGCCCTTGGCCTTGGCCTCGACCATCAGCGGCAGGTTCCACCGCTCGCAGGCGTCCGCCACCAGCGAAGCCTGGCGGATGAAGTCCCCCTCCCGGGGATGCCCGAACTTCACGGTCACCGCCGCGGCCGCAGCCCCGTAGCGCAGAGCCGTTTCGGGGCAAGAGATCTGCTCCTCCTCGAATCGACCCCCCAGCACCGTGAAACCGCCGGTAAGCCGCAGGATCAGCGCCGTGGAAGGAGCCCACTCCTGTATGGAGGCTTTGACGAATCCCCGGGTGGTCAGCACCGCGTCGGCACCGCCGAGCACGCAGGAGCGCATCAGGGCAGCCGGTTTTACGATTCCCGGAATCGGTCCGGCGATCCCTCCGTGATCGATGGCTACGATCACCGAACGCCCGTCGTCGGGACGAAAGATCGAGTTCATACGCAGGTGTTTTCCCGGGTTCATGCTTCCTCCTCCAGGGGAATTTTCGCGAGTTCTGAGAATACCTCTTTCAAGCCCCGATAGGAAGCCCGGTACAGCTGGAAGAGCCGATCGTAGAGCTCCCGCAATTCAGGGTTGGGAGCGTAACTTTTTCCGATCCTGACCAGGCTCTCTGAAGCCTCGGCCAGGCTCTTGTAGTTGCCCAAGGCGAACAGGCCGATGCAGGCATCCCCCAGCAGCTCCGAGTCCTGCACGTCGGGCACCAGGATCTTCCTCTGGGTGATGTCGGCCTTGATCTGGTTCCAGAGAGGACTCTTAGACTGTCCGCCGGTGACCCGCAGCTCCCCGATCTCCAACCCGTTTTCCTCCATTACCCCAATCACATCCCGGATGGCGAATCCTACAGCCTCCACCACGGCCCGGGTCATCTCCTTGCGGCCGTGATTCGCGGTCAACCCGATGAATGTTCCCCGGGCGTAAGGGTCCCAGAGGGGAGCCCGTTCCCCGGCCAGGTAGGGCAGAAACAGCAGGGAGCGGGAGCCTGGAGGCACCTGACAGATGTCCTCGAACAGGCTATCGTAATCCAACTCAGCCCGGCCGCTGATCGACTTGAACCAGGACAGGGCTTTGCCGGAAGTCGAGATGATGCCGGAGATGTTCGTATACCCCTCGATGATGTGGGGCAGGCACATCAGTCGCCTGTCTTCCACCGGTTGCTCGGCGCAGAGGTTGATACCCTCCGAGGTCCCGGCCCGGTCGCAGGCCCTGCCGGGCCGCACCGTGGCCGTTCCCAGCAGGGTCATGACGAAATCAGGACCACCGGCAAATACCGGCGTACCCGCCGGGATGCCGAGCAGCTCCTCCGCCTCCCGACGGACTTCCCCCACCGTTTCCCCCGGCCGGATGAAGGGCGGAAATTTGCCCGGATCCATACCGAGTCTTTCAATGGTCCCGGCCGTCCAGATGTAGGGGGTGAACTGCTCTGAGGGCAGCACCGTGCAGGCCCTCCCCGTCAGATACAGATCAATGAATTCGGGACAGGTGCAGAAATACCGGGTTCGCCGGTACAGCCCGGGCTTGTTTCTGTAGATCCACAGAGCCTTGGGCAGGTAGAAGGTGGGATCCACGTACCGCCCCGTGACCTCGGCGATCATCCGGGCCTCTTCCACCCCCCGGCGATCCATCCAGGTCATGGCGAAATCGAGGGGCTCGCCCTTCGAACCAACAGGCACCAGGGTCGGGCCATTGCCGCTGACCACCACCGCGTCGATCCCGCGCCCAGGTCCGGGGATTTCGGGCAGCTCAAGCTGAGCCGTGACCAGAGCCAGGGCCGAGATCCAGTTGTTGGCATCCGCCTCGTGCATCAGGGGATCATCCCGGTCGCTCAGGTGCACCGGCACCTCCGCCCTGGAGCGAAACACGCCCGAGGGATCGAAGATTCCGCCCTTCAGAACGGATGTACCGATATCGAAGGTTAATATCACCTGAGCAAACTCCGCTACCCGGCTTCGTGGTCCAGCAAAACCCGGTAGGTAGAGGAGGTCATGGCCGCCTTGATGCCCTCCTCCAGACCGGAAAAGGGAACCTTGCGGCTGATCAGGGAGCTGACGTCGATCTTCCCGAAATCCAGCAGACGCACGGCCTGCAGGAAATCCTCCTCGGTGCGGCCCTCGCTTCCCGTCACCAGGATTTCAAACTTGTGGATCGAATTTGCGTCTGTGGGCAGGGACAGATTCTCGCTGTAGGAGGTGTAGATGTTGATCCTGCCATTGTTCGCCGTTGCCTCGAAGGCGGACTGCAGGGCCGTCGCAGCCGGGGAAGTTACTACACAGGCATCCACCCCCCTGCCCTCGGTTTGGTTTCTAACGATTTCGGGCAGATCTTCCCGGGTGGGATCGATGGTCAGGTAGGCTCCCAGCCGGGAGGCTTCCTTCAGACGCTCCGCGTCCGGATCGGACACAAAGATGCGGGCGCCCATGCACAACCCCACCATCAGGTGCATCATCCCCATCGGCCCGGCCCCTACGATCAGCAGATCCTCGGCCAGGGACAGTACGATCTTCTTGAGCGAGCGGATGCAGCAGGCCACGGGTTCCGCGAAGGCGGCCGCCTCCAGGGGGAGCACTTCGGATACTGGAAAAACCTGTCTGGAGGACACGGCCCGATACTCGCCGAAACCGCCGAGAATCCTCTTCCCGTCCTTATAGCGGTTGGCGCAGAGGTTCGAGGCCCCTGTACGGCAGTAGTAGCATTCGCCGCAGCGGCTCACCAGATCCAGGGCTACCCGGGTTCCGGGCTTCAGCTCCTGTCGCAAGAGCCCCACCTCCTGGCCGATCCCCTCAACAATCCCCGAGGCTTCGTGCCCCGGGATTACCGGGTAGCGGAACTTCATCTGCCCGGTATACATTCGCTGCTCCAGGGTGCAGATTCCGCAGTACTTGAGCCTGACCAGGACATCCCGGCTGCCGATGGCGGGTTTTTCGATCTCCTGGATTTCTATCCGCTGCGGGCCGGTGAGAACGCCTGCTTTCACTGTAGTTCCTCGCTAGGATGATTGTCGTTGTAGAACCTGCAGATCCCCGTATAGTGGCAGCTTCTGCATTCCTCACCGGGACAGGCCTGGAAGTTACCCACCCGTTCGAGCTGATCGATGTGCCACTCCAGGTCACCGATATAGGCCTCGATCTGTTCCCTGCGCTTGATCGCATCCCGCCACTTCTCGCGGTAGCGGGTCAGGAGCCGGAGGCGGCTCTTCTCCCCTGAAGGGTCCTGTCTGGACAGATCGAAGATCTCCCTGATCTCCCCCAGGGTCAGGCCATAACTTTTAAGCTGCTGAACCCTCTGCAGGCGCAGAAGGTCCTTCTGCGAGTAGCGGCGATGCCTGGCCTGGGGTCGACGGGGCGCGGAGAGGATGCCCAGCTCCTCGTAGTAGCGAATCGTACGGGCGGTCACCCCGGCCCTCTGGGCCAGCTCCCCGATGCGGTACAGGGCCCGCCGCTTCGTCGTGTTTTGCGTTGCCGGGCTCAACATCTGCCACTCCTTCAAACTTGACGTATTACGTAAGATAAATTCTATGTCATATTTTGCCGGCTGTCAAGGCGCGGCGCGCTGCGGGTACTGCGCTTTGCACTCTTTGGAGCGCTTTCCGGCCAGCCTGTTTGCCCTCAGGAAAACTGCAAAATTCAAAGTGGAATCGGTATTTTTACGCGCCCCCGTGCGGTCAAATCATCGAACTCGTCCATGCCGGGCGAAGAAATTGCTTTTCATCAAGCCGGCGCTCCGGTAGAATCAGCCCATGACCGACGTCACTTTTGCCAACTATCACTGCCACTCCCGCTTCGACGACGGCCACGGGGAGCTGGAGGAGTACGTTCGGGCAGCGCACCGCAAAGGCCTGCGGACTCTGGGTTTTTCCGGACACGCCCCGGTTCCCTTTGCCTGCGACTGGACGATCCCTTCCGCCCTGTTGCCGCAATACCTTCAAACCGCCCGACGGCTCCAAAACACCTATAAAGACAGGATCGAGCTGCTCGTCGGCCTGGAAGTAGACTACATCCCGGAGACCGTATCCCCCACGGCGGCCCCGATCCGGGCCCTGAACCTGGATTTCACGGTCGGCTCGGTGCACTTTATCGGACGCCTGGCCAACGGCGAACTGTGGACCGCCGACGGCCCCCCGGAGGAGCTGGAGCAGGGGATGACGGAGTCCTTTGACGGGGACATCCGCAGAACCGTGGAGGAGTACTACCGGCGCATGACCGACATGATCAGCACGGCTCCGCCGGATATCATCGGGCATTTCGACGTGATCAAGAAGAACAACCGGGGCGCAAAGTACTTCGCGGAAGACACACCCTGGTACCGCACCACGGTCGAACAAACTCTGGACGCGGTGGCCGGCTCTCCGTGCATCCTGGAGATCAATACGGGAGGCATCGTGCGCAACACCAGCGCAGCGCTCTACCCCTCTGAGTGGATCCTGGCGGAATGCCTCGAGAGGGAAATCCCGGTGATGATCAACTCCGACGCCCACCATCCGGATCAGCTGGACGGTTATTATCGCGAGGCGGCCGCAATCCTTAAGGGTATCGGTTTCCGGGAGCTCACCCAGATCGGCAGAGAGGGGCGCCGCAGGGTCCCGCTGTAGCCTGGCAGTTCCAGGCGGGCTAAAGAGCGGACCAGAGGTTCAGGACCTCCCTTCGCAGAGACATTATGCCTTTGCCGCCGCCCGGGAAAGCGTAGCCTGTTAGAGCATCCCAGTTCGATCGGGCGGTTTCCCGCCTGCTGCCGCTGCGGGGAACCGCGTCGGTGATGAACACGAGGTGGGTTACCCGCAGCTGTTCGAAACGATGGGCCGGCAGCAGCGTCTGCAGAAGCTGCAGGAACCAGACATGCTCCATCTGCACGGCGGCGCAGCCGGTACGTTCGAACAGCCCGACTCGATCTGCCCGGCTGGAAACGAAGCGCTCGTGGGTCAGGATCGGAGCCCGGCGGAGTTTGACGCCCCGGCCTGCGGCCACCTCCTGCAGGATCACCTCCAGCTCGGGACGGCGGTGCACAGCCACCGGCACGGCGCTGTCGAAGGCGATATCGTCACTGCTCAGGACCAGATCGCCCCGCTCGAGGCCGGGGTCCAGGGCACCGGCACAGCCGATATCGACGATCTCAGTGGTTGCGCCCCTGCGAAGCCCCTCCAGGAGTTCCCGACCGGGCAGGCGCACTCTCCTGCCCATGCCGATCCAGAAACAGGTGATGGTCCCCTTCCCCAACCGGCCGCTGCCCCCGTTGCGGTCGATCACTGCGGACAGACGGATCGGTCTCCTCCTCCGCTTACCCCCGACGGTCTTGATCAGGCCGCGAGGCGGCACGCGCAGAAACAGGATCTCCCCCGACGGGTCGCTCACCCCTCAGCCCGCCGCCTCGACCAAACGGATGCTCATGGCGGTCTCGTCGCAGTTCTCCAGCCGGGGACACTCCAGGCATTCCCGCCACAGCTTCCTGGGGAACTTGTCCTTGGGTTGAACTGAGAAACCGAGTTGGGAGAAGAAATCCACCGCGCGGGTCAAGGCGATGACTTCGGGGAATCCCTGAGTCCGGGCTCGCTGCAGGAGCTCCGCCACCAGCTGTTTCCCCACCCCGGCACCCTGGAAATGAGGCTGCACGGCCAGAGCCACGATCTCCGCGCTGTCGGTCCAGAGCGGGAAGAGGGCGCCGCAGCCGGCCAGCTCTCCGTTTTTCGATTCGGCCACGATGAAGTTGGCCAGCATCGTGACGATCCAAAACTTGCTCCTGCGCAGCATCTGCCCGGACTCGGCCATCAAGTTGACCAGCCTGAATATCCCGTCCACGTCCCCCACGGTTGTGGATCGGCATGTTACCTGCTGTGCCGCCATCGCCTTGTATTTTTCTGAAGACATGAGGCCCGGCTAATCCTCGCTGAACAGCTCAACCACCCCCGCCGGGGAAGTCGAGCCGATGAGGGTGCGGCAGAAGGCCTGGCTCTTGGTGATACGGGCGATGTCGGCCAGAGCCTCGATGTGGGGACCGGACTGGTCCGGCGGGGCCAGCAGCAGAAAGAACAGCTTGGAGGGGTTGCCGTCGATGGCCTGGAAATCGATTCCCTTGGGTGAGAGACCCAACGCCACGGTGAGGGAGTTGACCGCCTGAGTCTTGGCGTGGGGCACGGCGATGCCCTGTTCCAAACCCGTGGAACCCATGCTCTCCCGCTTCATCAGGGCGTCATAGACCGCCTCCACATCCGAGATCTTTCCGGCGTCCCTCAAGCATTCCACCAGCTCCCGGATCACCTCGGATTTTGTCGTGGAGACCAGGGGAACTTTGACGACCTCCGGTCGAATCAAATCAACTAGTGCCATGGTTTGTCCTTTCTCTACAGTTCAGGTCAGGGCGTCGTACAGTTCCCAAACCCGGTCTTCATCTTTCACGATCAGCACGGAGCAGGAAACGCTGCGCATGGCCCGCTCGGCCTCGTTGTAAAACTCGTCCCGGCGGCTGCGCACGTGGGACAGCTCTCCGATGATCAGCAGATCGATGTCGCTGCCCCGAACGTACTTCTTGATCTCCTGGTTAACCGCTCCGCTGACGCTCACCGCCTCGATAGCCACACCCTTTTTTCGCGCCAGACTCTGCACGTGATTCAGGTAGCGATTGGCATCCGCCTCCAGGTCGCGCTTGTATTCCTCCTCCTCGGCCTTGATGAAGATCCTAGCCTTGAGCAGGTCCTCCAGCGCCCGGGTGTTGACCACGTACAGCGCACTCAGCTCGGCACGAAGGGTACGGCTCAGGACGACCGCGTACTGCGCCGCGGTAATAGAGCCCTCGGTTCCGTCTACGTATACGAGAATTTTTTTTATCGGACCGTTCATGCTCCTCGCTCCGCTTGCTCTTTTGCTTCCAGACGGCTCTTCACCATCTTCATCAGGACGAACATATCCCTCTCGTGCTCCTCCAGCCTGTTCTGGATGAAGTACACCGTCTGTTCCAGATCGGGAATGGCGATCTTCTCCAATGCATTGACCTTCCGGATCGTCTTGCGCACCTCCGAGGCCAGACGGATAATCGAGATCTTCAGCTCCGCCAGGCGTCCCATCAGCTGCAGGGCTTCCTTGAACTCCTCCAGGGAGTTGTCGATCCAGAAGCTGGTGCCCAGCGGACTGAAGTACGGGGGATGCTCCGTGAAGCTGGTGTCCACAACCGGCAGCCGCACCCCCATGACCCGGCGGGTCTTGAGCTCGATCTCGGCCCGGATGTTCACCGCGCTGGCCAGGTTGGATACCCGCAGCTTGCCCATGCGCAGCACCGCCTGTTCCAGGGTACGATAGGCCTCCTCCAGAGCCTTGACCACCCGCTCCTGGTTGTCCACGGCCTGGTCCACCAGGTTGAGCAGCTCGATGACCAGGATGTTGCGCTTCTGATCGAGAAGCTCGTGCCCCAGGCGGGCGAACTCCAGCTCGTGGCGGATGCGTAGGAGGTTGGTCTTGGTCGGCGCTACGTTCGGCAACTCTTCTAGCCCCCGTAATACTTCTCGATCTCCTCTTCGCTGACCCGGTGCAGCTCCTCCACGGGCAGAAGGCTCAAGGCGTTCCAGCCCAGCTCGAGGGTCTCCTCAATGGTGCGGTCCTCTTGTTTGGTCTGGCTGACGAACTTGCGTTCGAAGGTCTCTCCGAACTCGAGGTATTGATGATCCAGGGGAGTCAGCTCCTCCTCCCCGATCACCGAGGCCAGGTTGCGCACGTCCTTGACGTAGCTGTAGGCTGCAAAGAGCTGGCTGGCCAGGTGAGGATGATCCTCCCGGGTCATGCCCTCGCCGATCCCGTCCTTCATCAGCCGGGACAGAGAGGGAAGCCCGGCCACGGGAGGATAGATCCCCCTGGCGTCCATCTCCCGCTCGAACACGATCTGCCCCTCGGTGATGTACCCGGTCAGATCCGGGATGGGGTGGGAGATGTCGTCATTGGGCATGGTGAGGATCGGCATCTGGGTTATGGATCCGGGGAACCCTTTGATCATGCCGGAGCGCTCGTAGATCTCGGCCAGGTCGGAGTACAGATAGCCGGGATAGCCTTTGCGGGAGGGAATTTCCCCCCGAATCGTGGAGATCTCCCGCAGGGCTTCGCAGTAGTTGGACATGTCGGTCATGACCACCAGAACGTGCATGTCCCTGGTGAAGGCCAGGTATTCGGCCAGGGTGAGGGCGGTTCGCGGGGTGATCAGCCGCTCGATGGAAGGATCGTCGGCCAGGGAGAGAAACAACGCCACGTTCTCCAGGACCCCGGAGCTTTCGAAGCTGTCGATGAAGAAACGGGCCACATCATGCTTGACCCCCATGGCGGCGAAGACCACGGCGAAGCGGCTCTCCTCCCCCCGGATCTTGGCCTGCCGGGCAATCTGGGCGGCCAGGGTGTTGTGGGGCAGGCCGTTGCCGGAGAAGATCGGCAGCTTCTGTCCGCGAATCAGGGTGTTCATGCCGTCGATTGCGGAGATCCCGGTCTGGATGAAGTCCCGCGGATACTCCCTTGCGGTGGGATTGATCGGCCGGCCGTTGACATCCCGCTCCTCCTCCCCCATGGGAGGGGGACCGCCGTCGATCGGCTGGCCCAGGCCGTTGAACACCCGTCCCAGCATCCTGTCGCTGACCTGGACCATATGGGGCTCGCCTCGGAAGCGGACGTGGGTTCCCGGCATGGTCAGCCCCGAGGTACCGGCGAACACCTGGATCACCACGATGTCCGCGGAAGTGTCCAGGACGATGCCCAGACGGGTCTCCCCATTGGGATCTACACATTCCACCAGGTCCCGGTAACCGACCGGGTGGGTGTTGCGAATGAACACCAGGGGTCCCTCGATGCGGTCCACCCCGATGTACTCCCGGCCGGCCAGAAGGCGCTTCTGGGCCGCCTCCAGATCGACAGCGGAGTTTTTACTGTTCCTCATAGATCTCCTCCAGCTGATCGAGGGAGCGCTCCAGGCGGGCGGCCAGCTTGTCGAAAGCTTCGGGCTGGTCGTTGGCGATCGTGAACTTCATCTTGACCACGTCCTGCAGCACCTTCATGCGCCGCAGGCGAACCAGGGTCATCCCCCGCCGGATCGCCTCGGCCCCCCGGCGCGAGTAGGTCAAAATGATGGCGAGCATCCGCGCCTGCTTCTCCACAGTGGAGTAGCGGTCCACATCATCGAAGGCGTTCTGCTGCAGGAAGGCGTTCTTGAACAGGGTGCAGACTTCGATTACGAAACGCTGGCTGTCCGGAAGGGCGTCCGGTCCGACCAGCTTGACCACCTGCTGCAGCCGCACTTCCCTGTGAAGCAGATCGAGGATCTCCGCCCTGTCGGCGGTCCAATCACCGCCCACCTCCTTCTCCCACCAGGGGATGATCTCCTCTACATATTCGCTGTAGCTCTCCAGCCAGGAGATGGCCGGGTAATGGCGGGCGTTGGCCAACTGGCGGTCCAGAGCCCAGAAGCAGCGAACGAAGCGTTTGGTGTGCTGGGTCACCGGTTCGGAGAAATCCCCTCCGGGGGGTGAAACGGCCCCGACAATGGATACCGAGCCTCTCTGGCCGGCCAGGGTGTTCATGGATCCGGCCCGCTCGTAAAACTCGGCTATGCGGGTGGGCAGGTAGGCGGGAAAGCCCTCCTCCGCCGGCATCTCCTCCATGCGCCCCGAAAGCTCCCGCAGCGCCTCGGCCCAGCGGGAGGTGGAGTCCGCCATGACCGCCACGTCGTAGCCCTGGTCACGGTAGTACTCGGCCAGAGTCGCCCCGGTGTAGATCGAGGCTTCCCGGGCGGACACTGGCATGTTCGAGGTGTTGGCGATCAGAACGGTGCGCTCCATCAGGCTGCGTCCGGTTCGGGGATCGATGAGCTTGGGAAACTCGGTGAGCACGTCGGTCATCTCGTTGCCCCGCTCGCCACAGCCGATGTACACGATGATCTGCGCGTCACACCACTTGGCAATGGCGTGTTGGGTCATGGTCTTGCCCGTCCCGAATCCCCCCGGGATGGCCACGGTGCCTCCCCGGACTACGGGAAAGAGGGTGTCGATGACCCTCTGCCCCGTGATCAGCGGGCGGTTCATCGGCAGTCGTTCGCCCGTGGGTCTGGGGGTGCGGATGGGCCAGCGCTGCATCATGGGCACGGCCCGCTCCCCGCCTTCGCTATCGATCAGGGCAATCGGTTCCTCCACCGTGTACTCCCCTTCGGCGGCCAGGGACTTCAATGTACCCGCCGCGTCGGGTGGAAGCAGGATGCGGTGCTCGATTCTCTCGGTTTCCTGCACCGTGCCGACAACGGCGCCCCCGCTCACCTGAGAGCCCGCAGCAAGGTCGGCCGGAC
>Ga0315553_10000332_pt1 | contig 43189 bp, 32 predicted proteins | sample SalMarSW160140MG_FD_203099 | JGI IMG/M metagenome (GOLD analysis project Ga0315553, IMG submission 203099) | Salt marsh sediment microbial communities from the Plum Island Ecosystem LTER, Massachusetts, United States - Salt Marsh Sediment SW1601-40 ...
CGGGTGTCTGGCTCGAGCGCCAGCCGGTCGGCCGCGGTGCGCGTGAGGAGTGCCACGAATTCGAGGGGGCCCCGCAGCCGCATGCGGACGAGCCCGCGATCGTCCGCGCGCCCGGCGACGTTGGCGTAGAACAGGTTCCGGGCCGATCCCTCGGCCACCGCGAGCGTCGCCGGCGACAGGAGGAGATCCTCGGGACGGTACACGACGTGGACCGCGGCTCCGACCGCCGCCTCCCCCACCACGGAAAGCGCGAGCCCGCCCGCCTCGACCTCGAGCGTCGCTCCGTGGACCGCCGTCACGCGCGCGGCGAACACCAGCTCGGCGCCGGTCGGCGCCGCGATCCAGGGGTCGCCCGGGCTCGCGTACAGATCCGCCGGCGAACCCGTCTGCCGGAGCTTCCCGTCGGCGAGCACGGTGACGCGATCGGCGAGGTGGAACGCGAGGTTGCGGTGGCGCGTGGCGAGGACGAGGGTGAGCGATCGATCGCGGGCCAGACCGGCCAGACCGCGTCTCGCCCGCTCGGCGGCGTCCGTGTCGAGCGCCGACGCGGGCTCATCGAGAAACAGGAGATCGGGTTCGAGCACCAGGGCCTGCGCGAGCGCCACCCGCCAGGCCTCGGCGGGCGACAGGGCCATCACGGGTGCCGCCGACACGTGCTCGATCTGGAGGGCCGCGCACACGCGCGCCACACGGCGGTCGGTCTCGAGGCGCGACACGCGGCGCAGCCGGAGACCGAGCCCGATGTTGTACGCGGCAGATTCGCGCCACAGGTGTGGTCGCTCGAGCACGATCGCGGAGGAGGAGCGGAGGGCTCGCTCGCCGCGCTGCCCCGCGTGGCCCCGAAACGTCACCCGGCCGGACGTGGGTGGCTCGAGCATCGCGAGCAGACGGAGCAGGGTCGACTTGCCGGAGCCCCCCGGCCCCAGCAGGGCGAGCGTCTCGCCCTCGAACACCTCGATGCGATCCACGTCCACGACCGTGTCGGCCCCGAACGTCCGGCGCAGTCGGTCGCCCGCGAGCAGCGGCAGGCTCACCGGCTCACGCGCTCAGCGGACGTCGGATCGACCGCTTGCCCAGGAGCAGGAGGAGGATGTTCACGTACAGGGCGACCGCGAGCAGGACGAGACCCATGGCAACGGCCACCGCCACGTTCCCCCGCCGGGTCTCGAGCACGATGGCCGTCGTCATCACGCGGGTCTCGCCGATCACGTTGCCCCCCACGATGAGGACGGCCCCCACTTCGCTGATGATCGCGCCGAACCCGGCGGCGACCGCCGCCACCAGCGACGTGCGGACCTCGCGAAGCTGGAGGAGGAGGGTCTGGACCCGGTTGGCGCCCAGCGCCCGGGCCTGGAGGCTCACCTCTTCGGGCATCGATTCGGTCGCCGACAGGGTCGCGGCCGCGATGTAGGGACCCGCGATCACCGTCTGGGCCAGCACCATGGCCCACGGCGTGTAAAGGATGTCCAGCCCGCCCAGCGGTCCCGCGCGCGACAGCAGGAGGAGCACGGCGAGCCCGACCACGACCGGCGGGAACGCCAGCCCGACGTTCATCGCGACGACCACCCCGTTCCGGAAGCGGAACCGCGACAATCCCACGAGCGTACCGATCGGAACGCCGAGGAGCACGGCGAGCAGGAGGGCGGTGCCGCTGATGCGAAGCGAGCGGATGATGACGTTCCAGACGTACAGGTCTCCGGACGTGATCAATCGCAGGGCTTCGAGGAGCGGATCCACGGGTCCCCCGGGGTCGGTCGATGGTGCTGGCGTGAGCCGAAACTTGGGGGCGTGGGCGCTCCGGCTACAAGCGGGGGCGACCGGCCGCCGTGGCGCCCCCCGGCCGGTCGTCAGGGTGCCGGACCCGTAACCCCGGACGACGTCGAATCTTCGGCGCTCGAGTCCTCCTCCATCCCGACCGGGAACGGCAGCGACCGCCCTACCAGCACCGGGGCGAACAGTGGAAACCCCGCGTGGTCCTGGCCGAAGCCGGCGATCGTGCGGCGTCCGGGGAGGGATGTCAGCCAGCGCGCGAACTCGACCGCGGCCGCGCGTCCAGAGCCGCCGGGCACGATGACCGAGTACAGGTTCAGCAGCGAGACCTGTCCGCGGACCAGCGGCTCGAGCGCGAGCTCGGGTTCCAGGCGGGCGAAAGTGGCGCGGTCCGTGAGCGTGTAGGCGCGTCGCCGGCCGGCCAGGCGGAGCGTCACCGCCTGGTCCTCATCCGCCTCCATGTACCAGTCGCCCCGGGGCTCGATCCCGGCCTCGCGCCACAGCGCCGCCTCGCGCTCGTGCGTGCCCGACCCAACCCCGCGCGAGACGAAGCGCGCCTGCGTGCGCTCGATGCGGTCGAGCGCCCGCAACGGATCCCGCAGACCGGCGATCCCGGCCGGGTCATCGGCCGGGCCGACGAGCAGGTATTCGTTGTACATGAAGGGGATGCGCTCCGCGGCGGGGGTCTCCCGCAGATAGCGCTCCTCCGCCTCGGGGGCCTGGACGAGGAGCACGTCGGCCGACCCGCGGCGCGCCAGATCCAGCAGCGGGCCACTCCCCGCCACCACAGTGCGCACCCGCGCACCGGGGTGCGCACGCCGGTAGCCGGCCACGAGCGAGTCTAGCAGACCCGAGTCGGAGACCGAGCTGGAGGCACCGAGGATGAGCGAGCCGGGTGCGGCACGGCACGCCGGGATGCAGCACAGGAGGGCGGCGAGCGTCAGCCGTGCCGGACCCACCGAACGACCTCCGGGAGGTTCGCCCGCTGCCCTTTCATGAGGATCCCCACGCGATAGATGCGGCCCGCCACCCAGGCCGCCACGAGGACGCAGGCCGCCAGGAGGAGGACCGAGGCCGCGATCTGCCACACCGGCACCGTCGAGATCATCAGACGGGGCGGCATCGCGAGCGGGCTGAAGAACGGGACGAGCGAGAACACGACCGCCCACGGCGAGTTGGGGCTCTGGATGATCCCCTGAACCGCGATGAACGGAACGACGATCAGGAGGGTCACCGGGAGGGCGGCCTGCTGGGCGTCGGTCTCGGAGCTGATCGTGGCGCCGGTGCCCGCGAACAGCCCGGCGTACAGCAGATAGCCCAGCACGAGGAAGAGCAGGACGAGCGCCGTCGTTCCCCACGGGATGGCGATCGTGGTGACGTCGAACCCCGCCTCGGCGAGCGCCGCGCCCGCGCTCGTCATCCCGAACAGGGCGGTGACCGCGAGGACCGCGGCCCACACGGCGAGCTGTGCCAGTCCGACGGCGCCCACGCCGACGATCTTGCCCAGCATGAGCTCCCAGGGTCGGAGCGAGGAGACCATCACCTCGACGATGTCGGAGGACTTCTCCTCGATGATCGAGCGAATGATCATCTGTCCGTAGATGAGCAGCACCATGTAGAACAGGAAGTCGATCGCGAAGCTGATCCCGCGATACAGATCCTGAGAGCGCCCCTCGCCGGTCTGCGTCACATTGACGACCGAGATCGGGGAGCTGCGAAGGAGCGCCTCCGCGTCGACTCCCTCGACCCCCGCCTCGGCGAGGCGGACGCGGACGAGGGCGCGGCTGAGCGCGTCCCGGACCTCGCGCTCGCGTGCGGGCGGCACGTTGTCCGACGCGAACAGCTTGGCTCGCTCCCCGGGCTCCCGGCGATCGGCCTCATCCTCCGGTGGCGGCTCGAGGATATCCGGAGGGAGCAGCAGGAGCACGTCGTAGGGAGACGCCGACAGTCCGGAGCGGACGTCCTCCTCGGTGGCGTCCGCGAACGCCTCCGCGCGCGCGGCCAGCACCGAATCGGCCAGCAGCTCCTCCACGAGGACGTCCGCCACCCGACCGGAAGGATCGACGACGCCGATCGTGGATGTCCGCCCGAGATCCTCGTCGGACTGCGATACGAAGAAGCCGGCCAGGAACACGAGGCCGACCATCAGGGCGGGGATCCCGAGCGTCGACAGGAGGAACCACTTGGACCGGACCCGCTGCATGAACTCCCGGCGGATGACGGCCCGGACCTTCCGCGTGAAGGGATTCACGCCGCCGCCTCTTCCTCCGGCGTGTCCTCGGGCGCCACGCCGGCGGCGCTCGCCTTCTCGATGAAGATCTCCCGCAACGACGGCTCGACCAGCTCGAAGCGTGACAGTCGCACGCCGCTCTCGACGGCGCGGCGCAGCAGGTCCTGCGGGTCCGCGCCGTCCAGCAGGCGGACCTCGACGTAGTGCCCGTGATCGGCGATCCGTTCCACGAGGCCCGGTGCGTCGAGGAACGCCGACGAGCCCTCGAACGAGATCGCCACCTCGTTGCGGCCCGCCGCGGCCTTCACGTCGCCGACCCTGCCGTCGAGCACCTTGGTGGCGCCGGCGATCATGCACACGCGCTCGCACAGCCGCTCGGCATCCTCGATCATGTGGGTCGAGAAGAGCAGCGTGGCCCCCTCGCGCTGCCGCTCGAGGACCATCGTCTTGAACAGGTCCACGTTGATCGGATCGAGCCCGCTGAACGGCTCGTCGAGGATCAGGAGGTCCGGATGGTGGAGGATCGTGGCGAGGAACTGGACCTTCTGGGCCATGCCCTTCGAGAGCGACTCGACCTTGTTGTCGGCCTCCTCGGCGAGCCCGACCCGCTCGAGCCCATCGCTCGCTTCCCGTCGCGCCAGCTTGCGGTCCATCCCCTTGAGCTCCCCGAAGAACACGAGGTGCTCGATGACCGACATCTTGGCGTACAGGCCGCGCTCCTCGGGCAGGTAGCCGATGCGGGCGCGCTCGGCCTCGATGTCGTGCGACCCGAAGACGGCCACCTCACCCTCGTCCGGCCCGATGATGTCGAGGATGATGCGGATCGAGGTGGTCTTGCCGGCGCCGTTCGGACCGATGAGCCCGTAGATGGACCCCTGCGGCACCTCGAGATCGAGGTCCCGGACCGCGGTCTTTTTCCCGAATCGCTTGCTGACGCCGCGGAGGCGTATGGCTGGCGCGTTCACGGGCCCGATGATACCTGCTGTCAGCGGTCCCCGCCACGGTGGCACGACCCGGCATGCCGTGAGACGAGCGCACCCCGGAGGCTCGCGTGACAGGTCCGACGCCGGTCGTGGAGCTCCTGCTGATCGCGGTGATCGTCGCCGTCGCGACCAAGTACGTTCGCCTCCCGTACACGATCGCCCTGGTCGTCGTCGGTCTCGTGCTGGGCGCGATCGGGGGATTCACCCCCTTCGAGCTGTCCACCGACCTCATCCTGTTCATCTTCCTGCCCCCGCTCCTGTTCGAGGGCTGTCTGAAGATGGACCTGGCGCTCCTCGTCCGGAACTGGCGGCGCGTGTTCCTGCTCGCGTTTCCGGGTACGATCGTATCCGCGCTGCTGCTGGGTTTGGGGATCTACGGGGTCCTGCAGCTGCTGGGCCTGGCGCTCCCTCTGCCGCTCGCGTTGCTCCTCGGCGTGATGCTCAGCCCCACCGACCCCATCTCGGTGCTGTCGATCTTCAGGGAGCACGGCGTATCGCACGAGCTGTCGGTGCTCGTGGAGGGCGAATCGCTGTTCAACGACGGGATGGGCGTGGTGCTCTTCCTCATCGCGGTGGAGGTGGCCACCGGTCGCCCCGTGTCGGTGTCCGGGGCGCTCATCGAATTCACGCGCGAGGTGGCCGGCGGGGCCATCGTCGGGTTCGCGATCGGCTACCTCACGCACCGGATCCTCGGGCGGATCGACGACCACCTGATCGAGGTCGTGATCTCGCTCGTGCTCGCATACGGCGTGTACCTGTTCGCCGACCGCTTCGGGATGTCGGGGGTGATCGCGGTCGTGGTGGCCGGCCTCATCATCGGCAACTACGGCGTGATGTTCTCGATGAGCCCCAGCACGCGGGTCTCGCTGGCGCACTTCTGGGACGCCGCCTCGTTCATCGCCAACTCGCTCCTCTTCCTGCTCATCGGTCTCGAGCTCGACGTGGACCGTCTGCTCGCCTTCGCCGGGGCGATCCTGGCGTCCTTCGTCCTGATGCTCGTCGTGCGCGCCCTGATCGTGCGGGGAGCGTTCCTGACGGACCGTCTGTTCGGCGGCGCGAGGCTGCCCCGCGGCTGGGAGTCGGTGGTGGACTGGGGGGGCGTGCGCGGCTCCATCCCCATCGCGCTCGTCCTCGGGCTCCCGGCCGCCGGCGCGATCTCGCCCGGGCTGCGGGCCGAGCTGCTCGCGGTGGTGTTCGGTGCGGTGCTGCTGTCGCTCCTCGTCCAGGGGCTCACCATGCGACCACTGCTCGAGCACTTCGACCTCATCGGGCTCCTCCCGGAGGAGCGGCGCTACGAGATCGCTCTGGGGCGCATGTGGGAGACGCGGGCCGAGCTCGATGCACTCGACGAGGCCTGGTCGGAAGGCGGTCTGTCGCGCGACACGTACGAGTCGCTAAGGGAGTCTCTGGAGCGCATCCGCGAGGACGCGGAGGCCGAGGCCCAACAGACGGCACGCGAGAACGAGCTCGTCCGCCGCCGGCAGCTCGCCCGCTCGAGCGAGCGCATGCTGCGGGCCGGACGGGCCGCGATCGACGATGCCTACCGGCGCGGGCTGCTGGGCGAGCGTGTGTCCGAGGAGCTCAAGAGCGCCGTGGACTCGAGGCTCGTGCACGGGAGCGAGGCGGGCTGGGAGCGGGCGTGGGATCTGGAGGGAGGGGAATAGCCGCCACATTGGCAGCTTTTGACGGTCCGGCCCCCTACCGCACCGCGCCCTCGGGCCGCATAATGAACTATCCCCGCATCTTCGTCGGCTCGCGGATCTCGACCGCGGGTCGGCTCGCGATCCTGCCGGGCCACGGGAGCCCATGTGCTTGGAGGCGATATGGCGATCTTTCGCGTCATGTACTACTCGACGATCACGGTCGGGAGCGGTGGGCGCATCACGATCCCCCAGGAGATGCGGGACGACCTGCGGATCGACGACGGCGACACGCTGACCGTGCGACTCGAGGAAGCGGACGGCGACCACCGCCAGATCACCGTGTGGAAGGCCGACCGCGACGCGAGCTGACCCGCCGGGCGACGCGGCCGGCTATGCGGAGCCACGCGCTTCCGGCCGCTCCCCGTAGTTGATCCCCATGATCCCGCCCAACAGATCCTCGAAGCCGCTCCGGGTATACCCCGCCCGCTCCATCATCGCGCGGATGCCGCGCTGTCCCGGGAAACGGCGCAGCGACTCCGGGATGTAGACGTACGATTCCGGATCGCGGTGCAGGGCCCACCCTACGGCCCGCGTGGACAGCTCGAGATAGCCCATGTACGCCCGTCTCAGCATGCGTCCGGGCGGGTGGCCGAAGTCGAGCGCCACCAGCCTGCCGCCCGGCTTGAGACAGCGGAACACCTCGTCGAGGCAGCGCTCCAGGTGGGTGAAGTTGCGCAACCCGTACCCGATCAGGACGCGGTCGAACGTCGCGTCGCGGAAGGGGAGGCTTCCCGCCTCCGCGGCGATCCACGCGGCCGGCTGGGGACCCCCGCGGTCCCTCCCGACCCGCATCATCTCCGGGGTGAGGTCGGCGGCCACCACGGTGGGGCCTCCGGATGCCTCGATCGCCCAGCGCCCCAGGTCGCCGGTGCCCGCCGCCAGATCCAGCACCGTGTGCCCTGTGTGGAGATCGGCCAGCTCCAGCAGACGCCGCTTCCAGCGACGGTGGAGACCAAAAGACAGGACGTCGTTCGTGAGGTCGTATCGCCATGCGACACCGGCGAACAGATCGCGCACGTAGGCGCGCTTCCGGTCGGGTTCCTCGATCTTGCGGGCGATGTCGCGGTTGAGGGTCACCGGGGGGAAGAGACGTCGGAGCCGCTGTCGGCGCCATACATCCGAGGAGGAGGGCTCGCCTGGTTGTCCCGTCGACGTCACGTGTATACGATGTATACATGGCCCTTCCGCGACCGCTGTGCACCCGTCTGCCGGTGACGCTCGAGACCGAGCTCGAGGAGCGCTTCGCGGTGCTCGAGTGGTCCCCATCGGAGGGGCTGCGCGCCATCGTGCGCGAGTGGCTGGCGCTCGGGCGCTACCGCGGGCTCGAGTTCCGCGACACCGCATTCGGCCGCCGGGCGGCCGTGCGCGACGGCCCGGAGGTGTGGGAGGTCGTCCAGGCCGCCGGGGACGCGCGCCGCGAGATCGGCCGGGCGGAGGCCCACTTCTCGTGGGTTCGCCGCGAGGCGCTCGCGGAGGCGCTCGCCTACGCCGAAGAGTTCCCGGCCGACATCGACCCGATTCTGGCTCGCAACCGGCGGCTCGCCGGGGGTGGGGCGCCGTGATGTGGCTCCTGCTCGACCGCACGGTGCCCCTGGAGCTGCGGGTCGCGCTCGAAGCCGAGGGCGTACGGGCCATCCATGCCGGGGAGGAGGAGCTCGCGACCGCCGATTCCCGCCGTCTGCTCGAGTCCGCCATCGAGGACGAGTGCCTGCTCGTCACCCGCAACTACGGCGACTTCACCCGGCTGGGGGAGGCGTTCGGCCATGCGGGGCGGAGCTTCCCGGGGATCCTCTTCCTCCCGGCCGATCCGGCCCCTCCCCCCGAGGCCGCGGCCGGGATCCGCGCCTGGCTTGAGGCCGGCGGTCCGAGCCGCGCGCGGGACCGTTGCGTGTGGCTGGGGGACTGACGACGTCGGGGTGGTGCGCGAAGCGCGGCGGCCGGTCGGCTCGGCCGCCCGTCATTCGCTGGCGGCCGCCAGCGCACGTAGGAGCACCCGGGCCTTGTGACGCGTCTCGTCCCACTCGCGCGCCGGGTCCGAATCGTACACGATGCCGGCCCCTGCCTGCGCGTGGGCTTCGCCGCCCGTCGCGAGGAGGGTGCGGATGATGATCGCCATGTCGAGGCTCTCGCCGGCGTAGCCCACGTATCCCGCCGCTCCGCCGTAGGGGCCGCGACGGGTGGGCTCGAGCTCGTCGATGATCTCCATGGCGCGCACCTTGGGCGCGCCGGTGAGCGTGCCCGCGGGGAAACAGGCCCGGAACGCGTCGATCGCGCCGACGTCGGGCCGCAGCTCGCCGATCACCTCGCTGACGAGGTGCATCACGTGGCTGTAGCGCTCGATGGTCATGAACCTGGGCACGCGGACGGTGCCCGCCCGGGCCACCCGACCGACGTCGTTTCGACCCAGATCCACCAGCATGAGGTGCTCGGAGCGTTCCTTCTCGTCGGCGAGCAGCTCGCGCTCGTTGGCCGCATCCTCCGCCGCGTCCCGGCCACGCGGCCGCGTGCCGGCGATGGGACGCACGGTGACCTCTCCGTGCTCGACGCGTACCAGCGTCTCGGGAGAGGAGCCGATGAGCCGCACCCCGTCCAGCTCGATGTAGAACAGGTACGGCGACGGGTTGCTCCCCCGGAGGGCGCGGTACAGGGCCAGCGGATCGCCTTCGAACGGGGCGCTCGCGCGTTGCGAGACGACGACCTGGTAGGCGTCGCCCGCGGCGATGTACTCGCGGACGCGGCGCACGGCCGCCTCGTAGTCCTCCCGCGTCCGGTTCCCGCGCACCTCGATCTCGCCACCCGCCGCGGCGTGGAGCGGCGCGAGCCCGTGGGGCCCGGCCAACCGCCGCGTCCACTCCTCGAGCGACCCCACGGCTCTCGCGTACAGGGCCTCGAGCGCTTCCCGATCCGCGGGCGCTCCCGGCTCGACCGGCACGGCCCGCACGGCCCGGGCACTCGCGTGCAGACCGTCGAGGATGAGGACCCGATCGGTGGCCATGAAGCACGCGTCCGGGACGTCGAGGTCGCCGGGCGGCGCGTCCGGTAAGCGCTCGATCCAGCGCACCATGTCGTACCCGAAGTAGCCCACGGCTCCTCCCCAGAAGCGCGGCAGTCCGTCCACCTCCACCGGCTCGTACATCCCGAGCCAGCGCTCGAAGGATGCGAACGGGTCGTCCGTGGTCTCGGCCGCGCCCCACCCCCCGCCGGGGGTCCAGCGCCTAATACGGTCGCCATCGAGCCTCCACGCCTCTCGAGGCGCCGACCCGAGGAAGCTGTAGCGCGCCCAGCGCTCGCCGCCTTCCGCGGACTCGAGCAGGAATCCGAACGGAGGCTCGGCGAGCTTCGCGTACGCGGTGACCGGGGTGTCGAGATCGAGTGGGATGTCGAGGATCACGGGGACGAGCGCGCCGGGGCGTGCGAGGAGGAGGAAGTCCTCGAGCGTCGGAGTCACGGCGGGCCGGGGCATCCCGAACGCTATCGTGTCCGGGGACGCGGGCACAGGGACGGCGCGAGCCCCGCAGGGCGGTCCGACGGGCTGGCGGGTCGGGGTCGGCGCGGCGTAGTGGTACAGCTGAACCAGTACCCGGCGCGGGTGACGCTTGCCCCCCGTCGTCCCGCGATCTACGCTTTTTCGCTGGCGAGCCGACGCGATCCGTCGGCCGAGGGACGCGGATTCGGAGGTCCGATCGACCGCCGGCCCGCGACGTCCCGCAAGCGTCGGGGGACGCGAGAGGAACGACATGTCGAAGACGAGCGAATACCTGTCGCAGGTCGAGCGCTGGAGCGCCCACAACTACCATCCGCTCCCGGTCGTCGTCGAGCGCGCCGAGGGTTGCTGGGTATGGGACGTGGAGGGCAACAAGTACCTCGACATGCTGAGCGCCTACTCGGCCGTCAACCAGGGACACCGCCACCCGCGGATCATCGAGGCCCTCAAGGCCCAGGCCGACCGCCTCACGCTTACCTCGCGCGCTTTCCACAACGACCAGATGGGGCCCTTCCTCGAGGAGCTGTGCGCGGCCACCGGGTTCGAGCGCGCGCTGCCGATGAACACCGGGGCCGAAGCCGTCGAGACGGCGATCAAGGCGGCACGCAAGTGGGGCTACAAGGTCAAGGGCGTCCCCGAGGGGCAGGCCGAGATCGTCGTGTGCGAGAACAACTTCCACGGTCGCACGACCACGATCGTCGGGTTCTCCTCCGAGGCGCAGTACCGGGACGGGTTCGGGCCTTTCACGCCGGGGTTCACGCTGGTTCCGTACGGGGACGCGGATGCGCTCGAGGCGGCGATCACGCCGAACACGGTGGGCTTCCTGGTCGAGCCGCTGCAGGGCGAGGGGGGGGTCGTGGTGCCGCCGGACGGCTGGTTCGGACGGTGTGTCGAGCTGTGCCGCGAGCACCGCGTGCTGGTCCTGAACGACGAGATCCAGACCGGTCTCGGCCGCACGGGCAGACTGTTCTGCGGTGACTGGGACGGGTCGCGGGGCGACATCCTGATCGTGGGCAAGGCGCTCGGCGGCGGTGTGTATCCCGTGTCCGGAATCCTCGCCGACGCCGAGGTGATGGACGTCTTCCACCCGGGAGACCACGGATCGACGTTCGGCGGCAACCCGCTCGGCGCCGCCGTGGGCCGGGCCTCGCTGGCCGTGATCCGCGACGAGAAGCTCCCGGAGCGCTCGGATCGGCTGGGCACGTGGTTCATGGATCGGCTGCGGGAGATCGATTCGCCTCACGTGGTGAAGGTACGCGGGCGGGGGCTCATGATCGGGGTGGTGATCAGGGAGGAATCCGGGCCCGCCCGCCCGTTCTGCGAGGCGCTCCAGGAGCGCGGCATCCTCGCCAAGGAGACGCACGAGCAGGTGATCCGCTTCGCGCCGCCCCTCGTCATCGATCAGGAGACGCTCGAGTGGGTCGTTCCGCAGGTCGCCGAGGTCGTCCAGGGCGCGGGCGTGGGCGTCCGCTGATCGACGCGCGCGCGCGCTCCGGCCCGTGCCGCGGCCCCCGTCGCGGCCGGGCCCCGGGCATCCTCGTCCGCCGGGGTCCGGAGCGGCGTTGATAAACCTCGGCCGCCTCGTCGACGCCGCCCGGGAACGGCGACTGTTCCGCTACCTCATCCTGTATGCGGGCGTGGCCTGGGGGATCGCCCAGGTCGTCGAGTTCTTCCTCGACAACTACGGCTGGTCCCCCCGCATCCTCGACGGGACACTGTTCCTGCTCGTGGTCGGCTTCTTCGTCACGCTGACGCTGGTGTGGTACCATGGCGAGAAGGGCCACCAGCGTGTGCCGCGCGCCGAGGCGCTCGTCCTCGCCTGTCTGGGCGCGATCGCGGTGGTGGGCGTGGGATGGGTCGCCACCCGTGACCTCCGACCGGAGATCGTCGAGACGGCGTCGTTCGACCTGGGCCCGAACTCGGTGGCGGTGCTCCCGTTCCGGAACGAGATCGCCGCGCCAGAGTTCGCCTGGCTCGACCGCGGCGTGGCGGAGCTCCTCGCCACCGACCTGTCGCAGATCGACACCCTGCGGGTCGTGAGCGGGCAGCGGATCGTCGATCTCCTGCGCCAGTTCGGGATCGAGGAGGACGAAGTCGTGCCGGAGAGGCTCCGCACACGCGTGACGCAACGGGCGGGCGCCCGCTACCTGCTCACCGGAACCGTGGTCGGCGCCCCGGGGAACCTGCAGCTAGTGGCCGAGCTGTCCGACACGCGCTCCGGCGTCACCCGGGCCAGCGCGCGGGCCGGAGGTGCGGACCTCTTCGCCCTGATCGACGAGGTCTCGGCGGTGCTGTCGGCCGACCTGCTGGGCCGGGCGCTGACCCCGGGGGAGTCGTTGCCGGTCTCGCGACTCACGACGCCGAGCTTCGATGCCTTTCGGGAATACCAGGAGGGCCTGACGGCCAGTCTCCGATTCCACTCCCAGGAGGCGAAGGAGCATTTCGAGCGTGCCATCGAGCTCGACTCGACCTTCGCCCTGGCGCATTTCCAGCTCGCCCTCCTCCACTTCCGGCAGGGTGAGGTGGCCGTCTCGGCATCGGAGCTGGAGCTGGCTGATCGGCACCTGGACGAGGCTTCCGAGCGCGATCGCCTGTACGTGGGCGGGTTCGTCGATCTCGTCCGGGGCAGCGAGGAATCGGGGCTCGCGAAGCTGCGCGAGCTGCTGGCCAGGTACCCCGATGAGAAGGAGGCGCGGATCATCCTGGGGGTGTTTCTGAGCAGGAAGCCCGAGACGGGCGAAGAAGTGGAACGGCTGACTCGCGAGACGCTGGAGCTCGACCCGCTGTACGCCGCGGGCTGGAACGAGCTCGCCTACATCGAGGCGCGACTCGGGAACTTCGCGGCGGCCGACACCCTCGTCCGCCGATACGTGGAGCTCGAGCCCGGGGAGCCGAACCCGCTCGATTCGCGCGGCGAGATCGCCGAGATGGCCGGTCGGTACGAGGAAGCCCGCGCGTCGTACCGGGAGGCGCTCGAGGTGCGCGAGGACTTCTACCTCTCGCTCACCCATATCGTCCGGACGTACCTCCGCGAGGGGCGGGCCGCGGAGGCGCAGGACGAGCTGGCGGGATTCCGGGCCTCCGAGGCGGCCGACACGAGGACGTGGGCCTGGCTCCTGACCGCGGACACGAGGATGTGGGCGGGCGACATCCCGGGCGCGCTCGCCACGTACGACTCCACCATCGCGGTCGCGGCGTCCACGGGGCGCGCGGATCTGCACGGAACGGCCCTCGACCAGATGGTCCGCACGCTGGTGCTGCTCGAGCGCTACGACGACGCCGACCGCTGGGCCGACTCCCTGCGCCGGGTACGCGGACCGGACGGGGTGGGGACCGTCACCCACCTGCACCGGCTGGGCAACGCCGGCCGTCTCGACGAGATGGAGGCCGAAGTGGCCGGGACGGTCGCGTACTTCCGGGAGACCCCCGCGCTCCGGATGTTCGCGAGCCGGGCCGAGGCGGGGATGAGGCTCCTGATCGCGTATTACCGCGGCGACTACGAGGACGTGCTCGAGCTGGCGGCCGAGCTCGGGGAGGCCGCGCCCGCGACCCCTGCGGTCCAGCTCGGATACCCCATCATCCGGGCCGCGCTGGCCACGGGCGACATCGGAGCCGCCCGGTCGGGCACCGAGAGCCTCGTGGCAGCCACGGCCGTCGACGCGGCGAACCGGCTCCCCCCGCTCGAGACGCGCTATCGGGACTACTTCCGGGCCCGGATCGCCGAGCTGGAGGGCGACACGGCCACCGCGATCACCGGGTACGACCGCCTGCTCCGGGAGTGGACCGACGCGCTCGACGACGTCCCCCTGTTCCGCGACGTCGAGTCCCGTCTGGCCGCCCTTTCCAGCCCCTCCCGCTGACCCTTCGGGGGGGACCGGACGCGCAACCTTCCGTGTAAAGGCCGTGTCAACGGAGCGAACACGGGAGCCACAGCGAGGGACCGGAGATCGCGAGCGGTGACGGAACCACAACTCGTCGAACGAGTTAGGGACGGGGACCACCGGGCGGCGCGAGAGCTGTACGACGCGCATGTCGATCGGGTCTTCCGGATCTGTTACCGGTTCGCCGGCGAGGACCACCTCGCGCAGGACTTCACGCAGGAGACGTTCGTGCGAGCCTTCACGAAGATCGACACGTTCCGCGGAGAGGCGGCGTTCGGGACCTGGATCGGGTCCATCGCCACCTCCGTGTCGCTCAACGGGCTCCGCAAGGTGAAGCGTTTCCGCGGGCGCGAGACCGAGTTGGCCGACGACTTCCGCGCCGCCCCCCGCGCCTCACGCATCGAGCCCGATCTCGAGGAGAAGCTCACCCACGCGGTCGATGACCTCCCCGAGGGCTACCGCACCGTGTTCATCCTGCACGATCTAGAGGGGTACACGCACGAGGAGATCGGCGACATGCTGGGCATCCAGGCGGGCACCTCCAAGTCGCAGCTCTTTCGGGCACGGGCCCGGCTGCGCGAGGAGCTGTCCGAGTTCGCCGGGGAGTGGGCCTCATGAGCGACATGGATCGCTTCACCGACTTCCTGCTCGAGGTCGTGGCGGCGTACCACCGACCGCCCGAGACGCCGCGCGAGGAGATGTGGACGGCCATCGAAGCCGGTCTCGAGGGTGGCCCTGCCGAGGGTGCGGGCGATCCGCTGCTGGCGGCCGCCGGCGCGTATCACGAGCCGCCGGCGCCGCCGGTGGACGACATGTGGGGCCGGATCGAGGCCGCCTGGGCGCTCCGCAGCGGAGCCCCCGAGGGCGCGCGCGAGGCCGGCCTCGATGAGCTCACGGACGTTCCGTGGCGGGACGCGGAGCGGGGGACCCGTCCGGACAGGGGTCGCATCGCGCGCTGGGCGACCGGGGTGGCGGTGGCGGCCGCCCTGGTGATCGGGATCGCGATCGGCCGCACGTCGCTGGGTGACCCCGAGCCGGCCGGCACGCGGGTAACGGCCGCCGACCCCGGCCCCGCCGTCACGCTCCCCGGGACCACCGATACCGTGGCCGACTCTGACCTCGACGGCGGTTCCGCGCGGGGGGACGACTCCCGCGTGGAGCCGCTCGAATCGGGGGTGCGTCTCGCGGCCGAGTCCGCGGCGCGGGACGACGGGGACCCGGCCGCGACGAACGGGACCACGTCCCGGACGCCCGCCGCACGGGGGTCCTCCCGCGACGTGGCCTTGAGGATCGCCACGGCGCGGCACATGGAGCGCGCGGAGACGCTGCTTACGGCGTTCGAGACCGGCCTCGAATCCGACGACACCGGAGATCTGGCGAGCTGGGCCCGCACGCTGCTCGGCGAGACGCGCCTGCTGCTCGACTCGTCGAGCTCGAGACCCGCGCGCGAGCGTTCTCTCCTCGAGGAGCTCGAGCTCGTGCTCGCGCAGATCGCCGGGCTGTCGGACGACGCGCCGGGCTTCGAGCGCGACCTGATCGTGAAGGGCCTCGAGCGGCAGGGGACGATCGCGCGGCTGCGGGCGGCGGCGCCGAGCGGGGTGGGCGGGCCGCTGACAGGGACGTGAGGACGTGGCCGGGAGCCGGCCGCGGGAAGAGAAGCTCGACACACGTGAACATGTTGTTTCGACATAGACCATCAGGATGCCGAGGATCGAGATGAACACGAAGATGACAGGCGTGCTCGCGCTCGCGCTGGGGATCGGGGCCGCCACGGCGGCCGACCTGCGCGCCTCCGATGCCGCCGGCCGGCGAGACACGGTTCGGCCCGCGGGGTCGATGGCCGTGCTCCAGGCCGCGCAGCAGGCGGAGGACGAGGCGGCGTATCGGGCCGCCCGGGAGGCGGTGACGCGCGAGCAGTTCCAGCGCGCGGCCGATCTGTTCGCCCAGCTCAGGGACCGTTATCCGGACACGCGGTACGCGCCGGAGGCGTACTACTGGCAAGCGTTCTCGCTCTACAGGCTCGACTCGCAGCGCCAGCTGCGCCAGGCGCTCGGGCTGCTCGAGATGCAGCTCGATCTGTACCCGAAGGCCCGCGTGAGCGAGAACGCGCGGGAGCTCGAGCTGCGGATCCGCTCGATGCTCGGCCGCCGCGGGGACGCGGCGGCAGCGGAGCGCGCGCTCCGCGAGGCGGAGATCGCGCTGTCGCCGCACTTGGCCAGCCTGACCGCGCAGCTCGAGGCGTCGCAGGCGGCGGTGGCGCGCAGCGACATGGCGTCCGAGATGGCCCTGCAGCGGGCCGAGATGGCGACGCGGGCTGCGCGGGCGGGCGTGGCGGCCGTCCCGTACGCTCCCCGACCGACGGGCCGCAGCCAGCAGGAGTGCGAGGACGCCGACATCAAACAGGCGGCCATCCAGGCCCTCATGCAGATGGAGACGGAGCGCGCGCTCCCGATCCTGCGGCGGGTGCTCGAGCGGAGGGACGAGTGCTCCGCTCCGCTGCGCAGACAGGCGATCTTCGTGCTGTCGCAGCACCGGCCGAACGAGGTCGAGGACTTGATGCTCGAGGTGGCGCGTCAGGATCCGGATCCGGAGGTCCAGCAGGCGGCGGTGTTCTGGCTCTCGCAGGTGAACTCGGAGCGGGCCGTCGACGCGCTGGCCGACATCCTGGCCACGACCGACGACCCCGAGCTCCAGGAGAACGCGATCTTCGCCCTCTCGCAGCACGGGGGCGCCAGGGCGAGCGAGATCCTGCGGGCCTATGCGCTGGATTCGTCGAAGCCCGAGCGGGTGCGTGAGAACGCGATCTTCTGGTTCAGCCAGAACCCGGAGTATTCGGACGCGAAGTTCCTCATCGACCTGTACGGCGAGCTCGAGTCGCCGGACCTCAAGGAGCACGTGTTCTTCTCGGTGGCGCAGCTCAGCGATCCCGCCGCCGTCGACTGGCTCCTCGAGCGGGCGCTCGATCAGAACGAGCCGACGGAGCTCCGCAAGCAGGCCCTGTTCTGGGCCGGGCAGCAATCGTCGATCGACCTGGGCCGTCTGTCGGGGCTGTACGGACGGTTGACCGATCAGGAGATGAAGGAGCAGCTCATCTTCCTCTATTCGCAGCGCTCGGAGCCGGAGGCGGTCGACCAGCTGATCGACATCGCGCGCCACGAGACCGATCCCGATCTGCGCAAGAAGGCCGTGTTCTGGTTGGGCCAGTCGGGCGATGAGCGGGCGATCGACTTCCTGCTCGAGCTCGTGGATCCCCCCCGATGAGCGGCGCGGGATCGGGTCGGCTGGCCGCGGCGACCGCGGCCCTCCTGGTGATCGGGGGGAGGGGAGAGGTCGCGGGCCAGAGCCTGGAGTCCCGGGTGGCCACGGCCCCCGATGGCTGGGTGCGGTTCGCGTACGAGGCGCGTCCCGGGGTGTGCGGTCACGGAGACTGGGTCACTTTCAACGACGGCGAGCGGCGCGTGCGGCGGGGTGGGGGGAGCTGCGACTGCGTGTGCGAGGAAGGCCCGGTGCGGATCGAGATGCGGGTGCGGGACGGCGTGCCGGTGGATCTCGACGCCGATGTCGGCGGCACGTGGCGCGCGCGGGACGACGTGACGGACCTGGGCGTGGTGCCGCCGGCCGAGGCGGCGGAGTACCTGCTCGCGCTGGCCGAGCGCGCGCGGTCTGACGTGGGGGAGGACGCGATCTTCCCGGCCACCCTCGCGCGCGGCGTGGAGACGTGGCCGCGGCTGCTCGAGATCGCGCGTGGCGAGGCACGCATGGATGTCCGGCGCCAGGCCGTGTTCTGGCTCGGTCAGGAGGCCAGCGAGCGGGCCACGGAGGGTCTCACGTCGATCATCGACGACGAGGACGATCTCGAGGTGCGCGAGCAGGCCGTGTTCGCGCTCTCGCAGCGGAGCGAGCCGGACGCCCTCGACGCCCTCATCCGCATCGCGCGAGCCCATCCGGAGCCCCGACTCCGCAAGCGCGCCATCTTCTGGCTCGGACAACGCGGTGACGATCCGCGCGTGCTCGATTTCCTCGAGGAGCTGCTCGCCGGCGGACGATAGACCGCTCGACGCGGGCCGCTCCCCTGTCGCGGGACCGGCCCGGGCTTCCCTCACCCGCCTCCGTTGTCGATGAGCGCCGACGCCACCTGCCCGTGCTGGTGCTCGGACTCGATGTCATCGAGCGCCGCGAGGAACGCGGCGCGCACGGCACCCCGCACGGGGCGGCTGTGCGCGAACTGGATGAGGATCTCCGACAGGTTGTGGTCGCTGTCGATCTGCCGTGCCACCTCGAGGAGCCGGATCTGCTCCCCCTCCCCGAGGCCGTCCATGCCCACCAGGACGGACAGCGTTTCCGACAGGTTGTGGTCGCTGCCGATGTTCGACGCGGCGTCCAGATAGGCGCGCTGGAGCCCGGGCGTGGTCATCCGACCGCCGACCTCCATGAGGAGCGTCGAGAGCTCGTGATCGGAGTCGATGTCCGAGCTCGCCGAGAGGATGCCGGCGAGCTCCTCGTCGCTCAGGTCGAGCTGGAGCGCGGCGCGGTACACCTCGCTCCGGTCGTGGTCCGACTCGATCGTCCGTGCCGCCTGGAGGAAGGCGCGACGCAGGGCGGGATCGGAGAGGCCGCGGTCGGCGACCTGCACGAGAAGCTGGGACAGGGTGTGATCGGAGTCGATCCCCTGCGCCGCCTCGAGCACCGCCGCCATCTCCTCGGGGCGGAGTCCCGGCTGCTGGAGCACGAACCCGTACACCTCCCCCTTCTGATGATCCGACTCCAGGGTGGCCGCGGCGCGCAGGAAGGGCGCGCGCAGCGACGGCTCGAGCGGGTAGCGCTGGCTCAGCTCCATGAGGATCTCGGCGAGCTGATGGTCCGACTCGATGTCGGTGGCGGCCGCCTCGAGGATCACCGACAGGTTCTCCTCGCTCAGATCGCCGCGCGCCAGCGCCGTCCGGAACACCTCGCCCTGCTGGTGATCCGACTCCAGCGAGCGGGCCGCCTCGAGGAACGCCGCGCGGGTCGGGGCGTCGAACGAGTACGACGCCGCCGTGGCCTGGAGCACCTCCCCGAGCGAATGGTCCGATTCGATCTGGCGTCCCGCGACCTCGATCACGCGGCGCACCTGCGCCGGCGTGAGGGATCCGCGCTCGAGCAGCACCGACAGGTAGCGGGCCTGGGCGTGGTCGGCCTGCATGCGCTCGACTTCGGCCAGGACGCCGTCGGGGCCCTCCCGCGACAGGATCCAGGTCGCCCGCTCGGTGGCCATGTAGCCGCTGACCCGGAACAGATCGAGCAGCGCGGCCGACAGCCAGCGCTCGCCCTCGGCGTCGAACGGTCGCTCGCGACCGTCGACCGACCAGGCGTACTCGGGGCGTCCTCCCGGTCCGGGCCTCGCCTCGAGACGGCGCCTCGAGCCGTCGCGCGACACCTCGAGACGCAGGAAGCCGTCGGAGGACAACCGCGTCAGCTTCGTGAAGTCGTCGCTGAACTCGAGCTCTCCCTCGATGCGGACCGAGGAGCGGCAGGAGCCGTATTCGGTCTCGATGATCCGGATGCCGTCGTTGGACAGGCTGCTCTGGCTGTGCGACTCGCCGTCCGCCGGTCCGCACAGCGCCGGGACCTCCTGCACCGTCCGGAACGACGGGGCCGGCGAAGGCCCGGCCGTCGGCAGAACCCCCCCGAGGGCCGCGACCAGGTCGCGGAGCGGCGAGCGGACCGCGGGTGGGACGGTCTCCCGGGCGGTGGCTTCGGGCGCGGCCGGCTCGTGCGCCACCGTCGCCTCGCCCGCCGACGGCTCGGAGGCCGGCACCTCCCGCGGCGTGGGCTCCCCATCCGGCGCCGAGGCGGCAGCCACGGCGGCCCCGGAAGGCGACAGCGACGCCAGCGTCAGCGCGAGCGCGAGGGCGACCGAGGCGGCGCCCCAGGCTAGGCCCCGGGTCAGCGGATTGCGGCTGCGGGTTCCGTCCATCACCGCCACGAGCCGGTCCCGCAGATGATCCGGCCGCGCCATGCCGAGGGCGACGGCGTCCACGCGCCCGTCGGCGCGAAACGACCGCGCCAGCGCGAGCAGATCGTGCGCGTAGCCGGCAGCCTCCCGGCCGGAGGCGACGACCAGGTCGTCGCACGCGTGCTCGCGCTCGACCCGCATGCGGTGGGCGGCGATCCATGACAGGGGGTTGAACCAGTACAGGGCGCACGCCAGGTGGGCCGCCATCTGCGACAGGTAGTCCCGGCGCTGGACGTGCCCGAGCTCGTGGAGCAGCACGGCCTCCAGCCGCCATGTCTGCCAGTCCGCCGCGTCGGGCGGGAGCAGGACGATGGGTCGGCCGAGCCCCCACGTCATGGGGATGGAGGCGTCGTCACCGGCGAGGATGAGCGGAACGCGCGCCACACCGAGGCGCGTGGCGATCCGGCTCGCCGTGCGGGCCAGGCGACCGGTACGGATGGGGGTGGCGCGCCGCGCGATCCAGCGCAGCCGCAGCGCTCCCACGAGGAGGGTGGCGAGCACGGCGAGCGCCCCCGCCAGCCAGAGTGCCGTCAGGATGCCCGGGAGCGCCGACGCGACATGGAGGCCACGCGAGGCCTCCCGCGCGGGCGGGGAGCCCCCGCCCGGAGCCGCCGGGAGGATGAACCCGCCCGCGGCTGCCCGGCGCAGCTGGTCCGCCGGGGGGCTCGCGCCCGCCGGACTCCCGTCGATCGAGGGCGGGATCTCGAGGCTCGCGACCCGATCCTCGAGTCGCCGCACACGCGTCTCGAGCGCGCCCGTACGGACGTCGAGGGCACGCGTGCGGGCGTCGAGCCAGTCGGCGCGCATGTCCTCCGCGGCCTGCCGCTCCGCCTCTCCGATCCCGAGCGCCCGGTAGACGCGCTCGCGACGCGCCACGGTCGCCTCGGGATCCGGGTCGGAGGTGGCCGGCCGGGACGGGGCCGGCGCGACAGCCGGGCCCCGCGCGAAGGTCGCTGAGGGCTCGGCCGGGGCCTCCCGTCCGGAGGGCGTGGCGGCGGGCGATACGAGCTCGGGGAGCGGGATGGGCACCTCGATGCGTGGCACGGCGCGGGCGAGAACCGGCATTCCCAGCGCGGCCAGCACGGCCACGCTCCACACGAGGTGCCGCTGGGCGGCCGACCCGCGTCGCATCGCGGTTGTGATGCCCGCCGCGGCGACGAGCAGGAAGGACGACTTGATCGCCGCGTCGAGCAGCGTCGACAGTGCGTCGCTCGCGAACGGCTGAAGCATTCGGAATACGGGGTCGAACATCATCGCCTCTCCTGTCGCATCCGCTCGATCAGCTCGGCGAGCTCATCGAGGTCGGCATCGCTCAGGTCCGCCGAGGACCGGTCCAGCAGCGCGGCCACGGTCTTCCCTGGCGAGCCCGCGAAGAACGTCCGCACCGTGCGCTCGAGAGCGCTCTCTCGCGCCTGTTCCGCGTCGATGGTCGCCCGGTACACGTAACGGGGCCCGTCCTGCCGGTGTGTCACGTGTCCCTTCTCCTCCAGCCGACTCAGCATGGTGCGGACGGCGGAGTAGCTGGGAGGGTCCGGCAGCTCGGAACGAACGTCCGAGGCGGCCGCGTCGCCGCGTCGCAGCAGGATGTCCATGATCTGACGTTCGCGGCGGCTGAGCGCCGGGGCTTCCGTTCGTGACACACCGCCTCCGTGGGCAGACCGGACTCGGACGATCCGTCTCCGGTGAATCTCGGATCGATGCCACACATGTGGCAGACTGCTACAGATGTAACATACCGATGCCCGGGAGGCAAGGGGCCTCGCTTGGCCGGGCCCGGCCGAGCGGCTAGTGTCTCGTCGCGGAATGGCGTGAGGACCGCGGGGCGTCCGTCTCGACTGCGGGTCCACGGTGGCCCGCCGCGGCGGACGACGGCACGATCCTGTTCGGAAGGACCTGGACGAAGTGGCGATGAAGGGCATCGAACGGCAGAAGGTCGGACGGCTCCCCATCTGGGGCTGGGGGCTGGCGACCGCCGCGCTCGTCTGGGGTCTGTACGTACTCACGCTGGCTCCCACGACGGGCTTCTGGGACACCTCCGAGTACGTCGCCACGGCCCACATCCTCGGCTTGCCGCACCCGCCCGGGAACCCGCTGTTCGTGATCATCGGGCGCGTGTGGGAGCTCCTGCTGGGGTGGACGGGACTCCCGATCGCGGCTCGCATCAACCTCATGAGCGCCACGCTGTCGGTGGCGGCGTCGTTCTTCTGGTTTCTCGCCGTAGCGCGCATCGTGGCGCACTTCCGGCGCGATCCGCGGGAGGTCGTCGTCACGGCCGCCGTGGCCGTGTTCGTGGGAGCCACCGCGTTCACCGTCTGGAGCCAGTCGAACCTCAACGAGAAGGTGTACACGGTCTCGCTGCTCATCGTCGCCGTGGTGAGCTATCTGGCGATGGTGTGGGAAGACGAGGCCGACACGCCCCGTGGGGACCGCCTCCTGCTCCTCATTGCGCTCCTGCTCGGGCTCGGGGCGGCGAATCACACGATGTCGATCCTCCCGGTTCCCGCGCTCGCCGTGTTCGTCCTCTGGCACCGGTGGCGCGCGGCGCTCCGGCCGGCCGTCCTCGCGGGCGGCGTCGCCCTGTACCTGGTGGGGTTCTCGGTCCAGCTCTTGTTCGTGCCGATCCGCTCGGCCCGGAACCCGATCATCGACGAGGCCGACGCCGAGTGCGCCTCCATCCTCGAGGCCATCACCCCGGCGCGGGTCGAGGACCGGTTCGGGAACCGCAAGCTCGCCGTGAAGTGCCCCGCGCTCGCCCTGTCGCTCATCCGCGACCAGTACGGCAAGCCGCCGCTCAGCGAGCGACAGGCCCCGCTCTCCGCGCAGATGGCGAACTACTGGCAGTACTTCGACTGGCAGTGGGCGCGCTCGCTCCCGGCGGGACCGCGCGCCGCCTCCTCGATCCTGTTTTTGTTCCTCGCCCTGGTGGGCATCTGGGGGCACCTGAAGGGAGATCGGAAGAGCTTCGCGTACCTCGGCATCCTCCTGTTCACGCTCACCTTCCTCCTCATCTACTACCTGAACTTCCGGTACGGGTACTCGTTCGACGCGCAGGTGCCGCTCGACGCGCGGGAGGTCCGCGAGCGCGACTACTTCTACATCATCGGATTCCAGATATGGGGCATCTACGCGGGTCTGGGGCTCACCCTGCTGTGGAGCCACCTGGCCGAGAGCTTTGGTGGGGGGCGGCGGGAGGAGGACGGGTCGCTCCGTCTGGGGCCGGGACACCGGCGCACGGCCCCCGTCCTCGGTGTGGCGCTCATCCCGCTCCTGTTCAACTACGCGCGCGCGGATCGGACCGGTGACTGGGCGGCACGCGACTGGGCCTACAACATCCTCCAGTCCGTCGAGCCCTACGGGGTGCTGTTCACCAACGGGGACAACGACACCTTCCCGCTGTGGTATCTCCAGGAGGTGGAGGGCATCCGCCGGGACGTCACGGTGATCGTGCACTCCTATCTCGGCACGCAGTGGTATCCGAAGCAGGTGCGTGATCTGTCGCGGCCATGTCCCGAGGGCGTGGATCCGCTGGCCACCCCCACCGTCGTGGTGTGCCAGCGCCCGTTCGACCCGTCCACCGCCGTGAAGCCCTATCAGGGCATGGATCCGGCGCCGCCCACGCGTCCGATCATCGCCTGGGACGATGCGACCATCGACTCGCTGGATCCCGGCTTCGCGGTGCCGCGCGACACCACGTTCGACGTCACGGAGGGGGTGCGGGCCGCGGTCCGCGGGGGCCAGGTGATCTACTACCCGGACATCATGGTCTACCACATCATCCAGCAGTCGCTGGGGGACCGGCCCGTGTACTTCGCGGCGACCGCGCCGCCGGTGTACTCGGCCTGGGGCCTCCAGCCGTACCTGGTCCGTCACGGTCTGGCGTTCAAGGTGGTGCGGGGACCGATCGAGGAGACCGACGACCGGGTCAACCTGGCCGACGAGATGCAGGGCTCGGGCGGCCCGCCGTGGATCGACGTGGAGCGCACGAGCGAGCTGCTGTGGGGTGTGTTCCGGGTGGACTATCTCGAGGACTGGGAGGAGTGGCCGGAGCCGTCCACGGAAGCAAGCATCCCGACGCAGTACTACGTGGCGTACCTCATGCTGGGGTTGGCCGAGCAGAGCCTCGGCGACGTCCCCGATGCCGAGCGCGCGTATGCCCGCGCGGAGCAGATGCTCGAGCTGTCGGACCTCGGCGGCTCCTGAGCGGGGGTGACGGCGGCCGGATCGTCGTCCCGGGGAAGGTCGGTCCGGCCGCCGCCCGGCTCAGGCGCCCGGGCGGACCGCGCCGAGCAGCGCCACGATGAGGAGCAGGGTGCCCACGATCGATGCGACGAGGGCGTTCCGCTTCCGGAAGCGGACGAACGAGGCGCTGTCCTCGCCGGCGGCGGCGCTCGCCTCGGCGGCCCTCGCGAGCCGCTCGGCATTGGGGAGCTGGACGAGCAGCGCGAGCAGGAGGGCGATCGTCCCCAGGAGCTGCATCTGGAAGAGCCAGTGGTCGGGGAACGGGCGGAAGTACCCGTAGCCGGAGACGGCCGTGAGGCCGAACCCGGACCCGATCGTGAGCAGCATCCCGGCGAGCCCCGGCCCTCGGAGGAGCCCGGACGAGGACCGATATACGAACGCGATCGCGGCCGGCTCGCCGGATTTCCTCACGCGGACGCCGAGCAGCGCCAGCGTGAGGGTCACGCCGAACCAGAGGGCGAAGCCGAGCACATGCAGAAACAGCAGGATTCCCCGGATGCTCATGACGTGAAGCTCCGGCCGCGGTTCCGGTCGGTCAAGCCCGGGCCCGCCTCCGCCCCGTGAGCGAGTACGCCGGCATGAGCGCCACGCTCGCGGAGTCGCTCGGCGCGGTCGTGGGCGATCGGGTGTCCACGGCCCGCGCCGTGCGCGACCAGCACGGGCGAGACGAGTCGTTCCACCCCGCCCACCCGCCCGACGCCGTCGTCTTCCCGCGCACGACGGAGGAGGTCGTGGGGATCGTGCGCGCGTGCGCTCGCCACTCGGCCCCCATCGTGCCGTTCGGGGCCGGCACGTCGCTCGAGGGTCACGTGCACGCCCTCGAAGGCGGGGTGTGCGTGGCGATGGGAGGCATGGACCGGCTGCTCGATCTCAATGCCGAGGATATGGACTGTCGCGTCGAGGCGGGTCTCACGCGCGTCGGGCTTGCGATGCACCTCAAGGCCACCGGTCTCTTCTTCCCGGTCGACCCGGGGGCCGACGCCACGCTGGGCGGGATGGTCGCCACGGGGGCCTCGGGCACCACCACGGTTCGCTACGGGACGATGCGCGACAACGTCCTCGGTCTGACCGTCGTGCTCGCCGATGGCCGCATCATCCGGACGGGCGGGCGGGCGCGGAAGTCGTCGGCCGGGTACGACCTCACCCGCCTGTTCGTCGGCTCGGAGGGCACGCTCGGCATCATCACGGAGATCGCCCTCAGACTGCACGGCGTCCCCGAGGCGATCGCGGCCGCGGTGTGCTCGTTCCCTACGCTCGAGGCCGCCGTAGCCACCGTGATCCTGGTCATCCAGTCCGGGATCCCCGTGGCCCGCGTCGAGCTCCTCGACGAGGTGCAGATGGAGGCCGTCGACCGGTATTCCGATCTCGACTATCCGGTCGCCCCCACGCTGTTCTTCGAGTTCCACGGCAGCTCCGGAGCCGTGCGAGAGCAGTCCGAAGCGGTGGGCGACCTGTCGGCCGAGGCGGGCGGTTCGGGGTTCCGGTGGGCCACCAGACCGGAGGACCGCGAGGCGCTGTGGCGCGCGCGGCACGAGGCGTACTACGCGGCGCTGGCGCTGCGTCGCGGGTCGGTGGGGTGGGCGACCGATGTGTGCGTGCCGATCTCGAGCCTGACCGAGAACCTCCTCGCGGCTCGCCGGGACATCGATCAGAGCGGCCTCCTGGCGCCCATCGTCGGTCACGTGGGGGACGGGAACTTCCACGCCCTGTTCATCCTCGACCCGGGCGACCAGGAGACGCTGGGGCGGGCGCGGGCCGTCAACGAGCGCATGATCGAGCGGGCCATCGACTCGGGGGGGACCTGCACGGGGGAGCACGGCATCGGATACGGCCGCATCGCCTCACTCGCCTCCGAGCACGGCGAGGCGGTGTCGGTCATGCGGGACGTGAAGCGGGCGCTCGACCCGCGGAACCTCATGAACCCGGGGAAGATCTTCCCGGCCACGCCACGGGCGGTCTCCGGGGTCCCGGTCGACAACGCCGGTTGAGCGACGCCCGGCCGCGCGAGCGGACCGCGCGCCCGGAGAGCTACGGCGCGCTGCTCGCCGGCATGGCGAACACGCTCTCGTCGACCGGCACGTTGACGTGGACCTCGTCGAACGCCAGCGCCTGCTTGCCGATCGGCGTGTCGATCTGGATCGAGAACGGGAACAGGAGCCCTCCCACCTCACGATACTGGTCGAGGACGGTGGTGAGCTCCGCCGCGGTCCCCTGGATGTCGCGCAGCGCCACGATACGGATCGGCACGTACTGCTCCGCGTCGAGGTAGTAGTAGCTCACCTCGCCCGTCTTGAGCGTGAGCTTGAGCTTGATCGCCTCGCGGCCGTCCACCGTCTCGCGTCCCGCGAGCTCGACCTTGTGACCGGCCTCCCTCCAGCCGATCAGCGGTCCGTCCAGGTCGGCCTGCTCGACGAGCTGCCTGGTGGTCGCCGGGTCCGCCACCTGCGGCTCCGTCGATCCCGTGAACGGGACGATCTGCCAGGCCGTCTTGCCGTCGTAGGCCGAGACGATCTCCATCCCCTGCACGCTGATCTCCATGCGGGCCATGGCGGGCCGCTTCTGGACGATGTGAAACGCCCCCTGCATCATGCCGTTCGCGACGTCGAGCGTTCCCGAGGCGGTCATCGTCTGGAGACCGGTCCACGCCCCCACGCCGCCCACCGCCTCGTAGTAGCGGCCCAGCACCTCGTCCAGGCTCTGGGCGGTCGCGGGTCGGGCGATCAGCCCGCCCAGGGTCACGGCGAGGGCCCACGCCATCATCTTCTTCGACATCCCCCACTCCTGTACGCGCGTGATACCGATGTTCCGGCGGCCCCGGCCATCGCTCGGGCCGCCTCGTCTCCCGGGACGGTCGGATCGTTCCCGGCGGATCTCCCCGGGCGCCAGGGTCCGTACCCCGCGCCCGGCTGGTTTTTCACCCGGAGGCGCCTCAAAAGATCCCGCCCGGACCGCCGCCGGCTCACCGTTCGAGCAGCCCGTCCAGCTCCTCGAGGACGCGCTCGCGATCCGTGGGCCCCCGCGTGAGCACGAGGATCGTGTCGTCGCCGGCGAGCGTCGCCACCACGCCTTCGAGCCCGGCCTCGTCGAGCGCCACGCCCACCGCGTTGGCGCACCCGCTGTGGGTTCGGATCGCGAACAGAGCGTCGCCGGGCGCGATATCGGTGGCGAAGTCCCTCAGCGTCGTGCGGAGCACGCGCCGCGACACGGGGGCGGAGGCCTCGGTGCCGTTCGCCGTGTACCGCGAACGCCCGTCCTCATCGCGCACCTTCACGAGGCCGAGGCGGCGGACGTCCCGGGACACCGTCGCCTGGGTCACCGAGTACCCGCGCCGCTCGAGCGCCCGGACCAGATCGGCCTGCGTACGGATCGTCAGGTCGTCGAGGATGTCGAGGATCGCGCGCTCGCGCTCACGTCGGTGGGCCGGGGTCACGGCAGCTCCCCCATCAGCGTCCCGTCCGCGTGCGCCCGGTAGATCGGCGGCGGGCACCGTCCGTCGAGCCACGTCTCGAGCTCGACCAGCCGGCCTTCCGAGTTCCGTATCTGTTCCTCGACCCGGTCCGGCGCCGGACCGCCGGGCGAGCGGTGCGCGGCCACCGCCCGCCGCGGCTCGAGCTCCGCGAGGACGTCCTCGCCGGCCTCGGGGCAGGCCTCGCGCAGCTCCTCGAGGTCGAGTTCCCAGAGCTCGATCCCCGCGCGCTCGGCGGCGCGCACGGCCCGCCCGGACTGCTCGTGCGCGGTGCGGAACGCCACGCCACGCCGCACGAGGTGGTCGGCCAGCTCGGTCGCGGTGAGCATCCCTCCCTCGAGCGCCCGCGACATGGCCTCCACCCGGAACGTCACGCCACGCCCGAGCGTGATCGCCGCGGCCGTGCACCAATCCGCCGTGTCCAGTGAGTCGAACAGGGGCTCCTTGTCCTCCTGCAGGTCGCTGTTGTACGTGAGCGGAAGCCCCTTCAGGAGGGCGAGGAGGCCCGCGAGGTTCCCGATCGTGCGCGCCGATTTCCCGCGCAGGAGCTCGGCGGCCTCCGGGTTCCTCTTCTGCGGCATGAGGCTCGAGCCCTGCGAGATCGAGTCGTCGAGCTCGATGAACCCGAACTCGCGCGTGGACCACAGGACGATCTCGTCGGCCCAGCGGGACAGGTGGACGAGGAGGACCGCGCACGCGTACGCGGCGTCGAGCACGTAGTCGCGGTCGCCGACCGCGTGCATGCTGTTCGAGAACGGCCGCTCCAGCCCGAGGAGCGCGGTGGTCCGGGCCGGGTCGACGGCGAAGCTCGACCCCGCCAGCGCTCCCGCCCCGAGGGGCGACGTGCCGGCCGCGGCGTGTGCCACCCGCAGCCGGTCGACGTCCTGTCGGAGGGCGGCGACGTGCGCCAGCAGGTGGTGCGCGAGGCTCACCGGCTGCCCCCGCTGGAGATGCGTGTACCCCGGCAGGTACGTCTCACGGTGAGCCGCGGCCTGCTCGAGCAGCACGCGCTCGAGCCCCGCCACCCCCGACAGGATGTCCTCGAGCCGCTCGCGCACGTACAGGCGGAGCGCGACCGCCGCCTGATCGTTCCGGCTGCGCGCCGTGTGGAGCCGGCGCGCGGGCTCACCGATGCGGTCGGCGAGCGTGCGCTCGATCCACGAATGCACGTCCTCGTCGGGCCCTTCCACGGCGAGCGCGCCGTCCTCGACCTCACGCAGCATGTCCGACAGGCCGCCGAGGATCGAGGCCGCGTGCGCCTCCTCGAGGATGCCGCGCTCGTACAGCATGCGGACGTGCGCCATGGACGCCGTGAGGTCGTGGCGCGCGAGACGGCGGTCGAAGTGGAGCGAGCCGGTGAACTCGTGGATCGCCGGGTGCACCCCGGCGACGAATCGGCCGCCCCAGAGCCCGGCGGTGGTCTCCTCAGCCACGAGCGCGCGCGGGGCGCCTGGATGACCGCGCCGGCCGCTCGTCGGCCCGCGCCGCGGCCGCATCCTCGTCGCCGGATTCGGCGAGCTGTCGGCGCACCCGGTGGGCGATGCTCGGCGGCAGGCCCCACAGGTGGATGAACCCGGCGGCGTCGGCCTGATCGTACACGGCATCCTCGCCGAACGTGGCCAGGTCCTCCCGGTAGAGCGAGAACGGTGACGTGCGCGCGACGGCCAGCGCGAGGCCCTTGAAGAGCCGCATGGTGACCTCGCCGGTCACGGTGGCGTGCGCCGAGGCCAGAAACGCGTCGAGAGCGGCGCGCAGCGGCGAGTACCACAGCCCCTGGTAGGCGAGCTCGGCGTAACGCGCCGCCACATCCCGCTTGAAGGCGGCGGTGTCGCGGTCGAGCGTGATCGCCTCCAGATCGGCGAGCGCCGCGAGGAGGACGGTTCCGGCCGGCGTCTCGTATACGCCGCGGCTCTTCATCCCCACGAGCCGGTTCTCCACCAGGTCCACCTGCCCCACGCCGTGCGCTCCGGCGATCCGATTGAGGAGCTCGATGAGCGCGACGGGCTGGAGCCACTTGCCATCCAGCGCCACCGGAACCCCCGCCTCGAATCCGATGACCACGTCCTGCGGCTCGTCCGGCGCCTGCCGGGGGTCGACCGTGAGGTCGCGCAGGTCGTCCGGCGCCGGGACGGCGGGGTCCTCGAGAATGCCGCCCTCGAAGGAGGTGTGCCACAGGTTGCGGTCGATGGAGTATGGCTTCGAGCGGCTTCCGGGCACGGGGATCCCCCTCGCCTCGGCGTACGCGAACGCATCCTCCCGCGACGTGATCTCCCACTCCCGCCACGGGGCGATCACGGTCAGGTGGGGGGCGAGCGCCCGGTACACGAGCTCGAAGCGCACCTGGTCGTTCCCCTTGCCGGTGCAGCCGTGCGCGACGGCATCGCAGCCGAGCTCGAGCGCCGTCTCGACCTGTGCGCGGGCGATCACCGGACGGGCGAGGGCGGTCCCGAGCAGGTAGCGTCCCTCGTACAGCGCCCCGGCCCTGAGCGCCGGCAGGATGCACTCGTGTGCGAACGCGTCCCGCAGGTCGAGCACGCGGCAGTCCGACGCTCCGGTGGCCAGCGCCTTGGCCGCGATGGCGTCGAAGTCCTCACGCTGGCCGACGTCGGCCACCACGGCGACGACCTCGCAATGGTAATTCTCCCGCAGCCACGGGATCATGACCGAGGTGTCGAGACCTCCCGAATAGGCGAGGGCGACCTGCCGGACCCGGGGCCGGGCGGAGATGTCTGACCGCTTCATGGCTCGCTCATGTCTGGAGTAGGTGCCGAGACACGTCGGCGCGGTTGTCCGGGACGGGACGACCGCGCCATGCGCATACGTATACACCACGTTGCATAAACATGCAACCCCGGAAGCCCGCGGAAGGTGCGTGGCACGGGCGGGAGGGGGGCGGGCGGCGGCCGCGGCGAGGCGGCGCCCACGCACCGCGGATACGTCACGCGCCCGCGGGAAGGTCGCCGCCGTCGGAGGTCACCCACCATCGGAGGTCATCCATCGCGAGTCATCCGCCGTCGGATTTCACCCGCGACAGGTCGAGCTCCACGCTGTTAGGTCCCTGGGTCCAGGTACCGTCCAGCGTTCCGTCGTCGCCCAGCCTTGCTTCGTACGCTCCGCCTCCCGGCACGTCCGGGACGGAGAAGGTGAACGTGCCGTCGACGAACGCCACGTCGGTCGTCGCGATGCCCAGCGCGCCCTGACTCGGGCTGTCCATGGTGGCGGTCAAAGCGCCTTCGTCGTCGGCGGACACGTGGATGACGATGGGAAGCTCGATCCCCTGCGTCGAGATGGCGCCTTCCCAATCGCCCACGATGGTGGTGTCCTGGGCGGCGAGTGATCCGAACGCGGCCACGCCGACGGCGGCCGCGAGCGCCGCCAGCCGGGCCGAGCGAAGGGTGTGGATTCGCATGGAGATCTCCCTTGGATTGAAGTCGATTCCGCAGCCGACGGCGTGGATGCCCGGTCGCGTCCATCCCGGACACCCGACGGTCGGACGTCTATTCCGCCGCGGAGGCGTCCGGCGGCCGGGCCCCCGCGCCCGACTCCAGACGCCGCGCCGCGGGGCGGGCCATCAGCTCCTCGACGAAGTCCTGACGCTCGCGGGTGAGCTCGAGTTGGTGCCGGAACGTCTCGAGCGTCTCATCGATGCGCGACAGATCGTCCTGGATCCGGGCCAGCTCGCCGCGATCGAGGCGATTCTCGCTGCGGTCCCGGATGTGCTCCTCGAGCAGGCGGCCGAGCCGCCTGAGGACGGGGAAGGTGACGACGAAGCCCCCGATGAGAAGGACCATGATGAGCGTGAAGATCATATAGCCGGTGGTGTACGGATCCATGGCTCGCTCCCTTCTCGTTGCCGGATCCCGGGATGTCGCCCCCTGCCGTACGGCTCCCGACCCGTGGCTGGATTCTATCGTGGCACCGGGTGTCCCGGGCCCGGCGTGGAATCGGAGACGTCAGGATGCCGAGCCGACCACCTCTCCGGGCTCCGGCGATCGGCGGGGCGCGTCTTTCACTCCGCGCTCCTGGAGGCTGCGTACCGTGAGCTCGCGGTGCCGGAGCGCGATCATCGCATCGCAGGCCGCGGAGGCGGCCGACAGGGTGGTGGTGTACGGCACGCCGCGCGACACGGCGGCGCGCCGGATCATGTAGTCGTCGTGCTGGGCGTGCTTCCCGAGCGGCGTGTTCACCAGGAGCTGGATCTCCCCCGACACGAGACCGTCCATGAGGTTCGGACGCCCCTCGTGCACCTTGAGCACCGTGTCGCACGGCACCCCCCGGGCCCGCAGATAGCGGGCGGTGCCCTCGGTCGCCACGATCTTGAAGCCGAGCTCGTGGAAGCGGCGCGCGATGGGGGTCACGGTGGGCTTGTCGCGGTCGTGGACCGTGATCGCGATCGCGCCTCCGGACGGGAGCGCGGAGTACACGGCGATCTGCGACTTGGCGAACGCGAGCCCGAAGCTGTCCGCGAACCCCATCACCTCTCCGGTGGACCGCATCTCGGGTCCAAGCACCGTATCGGCGTCGGGGAACTTGTCGAACGGGAGCACGGCTTCCTTGACGGCCACTTCGTGCGGGACGAGCTCGTCCCCCAGATCCATGTCGGCCAGCCGGCGCCCGGCCAGCACCCGCGCGGCCACGCGGGCCAGCGGTACACCGGTCGCCTTGCTCACGAAGGGGACCGTGCGGCTGGCGCGCGGGTTCACCTCGAGCACGTACACGGTCCCCTCGTGCACCGCGTACTGGACGTTGATGAGGCCCCGTACGTCGAGCGCCAGCGCGAACGACCGGGTGATGCGGCGCATGGTGTCCATGTCGTCGTCGCGGAGCAGATAGGGCGGCAGCACGCAGGCCGAATCGCCCGAATGGACGCCGGCCTCCTCGATGTGCTGCATGATGCCGCCGATCACGACGGTCTCGCCGTCGCACACGGCATCCACATCGGCCTCGAACGCATCCTCGAGGAACCGGTCGAGCAGCACGGGGTGCTCCGGCGACGCCCGCACCGCGCGCTCGAAGTACTCGCGCAGCGACGGCTCGTCGTACACGATCTCCATCGCCCTGCCGCCGAGCACGTAGCTCGGGCGCACGAGGACGGGATAGCCGATGCGCTCCGCGATCTCGACCGCATCGGAGACGCTCGTCGCGGTGCCACATTCCGGCACCGTCACGCCGAGGTCGCGGCACAGCTCCTCGAACCGGCGCCGGTCCTCCGCGCGGTCGATCGACTCGACGCTCGTCCCCAGGATCGGGACCCCGAGGCGCTCCAGCCGGCGGGCGATGCGGAGCGGGGTCTGTCCGCCGAACTGAACGATCACCCCCTCGGGGCGCTCGTGCTCGACGATCGCGAGCACGTCCTCCACCGTGAGGGGCTCGAAGTAGAGCTTGTCGGATATGTCGAAGTCGGTCGACACGGTCTCGGGGTTCGAGTTCACCATGATCGTCTCGAAGCCCTCCTCGCGGAGCGCGAGCGAGGCCGACACGCAGCAGTAGTCGAACTCGATCCCCTGCCCGATCCGATTGGGACCGCTCCCCAGGATGATGATCTTGCGCCGGTCCGAGCGCTCCGACTCGTTCTCGGTCTCGTAGGTCGAGTACAGATACGGCGTGGCCGCGGGGAACTCGCCGGCGCAGGTGTCGACCGTGCGGTACACCGGCGCGAGACCGACCGCCTTGCGCGCCTCGCGCACCTCCGCCTCCGGGATGTCGCGCAGGCGGGCCAGCTCCGCGTCGCCGAACCCGAGCCGCTTGGCCCGCTCCAGGAGCGCCGGCGTCAGGTTCGGCGCCGCGGCGAACGCGGCTCCCTCCTCGACGAGCTCCTCGAGCTGCGACAGGAACCACGGATCGATACCGGTCAGCTCGGCCACCGTGGCGACCGGGATGCCGGCCGCGAAGGCCCGGTAGAGCTGGAACGGTCGCTCCGGAGTCGGCGTGCGCAGAGCGCTGCGGATCGCGTCGGGGGTCGTCTCGCGCAGTCCGTCCTCGGCCGGATCGGGCTCCGGGAGCCAGCCCGGGCGATCGTTCTCGAGCGCCCGGAACCCCTTGAGCCACGCCTGCTGGAAGGTGCGGCCGATGGCCATCACCTCTCCCACGGCCTTCATCTGGACGCCCAGCGTGCGGTCCGCGTGCGGGAACTTCTCGAACGCGAAGCGCGGGATCTTGACCACGATGTAGTCGAGCACCGGCTCGAAGCAGGAGGGCGTGACCTCGGTGATCGCGTTCGGGATCTCATCGAGCCGGTAGCCGACGGCGAGCTTGGCGCCGATGCGCGCGATCGGGAATCCCGTGGCCTTCGACGCCAGCGCCGAGCTTCGCGACACGCGCGGGTTCATCTCGATCACCAGCATCTCGCCCGACGTGGGGTGGACCGCGAACTGGATGTTGCACCCGCCCGCGTCCACGCCGATCTCCCGGATGCAGCGGATGGCCGCATCGCGCATGCGCTGGTACTCGCGGTCGGACAGGGTGAGCGCCGGGGCCACGGTGATCGAGTCGCCGGTGTGGACGCCCATGGGGTCGAAATTCTCGATCGAGCACACGATGACCACGTTGTCGTCGTGGTCGCGCATGACCTCGAGCTCGAACTCCTTCCACCCGATCACGCTGCGGTCGATGAGGACCTCGCCGATCGGCGAGCGCCGGATCCCCGTGCGCACGAGGTCCTCGAACTCCTCGCGGTTGTACGCCGTGGAGCCGCCGGTGCCTCCCAGCGTGAACGACGGCCGGATGATGGCGGGGAAGCCCGTGTCCTCGACGATCACGAGCGCCTCGTCCAGCGAGCCCGCGAACCCCCCGTGCGGGACGGCGAGCCCGATCCTGGTCATCGCCTCCGCGAAGCGCTCGCGGTCCTCGGCCTTGAGGATGGCCTCGACATCGGCCCCGATGAGCTCCACCCCGTGCTCCTCGAGCACGCCGGCGTCGGACAGCTCGAGCGACACGTTGAGCGCGGTCTGTCCGCCCATGGTGGGCAGCAGGGCGTCGGGCTTCTCGCGCTCGATGACGCGCGCGACCCACTCGGCCGTGATGGGCTCGATGTAGGTCGCGTCGGCCATGTCCGGGTCGGTCATGATCGTGGCCGGGTTCGAGTTCACGAGGATGACTCGATACCCCTCCTCGCGGAGTGCCCGGCAGGCCTGCGTTCCGGAGTAGTCGAACTCGCAGGCCTGACCGATCACGATCGGCCCGGAGCCGATGAGCAGGATCGATGAGAGGTCGTCGCGGCGTGGCATCGGGCGGGGAAGCTACGCCGTCCCTCTTCTCCACGCATCCCCCGAGAGCGGGGCCGCCGGAACCCGCGGTCGCCCGCTCCGACTCCCACCCTCGGGGGTGATACCCGATCGCCGGGCGGGCGACTATATTGCCGCGGGGCGCCACCCTCGTGGTTCGCGCCTGTCCACACCTGTCGTCCAGGAATTCCCGACCATGTCCCGCCGCGCCCGTACGCTCGGATCGTTCGTGACGCTCGTCATGCTCGTCACACTCACCGCTCCCACCCACGCCGAAGCTCAGCTCAACCGCCTGAAGAAGGCGGCCGAAGGCGCGGCACAGCAGGGGGCGCAGAACAAGATCAGCACGGCCATCGGTGAAGCGGTCGCCTGCCCGGTGGGTGACCAGGCGTGTGTCGAGCAGGCGAAGAAGGATGGCGAGCCCGTCGTGATCGTCGACGACGACGGGAAGGTGATCAACGACGAGAACGGCCAGCCGGTCACGAGCCAGGCGGCCGCTTCGGCGGCCACCGAGGAGCCCGGCCAGGGGCGCTGGGCGAACTACGACTTCCTGCGCGGCGAGCGTCCCATCTACAACAGCCGCTGGAACGTGGAGGACACGGACAACCCTCCCGCGATGAAGCCGAACCCGTCGGTCCGCGTGGGTCGCATCCCGGGCAACGTGGAGTTCGTGTCCGGCAACATGGAGATCGTGCAGCTGGAGGGGTTCAACACGGCCGAGTTCAAGGACCTGACGTACTTCCGCATCCCGCTCGCCGAGCCCCTGCCCGAAGACTTCTCGCTCGAGTTCGCGCTCAAGCTCGCCGTCGGGGTTCAGTACGTGTACGTGTACTTCCAGCCCTTCCAGGGCCAGAACATCCCGCTCGGGTCGTTCCCGGACCACTACCTCACCCTCTGGAACAGCGCGGGGATCCTGTTCCAGGGGAATCGGATTTCGGGCACCGACACGAACGCCGCCCTCGTCGAGGGGCTCACGCCCGTCAAGTTCCAGGTCGATGACGGCTACGCGATCCTGTACGTGGGCGGCGAGCGCATCGCGCAGGTCCCGAACTTCAAGCACGTCGTGGGGTCGACGGCGATCGAGTTCGAGGTCCACGCCCGGACGGACATCCCGGTGTACATCGGCGACATCCGGGTGGATTACGGGGTCGAGGATCCGGCGTCAGTGATCGAGTCGGCGGGCGAGTACACGACGCGGTCGATCTTCTTCGACATCGACAGTGCCGATCTGCGTCCCGAGTCGACCCCCGAGCTCGAGAGGATCCGTGCCATGGTCGCGGAGTACGGCAAGCCGCTCGTCATCGAGGGCCACACGGACTCGACGGGCTCGGACGACCACAACATGGAGCTGTCCCAGCGGCGCGCGGAGGCCGTCAAGGCGTATCTCGTCGCCCACGGCGTCGACGCGGGCCTGCTCCAGGCGGTCGGGAAGGGCGAGACCGAGCCGATCGCGGACAACGGCACGGACGACGGCCGTCAGGCGAACCGGCGGGTGAAGATCGTGGTCGCGGCGAGCTAGGTCGCCGGCACGACGACACGGGTCCGGGGCCCCGCCCGTCGGTCAGGGCGGGGCGGCCCCGTCGAGCCCCAGCCTCCCCCAATCCGGCAGCTCCGCGCGGGCCCACAGCGTGGCGAGGATGAAGGCGCTCTGGGGTCCCGGATCGTCGCGCGGCAGATCGGGGAGCGTGGCCGCGTACTCGCGCGCGAGGGCGACGTTCCGCTCAGGAACGGTCGCGGCGGGGCGACCACCCTCGAGGACCTCGAGGGCCCGCTGGAGCGCGGTCCCCGTCCACACGTACTCCCCGAGCGATACGGCCTCCGCATCGAGCGCGCGGGCGAGCTCCACCCTCGATCGAGCCACGCCGCCCAACGCCTTGACGCCGCCGAGCGCGTCCCGCAGACGTGGGGTGCCTTGCGCCCGCCGCTCGTCGATCGCGGCGATCTCCTCGACCCACGGACGCATCCCTTCCCAGGCCTGCTCCGTCACGGCGAGGAAGCGCGCCACCGACGCATCGCTCAACGCGCCGTCGTCCGGCACGCTGAACGGGTGCTCCCGCTCGAGGCGGGTGAGGATCTCACCGGCCTCCCGGTGCTCATCGATGCTTCCGGCCGCCGACTCGAGGCCGCGCTTGAGCGCGAATCCGCCCACGCCGAGGAGCGCGGCCGCGACCACGAACCCGATGCCCAGCAGACCGAGACAGCCGATGAGGACCTTCACGCCTCCCGGCAGCCGCGGCCGGGCCCCCGATGGAGCCCCGTCCGGTACTGCGGGCTTCTGCATGTGACCTCCCGCGTTGTGCGTTGCCCCGTCACCGACGACGGTCGCTGACCCAACGAGCGCAGGCGGGGCGATCATCCCGCCACCGCGGTCGCCGCGCTCGTCCTCGGGGTCGGCGGTCCGGCCCCCCCACGCCACGGGCGGCCGTCGCCGACGCGGCGGCCGCGCTCAGGGGACCAGGCGTGGCCTCCCGCCGATCACGTGCGGCACGCCGTTCTCCCGCAGACGCTCGTTGAGCGCCGCGACCGCCGCGCGGCCCTCGTCCTCGTATCGGGCTTCGAGCGCCTCGAGCTGGTCGCGCAGCATGTCGTGCACCTCCACCTGCTGGTCGGTGGGACGCTCGTCGGAGGACATCATGCGACGGCCCAGCGATGCGATTCGGGCGTACAGGAGCCGCGGCCAGCGGAGCCCGTCCTGGCCCTCGCCGGTGAGCCGCAGGTCGAACAGCTCGGCCTCGATGGCCTTGACCACGGAGTGCACGGAGTCGGCTTGGACGGCCAGCTCCGGGGCGGCCTCGATGTCCGAGTCCGCCAGTCGCTCGCCGAGCTCGCCGAGCTGGACCCGGAGCTCCTCGATCTCGTCGATCATGGCGGCCGCCCGCTCGAGCATGTCGTACAGGTCGCGCGCCACGGGGAGCTGCTCGGCGATCTCCGCCTCCGAGCCCGGGGAGTTCGGGTCCTTGAGCACGTCGAGCGACGTCGTGAGGGTGTCCGGCCCGGCGACCAGACGGACCGTGTAGCTGCCCGGCGGGCTGAGGACCGACAGCCGTCCGCCATCCGACATCGGGCGCCAGCCCCGCGCGGGCATCTCGACCCACGGGTTCTCGTCGGGTGGTGTGCGCAGCCGCGGCTGCGTCGTCGAACTCGAGCGCAGGTCCCACACGATCCGGTGCAGCCCCGCTTCGCGCGGGCCCGAGAGCGTGTTCACCGTGCGCCCCTCGCGGTCGAGGATCGTGATCTCGGGCGCCGACTCCACCTCCGCCGGGAGGAAGTAGTGGAGCGTGGCGCCGTAGTCCGGATTCTCGCCCGCGACGGGGTCGTCGGGCTGCGACATGGGGGCCTCGCGCGTCCGGAAGCGCCAGGCCGGTCGGGGTTCGAACAGGATCGTCGAGGAGGGCCGCACGTCGCCGCCGGCCGAGCGGCGCGCGCCGAGCCGCTCGAGCGGCGTGATGTCGTCGAGGATCCAGAAGCCGCGCCCGTACGTCGCCACCACGAGATCGTGGAAGCGCTCCTGGACGGCGACCCAGTGGACCGGCGCGTGCGGCAGGTTGGAGCCCAGCGGCTCCCAGCGGGCGCCGTCATCGAACGACACCCACAGCCCGTTCTCCGTCCCCGCGAACAGCAGGCCGGGCACGGTCGGGTCCTCGCGGATGACGTGCGTGAAGCCGAACACCGAGCGCGGGATCGAGGCATCGATGCGCCGCCACGACCCGCCGTAGTCGGTGGTCACGTACAGGTAGGGGTCGAAATCGCCGAGCTGGTGCCGGTCGACCGCGATGTAGGCCTTGCCCGGCACGTGGCGGGAGGCCTGGATCGCGGCGATCGTGCCGCGCGGCGGAAGCCCGGGGATGTTCGCGGTGACATCGGTCCACGAGCCTCCGGCATCCCGCGTCACGTGCACGAGGCCGTCGTTCGAGCCGGCCCAGATCACGCCGGGCTCGAGCGCGGACTCGGTGATCGCGAATACCACGGGCGCGATCGTGGGCCCGGCGTCATCCAGCGTCAGCCCACCCATGCGGCGCTCGAGCTCGGGATCGTCGGTGGTCAGGTCGGGGCTGATCACCTCCCAGCTCTGCCCCCGGTCGCGGGTCCGGTGGACGTACTGGCTGCCGACGTACACGGTCTGGTGGTCGTGCGGCGAGATCTCGATCGGGAAGGTCCATTGCCACCGGTACCGCAAGTCTTCCGCCGCCCAGCCCTCGACCGCCACCGGCCACACGGACACATCGCGCGTGACGCCGGTCTGTAGGTCGTGCAGGTCGAGGATCCCGTCGTAGCACCCCGTCCACACGGTGCGCCGGTCGACCGTGTCGGGCACGGTGAACCCGACCTCGCAGCCGCCCACGGAGTCCCATTCGCCGATCGGGATGGACCCGCCGGTCAGCGTGTTGGACGGCGCCCGGACCGACGGCCCGTCCTGCCGGTTGCCGTACACGAAGTACGGGATGCGGTCGTCGACGTGGGCGTGGTACATCTGGGCGATCGGGAGCTGCGGCCGGTACCACGTCTGCCCGTGGGTGGTCGAGATCGAGATTCCCCCGTCGTGTCCCACGATCATGCGATCGGGATCCTCGGGGTCGATCCACATGACGTGGTGGTCGTACCCGGGCGTCTGGCGCGTGCGGAAATGGGTCTCGCCCCCATCGAGGGAGGTGAAGTGCCCCGGCGCGTTGAAGTACAGCTCGTCGGCGTCGGCGGGCGATACCTCGAAGCGCGTGTAGTACAGCCAGCGCGCCGACAGGTCGTTCGAGGCGTTGACCATGCGCCACGCACGCCCGCCGTCGTCGGAGCGCCACAGCGCGCCCTGGTAGGGATCGGAGGGGGCGAAGTCGCGGTTCGAGCTCGTCTCGATGAGCGCGTATACCCGGTCGGGGTCGGCCGCCGACATCCCGAGCCCGATCTTCCCCCACGGCGGGGTGGGGAGACCCGAGCCCTCGAGCCGGGTCCAGGTGGCGCCGCCGTCACGCGACACCCACAAGCTCGAGCCGGGGCCCCCGCTCGTGCGGCCCCAGGTCGCGACCTCGATCTGCCACATGCCCGCGAACAGGATGCGCGGGTTCGCGGGGTCCATGACGAGGTCCGAGCAACCGGTGTCGGGGTCGACGAACAGCACGCGTTCCCACGTCTCCCCCCCGTTCGTGGTGCGGAACACCCCGCGCTCCTCCTGCGGGCCGTACGTGTGCCCCAGGGCGCACGCGAACACGACGTCCGGGTCGCGCGGGTGGACGACGATGCGCCCGATGCGGCCCGACCCGTCGAGCCCCCGGTGCTCCCACGTCTCGCCCCCGTCCGTCGAGCGGTAGATCCCGTTCCCGATCGAGATGTTGGCGCGGATGAACGTCTCGCCCGTGCCGGCCCACACGACGTTCGGATCGGAGGGCGCCAGCGCCAGCGAACCGATCGAGGAGGCGGGCTGGTCGTCGAACACGGGGCGCCAGCGATGACCGCCATCGGTGGACTTCCACACGCCGCCGGAGGCGGCCCCCACGTAGTACACGTTCGGATTCCCCGGCTCGCCGATCACCGAGATCACGCGATTCCCCTGCGGTCCGATGGTGCGCAGCTCCAGCTCCTCGAACAGCCCGCGGTCCCCGCTCTCGGAGTCCTGCGCGACGCCGCGCAGGGGGAGGGCGAGGGCCGCGCAGGCGAGCACGGCTGGCAGGGATCGCATGGATGGACGCATTCTCGAGCTCCTGGCGCAGACGGGATCGGGCCCGATCACCACGGGCGCGCACCAAAGTCGGCGCGAGCCCGGCGGACGACAACCACGAGGGAGACATGCAGCGAGCAGCCACGAAGTGGAGCGGGGCGGACGGGGAGAGGGGGGGGTCCGTCACCCTCCGGCGGGCGGCGGGTGTGAGACCCGTGAGCGCCGGGGTGGCCGCGTGGCTGGCCTCGGTGGTGTGGACCGCCGGTCCGCTCCGCGGCCAGCAGGTCGCCGATACCTCGTACTCGCCGCCGATCGAGCGGCCCACCTTCTCACCCGGCGCGGGGCCGCTGGTTCTCATCGATGAGGCCCACCACAACTTCCACACCGCCGGCGGGCGCTACCGGGCCTTCGCGGACCTCCTGCGTCGTGACGGCTACGTGGTGGAGCCGAGCGGGGAGCCGTTCACGCCGGCCACGCTCGTCCGGGCGCGGGTCCTCGTGATCGCCAACGCGATCGCCGACCGGAACGTCGAGGACTGGTCGCTCCCCACTCCGTCCGCGTTCACGCCGCACGAGATCCAAGCCGTCGCGGAATGGGTGCGTGGCGGCGGTGCCCTCCTCCTGATCGCCGATCACATGCCGATCGCGGGCAACACCGAGGCGCTCGCGGCGGCGTTCGGGCTCCGGTTCCAGAACGGGTTCGCGTTCGACTCGCTGACCGGAGAGGGCAGAGCCATCTTCCGTCGCTCCGATGGGGGACTCAGGCCACATCCGATCACCGACGGCCGGGGGCCCGCGGAGCGGGTCGATTCCGTGGTCACGTTCACCGGGCAGGCATTCCGCGCCGATCCCGACGCCGGCGCCGAGCCCCTCCTCGTCCTCCCCGAGAGCTTCCACCTCTTCCTGCCGCCCGTGGCGTGGGAGTTCAGCGATTCCACGCCCCGCGTCTCGGCGGCCTACCTGCTCCAGGGGGCCGCGCTCCGGTTCGGCGAGGGACGGGTGGCGGCGTTCGGGGAGGCCGCCATGTTCAGCGCACAGCTGGCGGGCGAGGAGCTTGTCCCGATGGGGATGAACGACCCCGCGGCGGCGCAGAACTACCGCTTCGCGCTCAACGTGGTGCGCTGGCTCGTGGGGGGGTAGCGGGTCGGATCGCGGCGCGACGGGTCCGGCGGGCCACCGCGGCCTCGCTGCGGGCCGCGCCTCGCCTCCGTTCCGCGTATCCCGCGGCTCACCAGCTCTCCATCATCTCCTTCACGAGGTAGGTGGGCCGAATGTCCACCGGTACCTCATCGAGACGGGCGATGGCGTCGGTGAGCACGGCGGGCATGTCCCCGTAGCGCTCCATCAGCTCCCCGGTACCCTGGTAGTCCCCCGTGGCCTGGAGCATGAGGAACTCGTGCGCGAGATCGGAGACGGCCGCCCGGATGCGCTCGAGATCCACCCGAAACCGGCCGCTCGTCGTGTCGGGCACCACCGCGCCGTGCTCGAGGAACCAGTTGAACTGGATCAGACACCCCTCGCCGTGGGCCTCGGTGACCCCGAAGCGCACGCAGCGGAACAGGCTGGCCACGTGGCTGACGTACACGCGGCGCAGGAACTCCTCCGAGTACTCGCCGCGCGCGGCGAGCGTCGCGAGGCTGTGCACGCCGACGACATCGGCCTTCGCCTCCTCGATCGCCGAGTAGCGCTCCTTGAGCGCCGCGTTCACGGTGAGGCCGTCGCTGCCGGTCACGTAGTCGGGCCCCAGGCCGTGGGCCAGCTCGTGCACGAGGACGCTGGTGTAGAAGGGCTCGAAGTCGACCTCCCCCACCTGCTCGGGGTCGATCAACAGATCCGCGATGGGCCGCAGGATCTTGTCGAACTTGGCCTCGATGATGTTGGCGAGCATGACCTTCTTCGACCCCTCCTGCTCACGCACGCGCGCATCGTTGGGGAGGTTGAAGGCGAGCGTCTGCACACCGGAGCGCGTGTCGCCCGCCGCGTAGACCTCGGTGACCACGGAGATCGGCGAGGTGAACGGGCGATCGAGGTACTTGTGCTCGTCCGGGATGGGGAGCGCCGCCTCCAGCTCGGGCATGTGCGCCACCAGCCGCTCGAGTCGCTCGCTCTCGGCGGGGTCCCGGAGCGTGATGAAGGACTCGAAGGCGGCCTTGTACCCGAACACGTTGTCCTCGTACACCTCGTACGGGCCGATCGTCGGATCGATGAGGTTGTCGTGTATCCGCATCCACGCCACGTCGCTGTCGAAGTAGTCGTTCGACGCGAAGGCGTCGGCCCGGGCTTGGAGAAAACGGGCCACGGTGCGGTTGTCGACCAGGCCGGCCGCCTCGCGCAGGAGCCGCGCGGCCTGCTCGAGTCGGTCGCCGTAGGTCTCCGAGTACGGCGCGGCCTCGAACCCATCGCCCGCCCGGCGGACGACCGTGAAGTAGGAGGTCAGCTCCCTCCGGTGCCCGGGGTGGGCTTCGAGCCACGATTCCAGCTCCTCGCGCGTGGCGTCCTCGGGATAGTAGCCGGCGCCCGGCGGCTTGGGCCCGACGGCGAGGTAGGGCCGGTCGTGGTCGAGCCGGTC
>Ga0315553_10000333_pt1 | contig 43177 bp, 45 predicted proteins | sample SalMarSW160140MG_FD_203099 | JGI IMG/M metagenome (GOLD analysis project Ga0315553, IMG submission 203099) | Salt marsh sediment microbial communities from the Plum Island Ecosystem LTER, Massachusetts, United States - Salt Marsh Sediment SW1601-40 ...
CTCAAGGCGTTGTCGACAATCAGTTTCTTTACACCCGTAAGACCGACACCAGGCTTTAACATACCTACAATACTTGCGTTCTCACTCCCCCCACCCTTTGGAAATGCAGTTATCTCGAGACCGTCACCGGGGACTATCTCCCAATTAATCCAAGGGATTTTCTTACCAGTATTATCACCACTATTTCCACCTACAATAGGATTTACAGCATTGGGTCTTAGAGGGACCTCCGCAGTTGCTTTCTTTGTGCCAGCTTCAAGAGCAGTTTTGATCTCACCAATGAATGGAAACTTCTCACCAACCTTCACATAGAAGATCATTATGCCTGTATCCTGGCACATGGGAATTCCAGTTCTAGCAATTTCTATGTTCTTCAAGATTGCTGAGAACTGTGTCTTCGCGGTTTCATTAGTTTCACGGTCATGAGCAGCTCTTAGAGCGTCTTCAATGTCCTTTGGCAGTACTGTGGCCGCCATTTTCAAAAGACGGAAAGTAGTATCATGTATTACCTGATATGGATCTTTCAAGACTATCATCTTCTGTTGAATTTTGATTGTAAACAGAGGTCGGATATCTCTGTCATGACGAGTCTGAAAAATCGCTATTAATCTGTCTTGCTGTTCGTACGTATTAGTGATGTCTATATACTAAAGAATGGAATTCATCATTATACTTCAAGGTGTTTTGTATGGTACTCATCATCAATGAAGCATCGATTATTGCATTCATCACCTTGGATGTCATGTTTATCATAACTAGCTTTTTCGATCTGAGAGATAGACGAGTTTCTAATCGAGTGTTTCTCGTATTGGGAGTCATTGGTGTGATTATCGGGATATTTACTGGACATATAATCAATAATTGGCAATTACATTTCTTTGCTTTAGTCACATCGGCCTTACCCTTGTTCCTGTATAATAGGAAAGTAATGGGAGGAGCAGATGTCAAGATGTTCATCTTAGTTTCTATTATAAGTCCTGGAATTGAATTTACTGAATGGGAATGGGTGTATTTTGAGGCATTCATTGCAGGTTCTCTTCAAATCCTCGCGATGTTGATTCTTGGTATTATATGGTCTCAATTGAGAAATAAAGAGGAAACGAGAATACCTGCATTGATTCCTCTTTTGTTTATAGGATATCTAATGATTCAGTTGTTCGCCTTTTTCTAAATCAGGGATATTCCTTTGTCATCAATCTTGAATGGATGTTTCTTTAGGCTATGAGATGTCTGACGCATCTTCCAAATGACTAGGTCCCTTTCCAAACCTGAATCGCCTTCTGTCAAATTAAGTACAATAAGACCTTGCGTAAGAAATTGTTCCACACCGGCTTTACTCTGCTCAACAGGGCTGTTGGTTTCACCTATAAGAATCGATGTGACTCCAAGCTCACGAAGAAGCGAACCTATTCTGAATACTGTAGTACGAACTTCGGATGGTTCATCGAACCTAATACTCAGACCAGAGAGACAGTCTATAACCACTCGTTTAGCACCAATACTCTGGATTGCTGCATAGATTGCCTCAGCTAGAGCAGTAATATCAAAACCTCGTTTAAGAGTGAATTTCTCAGATGTGGCAAGTCCTGCTTTATTAGATGCCGCGTCGATGAGAATTAATTTTTCTTGATCTTCTAATACCTTAAAATCCCAGCCAAACCGAAGGGCTTCTTCACGTAGATCTTTTGGTCTGGCTTCAAGTGTAACTAATACTCCGGACTCATCATATTTAGTAGCACCAAAGTAAAGGAATTGTAATCCAAAGATTGTCTTTCCAGAACCACTTCGACCAGATAGAAGAATAGTGCTGCCTCTAACAAAGCCCCCATCCATAAGACCATCAAGACCGGTGATGCCTGTCTGTGTGCGACTCATAAAACACTCACCTTCTATTGAGGCCAACCTGTTATCTCCCATCCCTTTACAACTTTCCCGACAGGAGTTATTGTGACATCTACAACATCCGCAGTCTTTCGGAGTTTTTCAGCACGTGTAGTCAAATCAGTTTCATCAAACCCCATCACAAGGGCATAGACGGTCATGGGTTCTTTGTCAACTGCTACCCAGAGGTATTGCTCATCTTGAGCTAGCTCTTCAGCAAAAGACCGAGACCTATCTTTACTTATCTCGGGAATTATATGTCCACCGATTTCGATTCGAAGAATTGCAGCTGTGGAATAGCCAAGCGCCTTAGGATTTACTATTGCACTAAATCTTGAAACAACATCTTTCTCTTTCAGCTTTCGTGTTCTGAAGTGTATCGTAGTATCAGGTTGTCCAAGTTCTTCTGCAATCTTGGTGAATGGAGTCCGTGCATCACGTTGAAGAAATCGGATAAGGGACTTGTCAAGATCATCCATTTCGATATAGCACCTTCAAGAACTAGATTTGGCAGCTATTTTTCATTCTGCAGATTATTAAGCATTGTGGGATTCGCAACAGGACGGTCCATTTTTGTGAAAAAAATGATGGTTGCAGACCTTTTATGACTCACACATGCTTTACAGCTGTGATTTTCTCAAAGACGCAATCAACCGGAAATAGTGACGTTAGCAATTATTGGAAGTAAATCAATGATAGATTGTGGAAGAGCGAGGGTATAGATTAGTGTCCAGAGAAGCACCCAAAGGAGTAGAAAGGAAGGCAGGGTGTTTGTCACAAGTTTCTGGCGGCCACCTATTGATTCTGGGTCAATATCAAGAAGATAGACAATTACAAACAGCGAGGCTACATACATTAGAAATCCAAACATTATTCCTCTGATACCAGCAAAAGCAATCCCTGCAACACCACAGACGATTGCGGATATGAGTGCAAAGAACATCTTCAAGTAGTATTGTTGGTCTTGAGGATTATCGGCCCAACGTCTAAACATACGTTGAAAGAGTGTTCGAAGCGGATTGATGATTGCTGACATAATATTCACCATCGAGCTGTTGTTGGTTCGTTTATCGACTATGTTATAACAATATCGGACTGCGATGTGAATGAAATGAAGGAAACTATGAGTAACATCGATATCAGGATGATTCTTCCTGAACTGAAGAATGCAGCAGAGGGCTCGTTCATCAAGAATGTATATCAGTATGGAGATACATTCGTCTTGAAGCTATATCAACCAGCGGGAGGTACATCAAACCTTCTTATTCAACCAGGAATTAGAATCCATCAGACCGAATATCGCAGAGTCGCTCCAAGAGTTCCGTCAAAGTTCTGCACGGTCTTACGCAAGTATCTGAGAGATCGAAGGATTCACAGTATAAAACAGCATGACCTTGATCGAATAGTTGTAATTGAGGTGGGTGATGAAGAATCATCTTACAAGATTGTAGCTGAGTTATTTGGACAAGGAAATCTGTTACTTCTTGACCCAGAAGATACGATTTTTGTTGCTATGAAATATAGACGGATGCGCGACAGAGATGTAATACCGAAGGCAACCTATATCTTCCCTCCTCCAAGAGGGACAGATATTTTCTCTTTCGAGACCGGACAATTGTATGATCTTGTATCAAGTTCAAAAGCAAACATATTGAGAACTCTCACAAGTCGACTCAATTTGGACTCATTAAGCTGTGAGGAGATTTGTGCCCTCTCAGGAATATCTCCTGGTACTAATGCTGTGGATATAGACGAACAAATGATGAAAGACCTTCAATCAGGAGTGGAAAAGTTCACTCGAAAATTACTAGATGGTGTGAATGAACCAAGAATTATTCTGAATGAATATGACGAAGAACAGGACGAAGAAGACGAATTTCTGGCATTTATTCCATTCCCTTTCACAATCTATGATGAGAGTCAATTCCAGTCTTATGAATCCTACAGCAATGCACTTGATGAGTTCTATGGTGTATCGGATGATGAGCTTGAAGACACGGTGCAAATGGATGCAAAGACCAAAGAGCAAAAACGGCTACAGACGATAATTGATAGGCAGGAAGAGGGAATTGCACGACTGAAGGAGAAGGCAGAGGAACTACAAAAGGCGGGGGAATTAATCTATTCTCAATTTCAATTAGTGACTGAGGTACTTGAGACTATCACACAAGCTAGAGCTAATGGTTTCTCATGGGATGAGATCATAAAGCGGGTTGAGGAAGGTAAAGAGCAGGGAATCGAATCAGCTTTGATGGTAAAGAAGATTGTACCATCGCAAGCTCAAATCATTGTTGAAGTGAACGATACTGATGTGAAGTTGGATATTAGATTCAATACGCAGGATAATGCCTCACAGGCATATGATGAGGCAAAGAAGTCTAAATCAAAAATTGCTGGAGCTGAAAAGCAGATTGAGAAGACAAGAGAGAAACTTCAAAGACTTGATGAAATGACGATTGAGCCAGAAAAAGAGCTGAAAGCAATTAAAATCAGAAAGAAACGCTGGTATGAGAAGTTTAGATGGTTTACTTCATCTGAAGGATTTCTCGTTTTAGGAGGAAGAGATACACGCACAAATGAGAGGCTGGCAAAGCGGCAAATGGAACCTAGTGATGTATTCCTACACGCCTCTGTACACGGCGCACCATATGTGTTGGTAAAAGCGCCAGAAGGTCAGCCGGGTGATCGTACATTAGAAGAGGCAGCACAATTTGCGGTTACATTCTCCAGAGCTTGGCAAGATGGTTTATCGAGCGGTGATGCATATTGGGTCACTCCCGAACAAGTCAGTTTTACTCCCCCTACAGGTGAATATCTCCCATCAGGTGCTGTCATGATTTATGGAACCAAGAATTATATTCGCAACGTTTCTATTGGTCTCCTAGTTGGAGTACTTATTGAGGATGATTATGTAATTCCAATATCAGGACCACCAAATGCGGTCCAGAGCCAAACAGAATACTATGTGAGAGTAGTTCCCGGTGAGAAGAAGAAAGGTCAACTTGTAAAAGATATCTTGTTTAATCTTAAGCAGTTGGTTCCTGAAGAGGCTATTTCTCTACTCGAACAACTTCCGCAAGAAGACATGATGAGAGTCCTTCCACCCGGAGAGGGTGAGATTGTCAAGTGAAAGATAAGATAGAGGTAGACTTTTATCCATCTGGAAAATCGAAGACGAGCAGCATATTGTTGTGCTGCATGATTATAGAAAGAGGTAGTCTTTATGTCAGATCCCTCCCACACAATGTCCGTTAGAGAGATTATGTCGGTTAATGTTGTAACCATCACACCTGATACACCGATATCTGAACTCGCAACATCTATGAGAGATATGGATATAGGTGCACTCATTGTTGTGGATAGAGAACGTCCAGTTGGAGTAGTGACAGAATCAGATATTGTAAGGAGGGTTGTTGCTGAGGATAAGGACCCGAAAACTGTCACAGCCAAAGAGATAATGTCTTCACCTCTAATTCATGTGACTCCAGAAACTCCGTTGACAGAAGCGATGCGTGTCATGGCACGAGGAAATATCCGTAGAGTTGCAGTCTTGAAGAAAGACTCTCTTGCAGGAATTATAACCTCTAGAGACCTTCTTCGATGGTCACCAGAACTAATCGACATTTTGGTCGAGTCGCTTCGTATGAAAGAAGAAACAAGACAAGAACAGGAGGAAGAAGACGAGCTGGTAACATACGGAGGCATTTGTGACAGCTGCGGTGAATACTCCACTGATTTAACCCTAGATGATGGAGAATACCTCTGCGAGAACTGTAAAACTCCAACCTAGAAATTTGTGTAGTTCCCCAACACTCAAATTCGTAATATGTTGTAAGTAGCTATTGGATGAATAAATGGAATAATCTATGGAGGCTTAAATATTGGAAGTCAGCCAAATAATGACAGAACCAATTACGATTGACAAAGATCAACGATTATCATACGCACTCGATTTGTTAGATAAGAAGGGTGTCGATAGACTAATAGTGATGGAAGATGGATCATTAAAGGGAATCCTAACCTATGCGGATATTGCAGATAGATTAGGTGTAAGCAAGGTTGTTGCTGTTTCAATTGGTAGATTGCATGTTTCAAGTGCAATGACTGATACTGTCATCACAACCACTCCAAGTGATGATGTGACAGAAGTAGCCAAAATGATGCTTGACAGAGGAATGAGTGGTTGCCCAGTCATGGATGATGATAAACTCGTTGGTGTGATTAGTAAGAAGGAAATTACTGAATTGGTGAAAAAGTTTGAAGAGGTGTATGTCAAAGATCTTATGACGACAGAACAACTCCTAGTAGTCAATCCAGTAGAAAGGCTTGTTAAAGCTAGACTAGAAATGCTCACAGCTGGTTACTCTGGACTTCCTGTCACAGATGGAGGTCGGGTATTGGGGCTTCTTACAGAGCGATCAGTAGCTGAAGCAATGGCACGATTTAGTGTGGAGGTTCCTGATAAGTACCGAGCAAATCAGGTGAGACAGATAAGGGTTGTAGATGCTATGATAAAACAACCACCCCTAACTTCACCAGATATCTCCATAGCTGAAGCAGCAACGATGATGCTCGATGCAAATCTAAACACGTTACCTGTTGTTGGAGAAGGTAACAGACTCATGGGCATCATAAGTTCTACAGACTTCACACGTTTTGTAGCGAATAAATTCAAGGTTCCAGAAACGGACAGCTAAATCTAAGAGCCAGTTCATTCAATAGAATGACGAAATAAGATGACTGTAGATTTGCTTCTAAAAAACGGGATTGTGATTGTAGACGGTCGAGAAGTTGCCCAAACAGTTGCAATTACAGGAGGCCGCATTGATGGAATCTACAGAGAAACAGAATCACCGAAAGCAAGAGAAATTTTAGATTGTGAGAGTATGTATGTCCTTCCCGGAGCTATAGATATTCATGTTCATCTTAGAGATCTTAACGAATCTGAAAAGGAGGATTACTTTACAGGAACCCAAGCTGCTGCTGCAGGAGGGGTAACAACTGTTATTGATATGCCTAATTCAAATCCCCCTGTATTAACTAAGAAAGTACTTGAGAAAAAGATTGAAATCGCATCGTCTAAGCGGTTTGTGAATGTAGGATTTTATGCGGGGATTCCAAACAAAGTGGGGGATTTTGACAGATCAGTAAAGTCAAGCATATTGGGCGTCAAAGTATATCCATATAGTCCTCTGGACAAAAGAGTAGAATATACCAAAGCGAGAGTTACTGCCTGTTCCAGTCTCGCCTTGGAACTTGGCGTTCCATTGCTCATTCATCCAGACTCTGCAGATCCTACAAAGAAACCAAAGGATAAAGACGAATTTTTCAGGATTCATAGTTGTTCCAGTGAAATGGACTCACTCCAGAGATTCATTGAAACACGATCTGAAATTGGGAATCGGTTGCATGTATGCCATGTAAGCTGTGCAACAACGATGAAATTAATCTCTGAGAACAGATCCGAATCTAATCTTACAGCTGAAGTCACACCACATCATCTATTCTTGAATAGTATCGATTCGTTCCATGAGGATGGGACTGCAAAGATGCTCCCTCCACTCAGATCACCATATGATTCAGACACTTTACTAAACGGGCTTCGAACATGTACAATTGATTGCGTTGCATCTGATCATGCACCACACCTTGAAGAGGAAAAGAAGAAACCGTTTTTGAAAGCGCAGTCAGGAATTCCAGGATTGGAGACCACAGTTCCATTACTTTTGACAGAAGTCTTTGAGGGCAGACTCACATGGGCGGAATATCTACGAAGCTGTTCGTCAGGACCTGCGCTGATTATGGGGCTATACAACAAAGGTGTACTTGCAGAAGGGTATGATGCAGATATTATAATAGTAAGACAAGGAAGATATCCAATAACTGGAGAGCGATTCTATTCAAAGGCCAAAATTACACCCTTTGAAGGTCGTATTGCTCTTGCGAAACCTGCGACTACAATTGTAGGAGGCCAAATAATCTTCTCTGATGACGAGTTCCTAATTGAACCAGGAATTGCTGGGCGAGTCCCATTGATGAAATAGTGTACTGCAAAACAAATAACAGGATATTGTTACAAGAGAAATGAGTTGTTTAGAATTGCCTCAAACTTATTCCAAATCGGACGGAGATCTTCTAGTTCGCCTCGCTAGAAAGACTGTAGATGAATATGTCACTACGAAAAAACGAATTGAAACCCCCAAGAACATTCCCGACCATCTAAAAAAGAATTCAGGTGTATTCGTGACATTGAATTCTTTGAAAACGAGGGAAGTATCACTACGTGGATGTATTGGGAGACCCTATCCTACACAATCACTGATCGATGCCACAATAGACTCAGCAATTGATGCAGCAGTAAACGATCCAAGATTTGCTCCGATATCGGTAAAGGAATTAGATTCAATAATCGTGGAACTGAGCGTATTGACCCCTCCGAAGAAAATAGAATATGATGACCCCGTACAACTCCTTACACTTGTAGAAGTGGGACGGGATGGATTAATAGCTACTAGAGGTGCAAATCGTGGATTATTATTACCACAGGTCCCCGTAGATTGGGGTTGGAATGTACAGCAATTTTTAGAACACACCTGTAACAAGGCATGGTTACCGGAAGATGCATGGAAAGACTCAAAGACTGAGTTCATGGCATTTCAAGCAGAGATATTTGGTGAAGAATCACCGAGGGGAAACATAGTGAGAGATCCAAAACATCCCAGAGGTTAGTAAGGAGGAAACATGTAATGACTGATTTGCCACCAGAAATCATCGAAAGACTCAAGGATTTCTTAGACGAAGATATTAGGACCGGTGACTTGACAACATCTATTTTGGGCACTCATGATGGAAAAGGAGTTGGGACGTTCTATGCGAAGAGTAAGAGCGTTTTAGCTGGTATCAAAGAGGCTGCAGCTATAGCAGAGATAATGGGATTAGAATCTGAAGTTCTAGTGTCTGAAGGTAGTTGGGTAGATAAGAAACAACCCGTATTACGAGTAATGGGAAAGGCCAGTATCATACTTCAGATTGAGAGAGTGTGTCTGAATATCATTATGCGAATGAGTGGTGCTGCCACAAAAACGCATAATATGTTGAAATTAGCTAGAAAAGGAAATCCCAAAGTAAGAGTTGCGGCTACGAGAAAAACAACTCCCGGTTTTAGATTCTTTGAGAAACGAGCTGTTCAAGTTGGAGGTGGAGACCCTCATCGTTATGCTCTTGACGATATGATTCTGATCAAAAATAACCACATCTCGGTGATAGGTTCAGCGGAAGAAGCTGTCAAGGCAGCTCGTGAGAGAGTGTCATTCACCAAGAAGGTATCATGTGAAGTGAGAGATATCGATGAGTGTATTGCTGCTGTAGAAGCAGGAGCTGATATCATCCTCCTTGATAATTTTTCGCCGGATGAGGTTGCTAAGGCGCATAAGAAACTGAATGAAATGGGATTGCGTGACAGGATAATCCTTGAAGCCTCGGGCGGTATTGATGAGAGTAGTGTAGAGGACTATGCAAAGAATGGAGCAGATGTTCTCTCATCAGGTGCACTAACGCACTCCTATATAGCCTCAGACTTCAATATGCTTCTGGAACTTACTGAGAAATGAGTATGGTGCCCCGACCGGGATTCGAACCCGGGTCTTGGGGTCGAAAACCCCAGATGCTGGGCCGGACTACACTATCGGGGCCATTTCGCAGCGGAAGAAGTATTATGTTATTAACATTATGCAGAGGACATATCACTGAACGATTCTCTCGATAGATGTAGTATGACCTGATATATCACTCACTGTGCGAATAACACTTCGTGGTCTATTTTCCCGGTCTTCTGAAGGACTATTAGATACTGATTGTAAGAGGAAAGAGTGTAACTCCTCAGCAGAAGGAAGTCCAGATATTATATTAGTTCCAGAAATGAGTGTTGGCACAGCATGTATTCCATATGCCTCAGCAATATACCTGTGTCGATCGATGTTTACCTCATAGAGTATATTACTGCACATTATGTTTTGCCCCTCTGTTCTAATCATGGTCTTCAAAATATCGCACCATGCGCATGTTTCAGAGGTGAATAGCAATATCATGATCTCGGTCCCGTTCCTGTTTATTCGTTGTTTCGATTGCATCATTTAAAGTCGGAGAAAAATATCATTGGTCAATACAATTTAACACAACGTTAATATCAAATAGGGATAGCACATGCAACCTGTGTGATATCAAGGGCCCGTAGCTCAGCTTGGTAGAGCAGCAGGCTCATAACCTGTATGTTTGGAGATTTCCTCCATACAGGGGAACGGTCGTGAGTTCAAATCTCGCCGGGCCCACCACATCAATCATATTTCATTCTGCAAGCTTATTTGATGCCCCTTCGAGTATTCCCTCAATCTCTCTGACAATTTCATCCCACTTATTATAGAACACGTGTTCCAATATTTTAATTCGGAATACAGTCTTTTGAAAAGTATCTTATACAGGATTGCAAAAAGGCTTGTAATCCGAGGCATAGTAATGCAGCTTGTACTTCCTGATGACCCAATTATTTTAGGACTTCTTGCTAGTCTACTTGCTGGCGGTGCGACAGGACTTGGTGCACTCCCAATCTTTGTGAAGAAGGATTTTACTAGAAGAACCCTTGATCTCATGCTAGGTTTTGCAGCAGGAGTTATGTTAGCAGCATCCGCATTCAGTCTTCTTGTACCAGCATTAGACATTGTACTCCTATCAAATGATGTGATACAAATATTCACTGTAGTCGGGTTTGGTTTTCTATTGGGGGGCTTATTCGTCCATGTTTCTGATCGATATATTCCTCATGAGCACTTCAAGAAAGGGCAAGAAGGTCCATCATCAAGCATGGCTAGAGTATGGTTGCTTGTTCTGGCCATCACCATTCATAATTTCCCAGAGGGTCTTGCAGTAGGAGTGTCTTTTGGAACAGAGAATCCGCTTACGGGAATATCAGTTGCTGTAGCGATTGGACTTCAGAATATACCAGAGGGTCTTGCAGTAGCAGCACCCTTGGTTCGAGAGGGTTATTCAAGAAAATATGCGGGCGGGCTTGCATTACTCACAGGCCTTGTAGAGCCTATTGGAGGCATCCTTGGTGTTTCTGTTGTGACCTTCGCATCTTCGCTACTTCCCTATGGATTGGCATTTGCTGCAGGAGCCATGATCTTTGTAATTGGAGATGAGATGGTGCCTGAAAGTCATTCGGAAGGAAACGCACGTCTGGCAACTTGGGGCATCATGATTGGATTCTTCATAATGATGATTCTAGATAACATCTTCACGCTACTCTTTGCGGCATGATGACAGGTATTCACAATCAGATGCTGAGTAATCACTTATATCAGAATCTAGCTTTCCAGAAGATTATTCGGATAGTTTGTGTATAACGTCAGTTCGGAGAGTTCAGGATGTCAATAGTGGACGATATGAAGACAAGCTGGAGATACCTCAGGTCCAATTTCCTTAAGATCCTGATTGCGATGATGGGATCCATCGGTCTTGTAGGTATTCCGATTTTGATTGCCAGCATTGGGTATGCGGTTATTCTGATGATTGTAAACCAAAGCTTAGACTTTGTTCTTGTTTGGTTTAATCTGATAGACTCGATGATTCAGTATATCGTCTCAGGTCTTCTGTGGATAGTAAGTGGACCATTCGTTGGAGTTATTATTGCGGGTGTAGCATTGTTCGCGTGTCTCTTTAGCGCAGTGTATATTTTGAGTGGGGATATAGTATCAGGACATTTTAGTACGGCATTGGGTGCTATTCTCTGGTTAAGACAAAAATTCATACCTCTGACCTTAACCTGTCTTGTGAATGCCACGGTGGCGATTGTACCGGCAGTGGGTTTGTGGATAGGGGTATCATCACTCTATGGTTTCGGTACTTTTCCATTTCCAGTTGACATCGTTCTTGGTGTCGCGGGATTTGTATGGTTTTTCATTGTGCTGGGATTCCTTCAATTACACATCCATGCAGTTATCGATTCCTCACCAATCATTGAAGGAATGAAACTTTCGTTTAGAGCCGTAAGAAAGAACATGAACAGAGTCTTTGGACTATGGACGGTCTATGTCTTTTTGTTACTGATTTGGTTTATTCCATACGCAATCTATTCGTACGTTTTTGGAGGCGTCATTTCATTTACTGACCCGATATCTCTTGTAGTTGGAGGCGTGGCACTTCTGGGAGCAGGTATCGATCTTCTGATCTTCATACCAATGCTTATTCTTGGAATGACCAAAATCCATTACGATATTAATAAACAGGAGTAATTTGAGTTTATCACCGCATTCAAAAAAGTCCTGATGGATTTGTTCATCTCGTTGTATCCACAATGCAGCTAAACAGCAATGTTAATATTGTAATCTGGAGCGTGAGTGCGAGAACATGCCATCGTGGCTCAGTAGGTAGGGTCAGTTCCAAAAGGACTGACTGCCGAAAGCGACAGACAAGCGTGAATCACGCCGAACCGCTAAAGCCTGTTATCTTTCAGCCAACAGGATGAGAGCCAGACAGTTGTTGGTCGGAGGTTCGAGCCTTGCACCGATTTCCGGTGTGAGAGTTTACCCTCCCGATGGCGCCACTCTTCTTTTTACATGAACTCAATCATTTATATTTAAGCTCGGTAAAACGAAAAGGAGGTTATATCCATCTCTAAGAGATTGGGAGGTTCTTCGGCGTGGTGACTTATGATCTGATTGTTGTGGGAGGTGGCCCTGCTGGTGCTACATGTGCAAGAAAGGCTGCGATGCTTGATCTTGAAGTTCTCATTCTTGAAAAGGCTCAACACCCACGAAGGAAAGCATGTGGTGGAGGTGTAACAGTGAGAGTCCTCGCTTCTCTCGATTTTGATCTTTCTTCCGTCATCGAACGAAAGCAACATGGTGTTCGAATATACTCACCGTCTGGGTTGGTAGTGGAACACTCCCACGCTGATTCTTCTGGTTGCACTGTGCGTAGAGAGGATTTTGATAATCTATTACTTAGAGAGGCAGAAAAGGCAGGTGCACATGTTATTGAAGGAGAGGGTGTTGTTGATGTAAAAGAAAGCGATAATGCAGTTGCAGCTATTACTGATGTTGACACCTATTCAGGCAGACTACTTGTTGGTGCGGATGGGGTAAACAGTATTGTTGGCAGACAAACTGGAATCCTACCAAAATGGGACGATGATGAAGTAGGATTGTGTATAGAGGCATCTGTACCTATGGACATGTCAGAGATCCAGCGGATTGCAGCGGCCTCGGAGGATGAGAACCGTTCAGTAATTGAAGTTCATTTTGGACCTGTACTATATGAATATGCATGGGCATTCGCAAAGGAATGTGAATTCAGCCTTGGTATTGGTGTACGTGTAAGTAAGATGGACAACTTGAAAGGGGCATGGAAAAAGTTTGTTGTAGATTTTGAACATAGACATGGTGTCGATTGTGATTTGACTGATACCACTGCAGCAAGACTTCCACTTAGAGGAAAAATTAAGAACACGTGTTCTAAGAGGATCATGTTAGTCGGTGATGCAGCAGGACTGGTAGCACCTGTGACAGGTGAAGGAATTTATTATGCAATTGAATCTGGAAAAATAGCCGCAGAAGTTGCAGACAAAGCCCTTTTACAGGGTAATGATGTATTATCTTACGAACAACAGTTGCGTGATGCTTTTGGGGACGATCTAAAAGCAGCTGAGTCATTATCCAGATTATTAATGAAATCAACAAAGAATATGGAGCTAGCATGTCAAGCTGCTCATGGTGATACAATCCTTAGAGAGCATGTAATGAAATTAGTGATGGGAATGTGTTCCTACAATGAATCTAGGAGCAGTATTTTGAAGAGAATGTTGTTGAAGCATCCAGGTAAGGCATTACAAACTTTATTCTAGATTGAGAGCTGTAAACTAAAAAGATTGCATAGCTCCCGATGGCGCCAAATCATCAAATGATAATTTTAATAAATTCTAAGGGTCTTCTAACCATTCTTCAGCTATCTCTCGCTACATATTTCCACTTTTTCTCATTGACAAGATTCTTAGACAAGCTATAGACTAATTGCACTTCGTTTGAGATGGAAGATATGAAGACTGAAGTTGCACCAAAACACGGGTTAATGGCGATTCTTGGTTTTCCAATTGTGTTAGTGACTGTAGGTAGAAACATAATGACTGCTGCTGAATTCAGCTTCTATTCATATGATCCACCGTGTGTCATGGTGGGCATAGTTCCTAATGCTTCAAAGGGGTTGAAGTAAAAGAGAAAAGAATGTTTAGAGAGAGTTTCATCTTCTTTTTATGATTATAACTACAACGACTATAATACCTACAACAACCGCAGCGCCTACTCCAATTATTAGGGGGATTGGAAGTGCTGGTGCTAGAGTAGTTGACGGAGTTGTTGGTGGAGTAGTGGATGGAGCTGTTGATAGGGTTGTTGATGGAGTTGTGGATGCTGAGTGATGGTATACCAAAGTCCATAACACATTTTGTACCGCATCATTTATTCCATCTGTCTGAAAGTGATCTTCGGACATTCTACTTAGCACATAGTCACTGGTATAATGAATTTCAGCGTCATAAGTCCAACTAGTTCCTGTTCCACTTCCATATGCAGATATAGAGAGATTATTTCCAGCTCTTAACATACTAAAGTTGGCCAAAACTGCGCCTAGTGTATCATTAATTTGAGACATTTGAGATTGAAACCTTTGCTCGTCAGCAATATATCGTATGTTTATTCCGTTTGAAGCTCGTATGTTAATTCCATAGTCGTCGTCAAGGCTTTGAGTGTTAAAGAACACACTAACCGCGACACCGCCATCCTCACTCATATTAGCAGTAACGTAGTCATCCACATAAGTTACATTGAATGTTACTGTCATTGTGTTCGTTTGATCAATAATAAATTGATTATCGGTGTATTTAGTTGCGCTATACTTCAATTCATCTCCATTACTAACACCCCAAGTTGCTGCTGCTGTACTTGGAACGCCAGTAATCATAAGAACGACTAGTAACACAAAACAAAATTGTTTGGATTTCTTCATTTATAGATATTACACCTTTACTTTATTAAATTCTATTCGAATATATACACCAGTGTTACTAGCTCAAAGGAGTAGCCATCCTTATCATCTTTGCACAACCCACACGCCGCTCCTGCTGCCGCGTAGTCAGATACGCCCACATAACGACGAATTTCACAAAATCTCCCACCTAATCCGTTATATTCAAAGAGTAATTATAAACAACTCAAATGTCCGTTTGTTTACAGGCTCCAGGCAGCGTCAGATCTCTACTAATATCATAGACTATCTACAATCTTTCCGACGATGTTATACACTAGTTCGGGATGTCGCTCACAGAAAGCAACGGTGTACACCGTGTTTGATGTGATCACCTAACCATTACTCTTTGTTATGAGTTCATCAAATAGTCGTTCTCCATTATTCCTGATGGGTGTGACATGCAAGACGACAATACCAACATCAGTTGCACCCTGATCTCGTAGGAGTTTCACAGCTCCAAGCAAAGTGGTCCCACTCTTTGTGAGATCATCAAGAATAATGACATTCTTCCCTGTAACCTCCAGCTCTCCCTGCATATCTATAGTAAATGAGTCTGAGCGTCGTTTACTGAAGCCAGATACTCCAAATCGTTTCTGTGCCCCCTCATCAGGAGCTGTAAGGACATAGTCTTCGAATCCGAATATGTTCGCAGCCATCTCAATGAGTTCCTCAGTGAAGGTGATAACCTCATACTTCCCTTGCTCTGCCAATTTCACAGCCCAATTGAGACCTCTGTTCACGACTGGCTCTACGACCCAGAGTCTATCGCATAGTCCTGCAATGCTGTTCATAGCACTTCGACTGGATACTGCTTCACCAGTACTGAAGGCCTTGTCCTGAAGTGCAAATGGCTGAAAGGTCAACACAACCTCAATACGGCTTGGTGGAGTCAAATTCTCTATTTCGTACTGTTTGTGTTCAATCTTCGTAACTCGAAAAGGATGCTTTAGCATGTCAAGTAATAGAACAAGCTCTTGGATGCGATCAGAGGTTGTATAGAACTCCTCTGCTGCAGAAGTTGAACCTGTACAACCCTGAAGTACAACAACCCTCTGATTAGCTAGTTCTTCGATTTGAGCTATTTTCACATAGAGATCTGTGTTGGGAAAAAAGTGCTTCCCATCAAAGTTAGCATCCGTACAGAAGACTTGGAATCCAAGTTCAGTAAACTGTTCCTTCAGGTGTTCAGCACCACTTGCCAATACAACTTTGAAATCACTCATTCTCTATCATTTGATGGGGAGTTACAGAGTTCTTTACGTCGATTGTGGATTAATTCTTCAATTCGGTGATGTAGGTCTATTGTGATATATCCCACCCACTTTTTCGTACATACTATCGTTGTTTCTATCTATGATATCACTTTAAGTCACTCATACTGCTTGCTATCACTTGCATTTCGAACTCTTCAACAATGGAGTTCATCTCTTCATTGGATGGTCGCTTTTTAAAACGATTAGCAGCATCTAATATCTTGGGTAGAACCTTCATATCACCGGCTGTGATTAGAAAGCTGTCTGGAAGACCTAGTGCCCAATGCACTGACCGTTCAATTGCAACCTGATTCTCTAATGGCTCATAGAAGTACGTGTTGTGAGTCTTGGGACGTTGCCCCCACGGCCGCCGAGAAATGGACTTGATGGTCTGAAATGCAGTTTTGCGTCTACGGCACAACTCAACTAACTCATTGAAGTCAGCTGCGTAACGGTCATTCTGCATCTGTAGATAGTTGTATGGCAAGAGGACTGAATCGAAATCAAAGCGCTCTAGGCTTTGTTTGTGCATTGCTGGTACCTTCTTACCATGACCTGTCACACCTAGAAACCGCACCAGACCTTTGTCACGCGCTTCAATAAAGGCATCCATTGCACCCCCAGGCGCCATCACCTTTTCCCAGCTTACCGGGTTGGTCAGACCATGCATCTGCCAGAGGTCTATAGAGTCAACTCGCAGTCTACTCAAAGAATTCTGAAGATCATCCCAAGCTCCTTTGTATGATCGCTTTCGTGATTTGGTTGCGAGAAAGAGCTCATCTCGGTGTTGCTCCATCCAAGGCCCGATGCACTTCTCAGCGTTTCCATACATAGGTGCTGTGTCAATATGATTCACACCATATTTCAATAACATCTCAAGGATGCGATCAGCCTCTTTTTGCGTAGCTTTACTGAGAGCGTACGCTCCAAAAATGACACGTGTACTTGAGTGTCCGGTACGACCAAAAGGTTGTTTGGAAATCATATGTCATTACCCACGCGAATTCGGAATGATGTTTGTTAGAGTAATTTTTCAGAAATAAGAGTGTTTTACTCAAAACATCCGAGTTATGTATTTCTGGATAAATCAAAGAGAGAGGGGGGGATTGATATTTTGAGGTTCTGTTTCGTGGACTCTACAACATTCCTCAATAATTCATGTATACACAGCTAGGTCAATTCTGTCCGATCAATTCAATGTATGGAATCTCAAAAAGGGACGCAGCCTCCTTTGGAAGTAATTGGGTACCCCTTGCTTCATCTCCTAAATGCAATGAATCTAAGAGAATCCGTCTAGCATTTTTACCAGTGTGGATTTTTGTACTCATTTTTTCCTTTTTCCCGGTATGAGAGATAGCAGATAACAATGTGTTCAATGCCATGTTGAATGTAGCGTCACTCATCTGAGTTCCCCAGAAAGCAAGAATAACTCGACATTCAAGTAGCACGTCTGAACACATCCGTTCATATGCGGCCTTGTGCCATTCGAGGGAATTGAGAGCTCCGACATCGTATTGTGCGTGGGGTTCGCTAGTTCCCAACCATCCTACAGTATTGTCATGCAATTGAACTTTTTCGAGCGCGGATTTGTATTTTCGCTCAACTAATTTTCGTGAGAAGTATCCTGGTTTTCTGGGTCTTATCCACACTTGATAAATCGAAGATCCTCCAGCTCGCTTCATTGATTCAACTAGACTATCAAGTGAATTTCGGGTTGATAGTGGAACACCTGAAATTTCTGCAACGAATAAAGGGTCGGTAACTTCAAGGTTGGTATTATTGGGATGGGTGTTGAGTTTAATATCCGGGAACTGTGGTACAAATGATGATGTTACAATATTTTGCATGCCATTAATAGTAAGATATAGGTAACGTGTTTTATTATGCGTTTGTTGGATTCTAAAACCCATCCTCTGGTTAGAATACATGACTGCTCCAAGAAATCGCGTGTATCTTAATTTCACAAGGGAAAGGATATCATGATGTTCCTGACTGGAATTGGAAGGATTGTATATTTCCGCTCTGTAGCTTTGTGGAATTTCTATGACTTCTACATATGAAGTATTTAGCAACGTTTCATTGGGCATTTTTTAGCCCAAAGTTTGTGGACTCAACTACCTAAAGAAGTCCACTAGAACTATGATGAAAACGTGATTGTTCTTATGTTTATCAGGAATTTCCGAACAATGCTGAGTAATCAAAGAACTCTCTCAAGAAGAGTTAATCCTATCTTCTCTTCCTCATGTGGTTGTACCCAATCGAGTGCATAAAGCATTTCGATAAATTCCATCTGATAGGTTCCAAATATTGTACTGCACTCATGTTCAGTCGCTAGATTCAGATGAAATGCGATTTGATCAAGAAAGCTTGGTATGTCTTTAGCGTATATTGTAAAGCTCCATTGTGGTCCTTGTGCATCATTACGAATAAAGCCAATAGAAATTGATGTTAAGGCATCATCAGATCTTTGTGTCCAGAACTTGGATAATAGTCCAATTTTGTGCAAGTTTTCTGCTGTAATGTCAAGTGCTTTCCAATCATATACAAAGACATTATGTGGCACCAGATTAGCATCTATCAGATCTGGATAAATCTCAGATGGAGATGCTACCTGTATGCTGCTATTAGAAGATCCTCTTGGTGATATATTTCCAAGTTCCTGCCAGTGAATCGCAAGGTCGAACATTCTTTTCATCCCAACAGATTTTCCAAGATGCAAAGATGTTTCATTGCCTGTGGCAGTTGTATACCGAACACGCTCTACTGGAATATTCGTAGCAAGTTGTAGGATGTGATTTGTCAAAGTTGATGCAAGACCTTTACCCCTATAATCTGAATGAACTCGAAGACCCTCCATCCAACCAGTCTTTCCATTTTCAATGACTCTCAAATTTGCAAGCGCGATAACTGTACCATCATATTCAACGGCGGCGGTATGTGAGTTGGCATCATTAATCCAAGAATCAAATGAGTAAGGTAGATAGTCATGCCCATCCCAGGTTCGTCTGGCTATCTCTAATACATCTTCTTTGTCAGTTGCTCTTAAAGGTCGAATAAATTCCATAATCTGTTCCAATGGGAATACAGATTTTAAATTCGTTTGAATTATTCGATTGGTACTTTACACATTCCTAGTGAAGATTTCATTCTTTGATTTTCCAACAGGGAAGATTATCTTCTACGACCGTCCAACGAGGTTCTTCAAGAGAGCACTTTACATACCATATCTTGTTAACCTCTCTGCAGGAAGAACCGAAATAGCAAGTTCTACAACTCTTAACAATATCCTTTTGCTCAATCTGTGGAATAGGTTTCTCTTGTTCGGAAACGTCTTTCCGCCATTTGTCAAGTTTTGAACGGACGGCTTTTTTCGTCAACCACACAAGATCCTCATATTCGGATTCTGTCATCTCAGGTTCTTTATCTTCGGATTCGGAATCACGAGAAGTTGGCATAGACTATCCCAATCCTATCCATATGTGTTGAACGAGATAAAGTTGTTTCATATGTTATGATTTTCGTTTAGTCCCCTGTAGCAGTTACCGTATTCCCTTCTACCATGAGGATTGCTGTTCGTTTTGGAGCCCTTGTGCGATGAGTAGTCCCTCGAGGTACCACAAAGCCATGTCCAGGATGAATCTCATGAGTCTGATCAGCTATATCGATTAGTAACAGACCAGAAATCACATAGAAAAACTCATCCTCATTATCGTGACTGTGCCAATGGAATTCACCATGTATTACCCCAAGACGCACAATGCAGTCATTCACCAGAGATAGGCTGTGATTCTGCCAATCTTTCTGGGAGGCTGTGATCAATTTGGGGATGTCGATATCTTCCAATGGCTCGAATTTCACATCTGTATCTATATTATATCTTGTATAGTCGTTCATCCATTCTTCCTCGACTATGTGTCTTGTGACTTTGTAAACAACTTGATGCGTATAGTCAGAACAACCAACAGTCACACTGTTATCGTTTTCAAAGAAAGAAAAGCTACCACCAGATTGCATAACCAGTATCCAAGGATAAAGAATGTGAAAAGAACTGGTACACATTTTACCACGATCTTCAGGATATTCGTAGACATCACCTACATGCTGTTCCATTGAGCATTTTCCACTTCCAAGAATGTCGACTACTTCTATTTTTATCTTGAACGCTGGCATGAGAATCGTATCAATAGGATGCACATCACCATAGAAATACATCGGCTGACGCAAATAGATATTATATCATTCTAGTCCTAGATTTCCCATCAATATCCTTCTTCAGGAATCTAGACGGGGTAGGAATAAAAACAGGCTGTGCGATTACTCAGTATGACACCAGTTGATTCAGCTAGGAATGTACCTCTAGTATGGTGTCCTATTATTCCACTAGATAAAATTGATGAACTCTCAGACTATGAGGAAGAGCTTCGTACTCTTGCTGATGTTTATGATGATTGGGCAGCATCAATGAGAGGAAAACCGATTACAGGGGGAGAAGTGGGAATCTATCTGGACAGAATTCGAATCCTAATGTTTAGAGTTGGTGTTGCCTCCGGTACAAACCGTGAGTTTGCTGAAAAGGCCCAGTCGATTATATCTGATGAACTCAGAAAACAAGCTATGCGTTCTGTCAAAGCTATTTGGGAGGATTCGAAGAGTAAAAGGGTTATGAAGAACATACTCAATAATTTTTTTTCTGATATTAGGTTCACTCGAGATATTGACCCTGTTGAGGAGATGGAAAAAGCAGTTACAAAATCACTCAAGTCCAAATCGACAAAGGTTCTAGGGAGTAAGAGAAAAGACCTTGCTCGAAGAACCGAGAAAAAATCCAGCGTAGACGTGAAATCTGTCAGGGCAATTTTAGTAGAAGCGACGAGAATAGTTTTGAGGATCTATATGAAACTTCTAAGTCCAGATCCTTGGAGTCTGGACTAGATTCGTCTTGATGCTATTTTTCAGCAATTATCATGTCATTCTCCTTCCTAAAGTGCATGTGTGATTGTTTTGATATTCTCCAATCAGTAAGATGAAGAGTCACATGTATTTGCGTCTTTGAAACCTCAATCTCCATGAAGCTCGCATCTTGTACTCCAGTCCACCCTCCGGTGGCCCCGGATAATGTGCCCGGGTTCAAGAATAGTTTATCCTTGTACAGAGTTATATCTGATTGATGGGTATGTCCATGAATTGTTACATCGGAATTTACCTGTTGGGCAATTTTGTAAAGTTCTTGGATACTTCCTCTTGGTCGTAGTTGGGTGCCATGCAATAGAAGAAAGTCAAAATCCTCGATCTTTAATATTTCATGATGGTTATAGGAAGTATAGTCCATATTTCCTTGAACAATGTAGCAATGTGGAAGAGCTGGTAATGCGTTTCTCATGTCGACTTCTCTGACTAAATCTCCGGTGACGAGCGCAAAATCATATTCGGACTTCTCAATATGTGCAAAGAATGATGGAGGAATTGAGTTTCGACGTGATGGAATATGTGTGTCTCCAAATAGAAGGACCCGTTTCATCAATTACGGCCTCTTGATTGATCTCAATCGGAACGAGCTCGTTCGAGATTCTCAAGTATCTTAAGATACACTTCTTTCTTTTGGCCTTTTGATAACTTTGCTAATCGCTCGACAATCAACTCAGGTGTACTTCTTGCAAGAACACCGAATTTTGGAGTTCTATCAACAATCAACTCAAGGTTTTCATCCAAACCCTTTGCTTCAATTCCATCAATTCGAACCGGTACATCAGTCACCTCTCTCACTTCACGTGCAAGATGACTACAGAGTACAGTGCAACTTCTTGAATCAGATTGCAGTATTTCAATGAGACCAGCTATCACATTTGCAGCACTACCTGGTTCAGTAATTGCCTCAATTTCATCAAAGAGAGCCAATTTATGTTTTCCAGACACAACAATGTCTGCGAACTGCTTCAGTGTTGTTTCAAACGCTCCCGCACTCACAATCCCACGGCTTTTGTAGAAGAAGTAGGTTTCTTCAAAGGGACATAAATACGCAACATCTGCGGGTACTGGAAATCCGGCCTGAGCCATGGTCGCAATTTGAGCTAAGGTCTGAATTGTAGTTGTCTTTCCACCACTATTGGCTCCAGAAAGGATTGCGCAATTCTCTTTATTGGTGCCCTGTGGCTGAAACGGTGTGTTGCCAATTGTATAATCGATTGGCTGGACCCGCCCATGTTTTCCCTTCAACATGCTTTCAAGAAGAAAGAGGTTATTGGCACCTTGAACACCTATGCCTGAGTACTCTCTTGAAAAGATAGGGCGTGTGAGGTTATAGTCAATAGAAAAGAGCCCTACAGCAAGAAAGAGATCGAACTCGAGTAATGTCTGCACGGCGTTATTGACTGAATCTTTTAGCACATCCAGTTCTTTTGCTATACTTTTGACAAGATAGTATTGTCTGTCTGCGAATAATCGTCTAAGACGGTCCTCAAGGTCATTAATTTGAGTGTGAACCATCTTTACAGGAAGCGCTATTTCCTCACTTACAACGCCCGTCACCCAGTCAGATTCACGTGCCGTAAGTCCAAGCATCTCTGCTAACTTATCTTCAGCCTCTTGGACTGTGGTTGTGAAAGTTTCAATGATTTCTGCGGGAAGCATATTACGAAGTGACCCCGCATCAGTCCCTTCAAGGTCAGCGGATTGAAGAATGCTTATGATCTGCTGGCCTCCCAAAGTGATTTGGCTCTTGGCTATTCTAGATTTGATTTGTTCGTTGAGCCAAGATTCAACCTCTGCAATAGCAGTTGGAAAGACCTTCACCGCTTTCCGATAGCGATCAAGAGCCGCATCAACGTCATCAGCAATCTCTCCGTCCTCGTTTATATTTTCTATAATTCCTCCTACACGAGACAATTTTTCAAAATCAAGCCCATTTGCAAAATCATTCACAGAGTCATTAGTTGGTATTTCAGTAAATAGCTTGGCTAGTTGACATGCAGCATCAATAACTCGATAATTTCTAGAATAAAAAGCAAGAGTACGTTCAGGAAGAAGGTTATCAACAGTCCAGTTTTTACCAAGTATCTCTACATTATCTAGCATATCCAAAGAGTCATCATACACTCCAAACGGAGAGATAAATAGGACGAGGTCATAACCTCTTGAATAATCAATGGCATTTTCACCCTCTGACATTAAATAGACAGGACACCACTTGTCAACTTCCTCGATGACCAGTTTGTCATAGACTTTTTCATCATTTGTCAGAACGACTCGTCCTTCTAGTCGCTTAGGTTTTGAACGACGATAGAGACCTCGAACTTGGGAGAGATGAGTGATTAGTGATTTGCGTTGTTCTTCAGTAAGGCTTTTTGTCATAGATGTAGCATCAGCAAAATACTCCTGCCTCTCCTCGATTACAGAAAGTTTTTCGGGAGGTAGTGGAAAATACAGTAAGAGCTTGTCTTTTGCATAACTCGTATTTGCATACCCACGAATAATATCGAGTACAGATTCGAATATTTTACGAATATCTACAGTTCTCAAGAGCATATTCGAACTGGCACCGAACTCTTGTTCAAAGGCGCCTTTTACGATGTTGACAGCTTGTCGAGTTCCTATTCCTGGAACAGCTGCAATAAGATCCACTCTTGAGTCCATGATTACTTTGAGTGCAACAGTCTCATTTCCAAAGTGATCTACTAATGCCTTTCTGATTTTATCACCCACACCTGGGACGTCCGAAAGATGCTCGATGCTCACCATTGAATCCTCTATGTCTTGAATATTGGTAGTTATACTCGTCATGATTGACCCCCTTAAAGAACCTATTTTTTACACTATATGGTGAGTGAACCATAGCTGTAAGAAACCTCTGTGTTCCGCCCCTCTCCTGCCGGTGTCACCACCCCTTGATATCAGATTGGTATCAAGATTAGCAAGAGTATTGTCTGTCTTCATCAAGATGGAATCCCTCCAACAGACCTGGTTTCTTTCTCCTGTCTTGTTGCTGCTTCATCACTTCCAGCGACAGAAAGAGTTCCCACAGTTTTTTCCACGGCAGGGTCCTCATCACCCATCCTAACATCATCACTGAAGTCAAGAAGACTCGACTGAGCATGGTGAACGGCCGCGGACTCCCCAGGACCTGATGAGTGTCCCTCTTTGGAGAGTAAGGACTTCCCTCTTGAAGAAGGCTTCTTCTCATGGGCTTTCAGTCGTGCACGTCGGATAGTTGTTCCTTGAACAACTGCTCTAGTCCACAAACCTAGTCCTCTCACAGAGTACAGTGACTTTGTGAGCTTAAGCATGCGTGCTGCGATATTGATACTACCATTCTTGTCAGCATTGGTCTTGTGTCCACAAGATGGACAGTGGAATAAGTTCTGTTTGGGTCTTCTTCCTCTACTTCCACACTTCCAACACATGATGGAGGTCCATGCCTCTGGAACAGCTCGGAATCGAGCATTCTTTCCATCGACCTTCCATCCGAGCTGTGCAAGACCATGCTTTAGACTATTAGTTACTCTAGCGAAGGCCCAAGAGTGTATCATACCTCTGAACCTTCGTCCCTTGTAGTTTCCTTTCTTCGCACGCAATCGTATATTCTTCAGGCGACCAATGGCAACATAGAGTGTGTATTTGATGGATAATTCAGAAATGTAGTCAAGAAGATTATGGACAAGTACCCGGTCATATTCTCGCGAAACATTCTCTCTCTTGGAACGTGTCTTTCGGAGACTCTCTGCAACCTTATCAGATGATTCCCCATTGTTATTCCGGATATGCATCTCTCTCTGAAGATTTGCTACAAGATTATCATATTTCTTAATGAGTTCGACCTTCTCTCTCTGAACAAAGTAGCGAGTTTCTCTTGTCTTTTCAGGAGTGACAAGAGTAGAACAGGCTGCTTTCTTAATACCGAGGTCAATGCCCAGGATGGCAACAGGTAGGTTGTTTTCTGAAATCATATCAGGAATTATCTTTACTGCTAGAGTCACCCACCACTTACGTTTCCTATCTGTAAAAATCTGGAGAGCTTTTACATCACCTCGTTCAATCTGATTAAGATGGAAGGGTGACATCTTAAGAGGAATTCTCAAGCGATCATGGATTCTTCTACCATCCTGTGCAGAGTCAGACTGGATGATGACGAGTTTACAAGGATTCCTGAGAAAATAATCTCGTTTTCAAGGGGTTCCATGACCAGCAGGAAGAGTCCATCTGTGCCATTGAGGATTGGGTCATGGACATCTACAATCGGAAAGCCTTCTCCGTCTGTGGTTCCAGCTATATATATCTGTCCTGCATCATCGACAGATATTGTAGAGGCACGGTCACCACCAGACCCCCCAAGATACGTCGAGAACATAAGATGCCCAGTTTCATTGATTCTAGCTATGAAGATATCATACGAACCATTGAGTGTGGTATCAAGGGCGTTCAGTATGAGAAAGTCTGCAGAAGTCGTATAACCAACAATTCCTACTCCTCCCTGAGAATCAATAGCAACCCCATATGTAGTTTCTTTGTCACTCGTACCGAGATACATCGAATAGTTCATACTATTTCCATCATTAGACAGTCTGAACACAAATCCATCTCTTGTCCCTCCAAGCGTGTGACATGATGGTTGAGAGTTTGATGTAACAACTGGAAAGTCAGTAGAAAACGTATCGCCCACGACAATACAATCTCCATTTTCAGCTACTGCAAGACCATACGGGGCGTCATTAGCAGATCCGCCAACATAGGTAGAGAACACCAGATTACTACCATCTGGACTGATTTTTACAACAAAGCAGTCCTCACCAGAGTTGTGTGTGTCATCATACGCATTGACGGTGGGGAAGTCACTGCTGTCTGTACTCCCCGCCACGTATACATTTCCCAAGTCATCAACTTCTATGTCACTACCATAGTCATCGCCCGATCCACCGAGAAATGTGGAGTAGATTATCTCCTGACCATCACTACTGAGCTTCATGACGAAGGCATCGATGGGTAACCATTCCAGTGTACCCCCATCATGTGACCTGTCAAATGCACCTTCAGTGGTGGGGAAGTCTATCGACTCAGTAGTTCCAGTGATGTAGATGTAACCATTGGCATCTATTGCTATATCCGCCATGTAATCATAACCCTGCCCTCCGAAATAGGTCGAGAACTGGAGGTCAAGATTCCCAGATAGTCTATGATTTCCTGATACTGTGACATTGTCTGGTTCTATTGGAGATATATTGTACATAACTCCCATTATAAGGAGTATAGCAAGGATTAACACGTTCATTGTTCTATGATTCATCAGCAAGGACCCTCCAGCATCATTACAGGTTCTCGAGGTTGTACATAATCTCTCTTGTGTTGATTTGAACATATTCTTCTCATATTCTTCCAATAGAAACACAATGAATTTTCTCCTTAGCCCTCGTTTCATATGCACTACCTCAGATACGAGTTTTTGGAACACCCTTACATTTGGGAACTAGATATCTTGGTGTGATGTCCACATAGGTGTTACAATATAATATTATAATTAAAAAACTAATAACATAAACATTTCACCCCCTTAAAGCGTTCGCTCTATAGTCCATTGACTAGGGGTTACGACATGACGGACATGACGAACCCCAGAGCATAGATGAATCTTCTAACTAGTAGTAAAGATAGAGGTACTATATACTCCTACATTATTATGAATGAGATTCAATATCCTCTCACCATATCAACAACGCTATCAAGAGGCTCCCCATGGATAAAGCGTAATATATTCTTTACAGATGATTGAATTTGAAGTTCTTCAACATGCTTTGAATATGCAGCACGATGAGGTGATAAGATTACATTGTCAAGTTCGTGAATAGGAAATTCGGATGGGAAAAAATCATCCCTCTGATTCGACGATGGGTAACGCCACCATACATCAAGAGCAGCTCCACGAATTTTGCCTTCCTTTAGTGCTCTAAAGAGTGCATCCTCTTCTACTATAGCACCACGTGATATATTGACCAGAATTGCATTGGGTTTCATTTTTGAAAGAAACTTCTCATCAACAAGACCCTTTGATTCTTCAGTAAGTGGTAATGAAAGAATAACAAAATCGGCAGCTTGAACAGCATCCATAATATCATCGATACAGATCATTTTGTCTACAAGCTCACTATGTTTACTCAATCCAGTCTTTGTGACTGCATGAATAGTAGTATCGAATGCACGAAGATGTTTGGCTATCTCAACTCCCACATTACCCAATCCGATAATTAGGCAAATGCTGTTTCGAAGCTCAATATTATGGATTGGTCCACCCCAACTTAAGATCCAATCACCTCTTCTCATGGTTCTATCATTCATTACTAGATTCTTTGCTGCAGCGAGAAGCAACGCTACAGTATATTCCCCTACTTCAGGTGCATTCACATGTGTGTTGCATACAATAATGTTCTTGCGTTCTAATACAGCTTCTCTATCAACACCGTTTACACCTGCACCAAAAGTTTGAATCAGACGGAGATTTTGATTCGCGCGAATATATTCAGCAGGAACACGTCCTGATGCAATCACAGTAGCATCACCACCATGCTCTATCATAGAAGTGATTTCACGAGTGGATTGTACTACCTCAGCTTCCGAACCCAAAATATCACGCACGGTTTTTACGAGTTCATCTGTGTATGGGACTAATACTTTCATTGTGAAGCACTTGGGTAGAACTAGAAAGAGCGGCTTAATTGTTAATACATAGGGGCAGTGAGCTTGATTGCTCACTGCGAATTAATCTAATACGATCTAGCAATGTAGACGATTTCTTCTGCCATTTTTCCGCAGACGGGACATACTCCGCTAGTAACTTCTTCTTTATCAATTCGTGTGCCTCGAATCTCTCCACCGGTCCGGTCTTTAATTTCTTCAGCACAGGCTAAACCCTCCATCTCAATGGTACAGAATGGGCTTCGAGCAATTTTGGATTTGTTGAGAGCGTCGTCAATGAGACCGATTGTATCAGCATCTACGATAAGTCCATCAAAGTTGGATTCTGCTTGTGACCTCAGAGTCGTGTCGATTTCTTCACCTAATGCTTTTACTCGTTTAGTAATCCCCTTGAGTTCTATAGTTTCTTTCTTCAGAAGGTCTCTACGGAATAGGACGACCTTATCTTCCTGGACCTCTTTTGGTCCGATATGGACTCGGATAGGTACACCTTTCATCTCCCACCAGTTGTATTTCCATCCCGGTGTGGCTTCACGATTATCCAGGTGTGTACGGAAACCAGCCTTCTGAAGCTTAGATTTCACTTTCTGGCAATACTTCAGCACTTCTTCTTCGGTCTTAGCCTTGAAGATTGGCACAATTACGACCTGATATGGTGCGATCTTAAAGGGAAGTCTGAGGCCTCTATCGTCACCATGTACAGCAATCATAGCCCCATATATTCGTGATATTGCAGGACCGTAGCATGTCTGAAATGCATACACAAATTCATTATCATCATTAAGATACTTGATATCAAATGCTCTTGCGAAGTTGTCTCCAAGATCATGAGTCGATGGAAGTTGAATGACTTTTCCATCAGGCATTAGGGTATCAGCAGCGTATGTGTTCAAACCTCCGGGAAACTTATCCCATTGTGTACGTCTGAATACCATTACAGGAATACCGTAGTCTCCTGTCACCACTTCCTTAGTAATCTCAAGATCTTCTAGAACTTGTGCCTTTCCCTCTTCATGAGTAGCATAGACATTGTGACTTTCGATCCAGAGAAACTCGCGCCCTCTTAGAAAGGGTCGCGTACTCTTTATCTCTGATCTGAAAATTGATGCGCGTTGGTATAACTTCATGGGAAGATCACGCCAGCTTCGTACCCAGAGTGAATACATTGGATAGATAGCGGTCTCACTAGTGGGTCTGAGAGCTAATCTCTCTTCCAATTTGCCATCCTCACCATAGTCCTCAATCCAAAACACCTGAGGAGTGAATCCTTCAACATGTTGTGCCTCTCTTGTAAGGTTACTCTCGGGGATTACGGTAGGGAAAATCATTGGCAAGTGATCTCTGCGTTGTAGAGAATCTTCGAGATAATCGAACATAAGTTCCATTGACATTGTACTCCAGGGAGGAAAAGGAGTGAATCCCTTTACTCCATATCGAACGTCAGCCAACTCAGCAAGTTTGCAAATTTCTGTATACCAGTCTGGAAAATTGCCAGTCTTACTGATATTGAAAATAGCCTGTTTATTCTGTTTCGTTTCTTCACTACCGCTCATTATAGTATCCTCTTACACGGTTATCTTGAATGGAGAACTGGCTAGGACGCAAAAGAAGCGATTTATGAATGATATGGAACATATTCACCTAGCATAATTGTTCACCAATACATTGTCAAAGGTGATTCTTATTTAAACTTCGTCATAAGCGATTTACTCAACGTTTGATGCGAGCTTCTCCTACTGCTTTGACGCGTTCGTCTAATTTATGTTCCTTTATCAGCTTAACAACACTCGGAGGTACTAGAGGTTCCCATTCACCGTCCCATCTCATAAGGTCTCGGACGTGTTTTGCACTGAATGTATTACGTTCTAATAACTCGGTTTCAAAGACTTCAATCTCTGCATCTCTGAATAATGTCTTTACTAGGGGATTGTGTGTGACTACTCTATCAAAATAAGGAATAAGTGACCTGAGATGAGAGATCCAGATAGGATTGATACCAACATCGGGTACAGGAATGATGTACATTCGGTCCATAGAAATACCCTCTTCCATGAGTGCATACTTTAGAAACATCACTCTCTCACCACCTGTGAATGGATTGTCGGGTGTATGAGAATGCTGCGCACTTCCGATTGCAATGATAAGGATTTCATCCCTTTCAAGAATCTGTTTAATTGTATGAAGATGTCCCCTATGAACAGGCTGAAACCGCCCTATGAATAAAGAAACCATTGCTCATCAACACCACGAAAATGAAAACAATGACGTAAAAACAGTTTGGAAGGACCGCGAAAGGCCTTATTTGTGAATTTGAAACTAATCCATTCAATGTCTGTCATTAGTATTGACGGCGCCTACGGTGAAGGCGGCGGTCAAATCATTCGTTCAACTATTGCATTATCGGCTCTCACAATGAAACCAGTGATAATCAAAAATATCAGAGCTGGAAGACCACAACCAGGTCTTAAGAGACAACATATTGCGGGGGTAGAACTTACAGGAACTTTGGTGAATGCAGAGATATCCGGACTAGAGATAGGGAGTACTGATCTCAAGTTTGTTCCCACGGAGAGGAGAGGGGGTCACTTCAAATATGATGTGGGGACAGCAGGTGCAATCTCATTAGTCCTTCAAGCGATACTTCCAGCAGCAGTTCTCTCCCCAGAAAAAGTCCATTTCAAGATAACAGGAGGTACAGATGTATCTTGGAGTCCTCCTATTGATTATATGAAGAATATTCTATCGCCGATGCTGAAGCAAGTTGGTTTGTCTGTTCACATCGATCAAGAGAAACGAGGCCATTATCCAAGAGGCGGCGGATTAGTAAACTGCTCAGTTGAAAGTACCACCGAAGTCACTCCTTTATATGCTGTTAAATTCGGGGAACTTGAAGAGATTAATGGGATATCTCACTGTGTTAGACTTCCAGCACATGTCGCATCAAGGCAAGCATCTGCAGCTAAAACCGAGTTATCCGGAATTTCACCGATTGTTAAAATATATGAGGAAACATATCCAAAAGAGAGAGATACCCATTTAGGACCAGGTAGTGGGATTGTCTTGTGGGGAAAATCAGATAGTGGATTCCGAATTGGGGCGGACGCTCTTGGTGACAGAGGAAAACGGGCAGAGATTGTAGGAGAGGAGGCTGCACGGCAACTGAAGGATGAGATTGGAGTGGGATATGCAATTGGATCTCATCTGAGCGATATGCTTGTCCCATTTTTAGCAATTGCTACGGGGATTAGCACCATTGGAATAACTAAGGTTACATCTCATCTTACTACTAACTTGTGGGTGAATGAGAGAATTTTAGGCGTTAAGACGCACCTCTCTGGGAAGATGGGCGAACCCGGAGTATTAGAAATCGAGGGAGTCGGACTCACCTCTACTCAATGAAGAAAGATACTCATCTATTGCCTCTTTTGTTGGTGCAAGATCGACCTCATCAACGGCAGCAAGCATCAATTCGTCAACACCGATGCCCTCTACTGCGATGATTTCGAACGCATCTGGAATCCGTCTTCTAGCTTCTTCAAGCCTATCTGAAGGGGTGATATCTATTTTGTTGAACACTACCGGTGTAGGAACCAACGGAAACATTCGTCTAATCTCGTCATATAGTGCAATCTGTTCATTCAATGGCCAACCACATGCCTCTGATGGATCTATCATAAAGATGATGACATGTGCGAGGTATTTGAGAGCTGCAATAGCCTCAAGCTCAATTTTATTCCTTTTCGACATTGGCCGATCAAGTAGTCCAGGAGTGTCTACAATCTGGACACTATGTTCCCGCACTTTCAGATGTCCTACAATGACCTTCCTTGTGGTGAAGGGATAATATGCAATCTCAGGTTCTGCAGTTGAAACTGCACGAACAAGAGTGGACTTTCCTACATTAGGAAATCCAGCACACACGACGGTTGGAGAGTTGGGAATAATTCCAGGAAGTTGGGACATCTTTATTTTTGCATCTATTATGAAGTCAATGTTCTTTGCGGTTGCTCTGAGAATTGAGGCGATTCTGCCTTTGGCCGCACTACGTGTACGTTTCATTTGTTTTGGATCAGTGCTCAGTTTAAGAGCTTGCAAGTGGTTATCTGTAATTTCGTCAATAGGAGGAATACTGTTGTATACTGCTCCTAAAGATTGTTTCAAACGATCAAGACCAACTAGGACCTCGGTGAGTTCTAGATAGAATGGATGAAGCCGGTCAAGTGATGGAAAATCTTCTACTATAGATTTGAGTTTTAGTTTGACTTGCTTTACGAATTCTTGGAGACGCGTTATTTCACGGATTCGAGTTCGCTCATTCCTACTCAAACGCAAAGAGCTCTTCATGCTGATTGTTGTTGATTTATTATGCGCAAACTCAATGATCTCCTCTGCAGTGAGAAGAGTTGGAATATTTACAAATGGATTGAGATTACGCATGGATGGCCACATCTGTTGATTGAGTTATATATGAACACTTCAAAATGCTAATAAACGAGTGGAATAGACCATATTTGTCGTTTAATAGCCAACGGAGATTTTAGATAACATGTCACTTCCTACCGGTGCCACAATTGTGGGTATAAAATGCGTTGACGGTGCAGTAGTTGCTACAGATTCACTAATTAGCTGGGGGACCATGGTCCTAAGCGAAAGTGGAATTAAAGCGTTCAAACTTACTGATACAATTGTATTAGCCTCCGCAGGGCTAACATCTGATTATCAGATGCTTGTGAATCGATTGAAAGCACAGATTAAGCTCTATGAGTTGAACCAAAAGAAGAAGATATCTGTAAAAGCACTCTCGAAGATTATCGCGAATACGCTCTACTCACGACGTCTTACACCTCTATATGTTCAGACAATTGTGGTGGGCAGTGATGCTGAGGGTCCGGCACTCTATACTCTGGACATGGGGGGTTCATTGATACCTGATGACTATACTGCTGCTGGAACTGGTACTCGTTCAGCATTTGGTGTGCTTGAAAATTACTACAAAGAGGGATTAACCGTAAAACAGGCTGAAGAAATTGCAATCAATGCGGTTAAGGCAGGTATTTCCAGAGATGTTCAATCCGGTGGTAGCATTCATATTATGAGCGTCACCAAAGATGGTGTAAGCGAACGAGTAGTTGACAACTAGTGCGTGAGTCGACTTGAACTCACATACACTGGTCTTTAGAACCCATACAAGCTCAAGGTATAGCGTTGCTGCTTTGTTAGGTGCAGTGGAAACCGATTCCAGACTTGTTGAACTAGAGGTTAGTGCACCAATTGACATGTCCAATGTGAATCTAAAGAAACTGACTGACGAAAGGCAGGTCATCCTCGCATATTCGATTATGAGTACACAAGCTGAATCTGTATACAGTGAGGTAAAGCACATTCGCAAACGTTTTGGGACCCGAATAAAGGTAATCGGTGGTGGAGCCCATGCTAGCGCTAGACCCAGAGAATTGATTGAAAATGGATTTGACTATGTCGTTGTAGGAGAGGGTGAGCGTACTTTTCCGGATTTGTTGGACCAGCTGATTAACTATAAAGATCCCGAAGTAATGAAAGGTGTTGTATCAGAACACACTGAAGATATCCCTGAACCCCGTTCATTAGTTCAGGTCAACCTAGATGATTACCCTCCCTTTGCATTGGGTATGAATGTCGTTGGTCCTATTGAAGTAACTCGTGGATGTCCTTTCGGATGCAAATTCTGTTCAACACCTTTTCTCGCAGGAGCGAAAGTTAGACATCGGAGCGTTGATTCAATTGTTTATTGGTTGACACGTGCGGTGGAGGAGAGAGGGTTTCGGAGAACATGGTTCTTATCACCGAATGCGCTCTGTTACGGTGGAAGAGGTAGGAAATCCGAGAAGGAAAAGCTTGAGATGCTTCTTAAGGCAGTGAGTTCAGTAAACGGCTTGGATGAAGTTTTCTTTGGGGCTTTTCCCTCAGAGGTTAGACCTGAATTTGTGACTGAAGACATACTAGAGATGCTCCGTTTCTACGTTTCGAATAAGACTTTGCAGATTGGTATACAGTCAGGCAGTAATAGAGTGCTCGAGGTTGCTAATAGACAGCATTCAGTTGAAGATGGAGTTGAAGCAGTTAGAATTGCCCTAGAAACTGGTTTCATACCTCATGTAGACATGATATTTGGTCTACCTGGAGAAAGAAAAGAGGATGTGCAATCTAGTATAGAACTTTGCCAAAGAGTTCTTGATATGGGAGGAAAAATTCATGGGCATGTGTTTATGCCCCTACCCGGAAGTGAATTTGAGAACAAACCTTCAGGAGTATTAGATCAAGATACGCGGAAGTTTTTGGGGGAACTTTCAAGGAAGAAACTTCTGACTGGTTCATGGAGCCATCAGGAACTCCTTGGAGAGCAGTTGCTGAAAAAATGAAATAAAATACGAACATTAGCAAATCCTGATAAGATAGCATAGTTGAGGCGTTTATGGATATCAAATTGACAGACCCTATGCACATTGCCCTCAGAGAGAAGCTTGAGACCCAAGGATATCATATACTGGGTGAAAGAGGGGCATACAAGGGATGTCAATGGCAAAAAAAGAGTCTGCTTCATAACGATGTATGCTATAAACAAAAATTCTATGGAATTCAGTCACATCGATGCCTCCAGATGACTCCAGTGGTCGATAAATGTACACATAACTGCAAGTTCTGTTGGCGAGTTACACCATCAGATGTTGGAATAACTTGGAACCAAACAGATGTTATCAGAGAAGAATCGTATTCTCCAGAAGATTTGATGAACGATACAATTGCAGCAAATATTAGGTCTCTTGGAGGATACAATCCAAAAGTGAATCATGGTGTGAGCGAAATCAAGTACGAAGAAGCACGAAATCCAAGACATGTAGCAATATCTCTTGCAGGTGAACCAACATTATATCCGCAATTGGATACTCTGATTAACGAAATTCATAGTAGAGGAATGACATCTTTTCTTGTAACAAATGGTACAAGACCAAATCTACTCAGCAATATGGTCCTACCAACGCAGCTATATGTCACATTAGCAGCACCAGATGAAGAGATTTACAAGAAGATATGCAGACCTCTCGAAAGAAATAGTTGGGATAAATTGATGAATACCCTTGATATTTTCTCGTCACTATCATGTAGACGTGTGATTAGACTTACGATGGTTGCAGATAGGAATATGCAAAACCCTAGAGCATATGCAGAGATGATATTGAGAAGTGAAACAGATTTTGTTGAAGTAAAAGGTTACATGTTCATTGGTTCTAGTCGTAATAGACTAGCACGTTCAAATGCTCCATCGCATAGAGAGGTTAGATCATTTGCAGAAAAACTCTCTCAGTTAACAGGATATTTTATTGCCGATGAGCAGGCAGAAAGCAGAGTAGTACTATTATCTCGCAGTAGAAACATAAACAGGATTGTAACATAGAGGATGGGTATACAAATGGACTTAGAGAAATTATTTAATCAATTCCGTGAAGAGATTGACTCTGATGATTTAATTCGAGAGCGAATCTTACCGATATCAAGAGAAGCAGTCAGAAAGTGTAGTGAGTCGATAAAACACACTCATCGAAAGGAATTTGCTAAGGCGGAAACACTTCTGGATGATGCATATTCTTTAATCACAGAAGGTGAAAATGAACTAACCAAGAGCGAGTTTCTATTAAAATCAAGGATATTTGATATTGCATATCAGGAATTGACTGAAGCGGCCTATCTATTATCAATTATCCAATCGGGTCATTTGAAGATAAATGAAAAATACAACATCCCCTCGCGCCCATATATGACTGGGCTTGCTGACACTATAGGAGAACTTCGAAGATCGATACTTGATTCAATTCGAGCTGAAAGAATAGAATCTGCTGAAAATCTCTTATCAATCATGGAAGAAATACTTGAGTCACTCGTCACCTTTGATTATCCAAATGCATTAATCCCGGATTTAAGAAGAAAATGTGATGTTGCTAGATCAATCGTAGAAAAAACCAGAGGCGATGTTACTACAGCCATACAGACCGCGAGATTGGTAAAGAAACTTGGAATATTGGATAAAGAGGGTCTGGATTGATGAGATTAGGAGATAGGAATTAACAATGATCACACCAGAAACATGGTTCACATTATACTCGCTAGCTAAGAGAGGAGCGCTTCACAAGGCTATAACTTTGACAACTCGTGAACTTGGTGATACTCTGGGTATAAGTCAGCAAACAGCATCAAGACGTATTACAGAGTGTGTTGAAATGGGACTAATAGATCGGAGCCACACAGCATCAGGAATGATGATTCAATTGACCGAAATTGGGAAGAATGAACTCTCATACGTATTGAAGGAACTAGAAATTGCCTTTATACCACCTGAGGATGAAATTGTAATCAAGGGTATATTGGTAGAAGGAATTGGCGAAGGCGCCTACTATGTTGAAGCTTATGCAGATCGTTTCCAAAGGTCTCTTGGATTCAAGCCATTTCTAGGTACACTTAATGTGAAAATAAACAATGAAGAATCACGAAGAGCAGTAAGTAAAATGAAACACACTCCACCATTGATTGTGAGTGGATTCACTGATGAGGGGAGAACTTTTGGTGATGTCATTTGTTATAGGGTGAAGGTGAACAGTAAAATGGAGGGTGCGGTAGTGATAGCTCAAAGAACTCATCATAGCCCAAACATACTTGAAATCATAGCCCCATTTAATATTCGGGAGAAACTAAAAGTAAAAAATGATGATGAAATCATCCTCACAATCGTACCACTGCATCTGGCAACCTAAAAACCATATTTTCCTGTAAGTGGAACGAAGGCTACGCCACCCCAGCGCCGTTCTGAAATGTTACCATCTTCATCCTTTCTGAGCATCATTAGTTCTTGGTAGAATCCTCTAGAACCAACGGGGATTAACATAATTCCAGGCGAAGCAAGCTGCTCAGTAAGAGGCGTGGGAATTTGAGGTGCAGCGGCAGCTACAAGGATTCTGTCAAAAGGAGCATGAGAGGGCAGACCGAGACCTCCATCTCCGTGAATTAAAGTAACTCTATCAGAATACCCTGCCCGTTCTAGGTTATTCCTTGCAAATTCAATAAGGCCTTCAATAATTTCGATAGTATAGATATGACCACGATTTGTCGAATCAATTGGGGCAACCATTTCAGCGCAGAGGGCAGCATGATACCCAGATCCAGCTCCAATTTCAAGAACTCTAAGACCCTCAATCAACTCAAGTCCTTCACACATTATCACACACATATGCGGTGCTGAAATGGTCTGACCAAGGCCAATAGATAAAGGGGAGTCTCGATAGGCATCGTTTCTGGAGCTATCGCGCACAAATTCCTCTCGTGGAACTGCTCTGAGCGCTCGTTCCATGGCTTCTGTTTTCAGATATCCGCGTTCTTTCAATCGACGAACAAGAGAGTCAACATCACGCTTCAATCCAAACGACGACATCCCAATCACATTAACAGATGTGGAGCATTGATAAAAGCATTGAGCTATGAGTTATCTCATGTCAAGAGTCCAATTTACCGCATATGGCCACCATAATATCACAGGCAAACATAGAACAACACTAGAAATAACAACAGAGGAGTATCTAACAAAAACAGGAACTTGTATCATAGGCATTAGTTCGGATAATAATCTAGCAATGCTAGATGATGAGATCAGAAACCTTGCAAGAAACCCTGACACCATTATAATGTTGAGAATGAGTGTGAACGGAATTGTTGAGGAAATCAGAGGACATGGTAGTCCAGGTTTGAGCTATGAAAATAAGGTCAGCATGGTTGCACGCACAAGTGACTATGAATGTGATCGAACTCTTATGATAAGAGCAAACAAAGCAGCCTCGGATTTAAGTCGAGAGTTTATTGAAAATCTGAAAGAGGATGGTATCGCGATTGTGTGTGAATTAAGCTATTTTACACAATGATGACATCAGCCACCATCTGCCATTCGTATGGTGCACTATCACGAATGCGACGTGTCAGTGAGATCTCAGCAACGTTATGGTCTGCATTCTCTACCAATTCATGTATTCGGTTTCGCAAGATGTCATCTGGATTACTTCCCCCTATGAAGTCGTAATAGTGCAAAATACCAGATGGTTTGAGTGCGTTGCATGCTACAGTGATAAAATCCTCTGCACCTGATGGATGATTCATTATGATTCGGTCTACGGAATGATCAAAATTGGTTGAGGTATATTCGTGGGCATCTGCAACAACCGGAGTAATTTCGCCAATCAACTTGTTTAATGTCATACTCTTCTGCAAAAGAGAGATTGCATCGGGGTTGATGTCTATAGCTGTGATTTTCGCCTTACAACGTCTGGCAATATGTAGCGCAAAGGGACCTACTCCTGTAAACATATCCACAACATGCTCATCCTCTTGTACCAAAGTAGATACTCGATTATGCTCTTCTAACAGACGAGGACTAAAATAGGCTTTTGAGAGATCAACTGCAATACGACACCCATATTCTGTATGTATTGTGGTGGTCTTGTCTTCACCCGCTATTAGATCATACTCTCGAATACGATTAGTACCTGATATAGCTCCAAGTTTAGCAAGCACAGTACTGAAGTTTGTGTGTAGTTTCAAGAAGGCAGAACCAATCTTGAATCGATCTGAGAATATTTCATCAGGTATCTCAAGCACTGCGATATCGCCAATCAGATCATAAGCTCTTGGCAATAGTTTGAGCTCGGAATCATCGAGTTGTCCATGAAGAGCATCTTCCAAGCTCTTTGGGCCAAATAATACTCGCTCGAATGACATATTCCCGGTTTCATAGTCATACCTCTGGAGTAACGAGACGAGCGCAGCAGAATCTATATCCTCTGTTATCGGTAGAAATAGAAAATTCTCTATCGACGAAATTCTGTAATCAGTATCAAGTATTCCTGCTTCAAGGAGAATTCTCCTAACAGATTCACCAGATTCTGATTTAACACGCACGTATTTTTTTTCGTCTGTCATCAGATACCTAAACAGATGAAATGCCTAAGATAGTTGTGCTTCTCGGTCCTATTCAATTAGTCTGATGTATTCTTTACCAATTCCGCTCTTTGTACCAACCATTATTTGATAGAACGGACTTCTATTAGCAGAATTAGGTGTAACAACTCTTTGTACTGTGCCAAAAATCTGAACTCGATCACCATCTCGAAGCATGCTGCGAAATGATCCATCATACATCATGATTCTTGTGACTTCGATGCCACCTAGTTCTTCAATGGGATTAGAATATCCGGTATAAATTGTGGGAAGAAAGATACCATAGTCGCAACCATCTATCCACATTTTGATGTCTATTGGTGAATCAGTCATTGTAATGTACTGCTCAGAACCATATTCTATTGGTGCCTCATACGGTAATAATACGGGCATGATTGTAACAAATTGGTCTTGCAGAATTAATTCGGTACGTCTTTTGTAAAGCCGTGTGAGGTCTTCTTGAGAGAGAAATGGAACCCTTGATTTTAGATGAGCCATAGTACTTGACCAGTCCACACCTCGCCTTATTCTGATGGTTGGTTCACTCTCATCTAAAAGCTCATGGTGCTTGTAAAGGTGCCAGGAATTATCGAAACCATAGATATTCATATTGATATCAGACCATTCTGGGTCATGTGCACCCCATGCAACACTACCAGTGATTCCTAAACTTGAGAGAGGAACATCAAGACTCGTTTGGATTGCTTCAGCAAGAGTTACAATCATCTCTTCTATGGAATCGCTGGGACCTCGAGTCACAATCTCTCTGAGCCTTTCTTCAGGGTTAAAATACTTGGAAACATCGGTTTTTGGAACCTCAAGCAAGTTTGCACCGAAGTATGTATCTTTGTACATATATTGGTCTGGAACTTTCTGTGTTCCCTCAACAACAGAGGTTATGCTGCCTGAAAACATTCGTTGGTATCGAGTCTGCCCAACTTTCCATTTTCCATCTTGACTTGGAATATATTTCAGATAGGATAGGATTCGATTGTCTGGTTGAATATATCCAAGTGTTACATATACTCGACCATCAATATCGTGAAAAACATCACGATCACGAAATTGCTGCTTCAAGTAACCAGACATTCAGAGCACATATTTCTAGCATCTTCAAGATGATATGTGTCTTATCTTTGGTCATTGCTCAAAACGGACCTTACAATTGTAAGGAATCATCATAAGAGTGGGTCATAGTCTGCTTTGAAGAACTTGGATTTTTATCCAGAGCCGCACCAGTTCCCCTGTCAGTCCCGTCGCAGACCATTGACCCTTGGAAGAAATGAGAAACATACTTCACACTGAAGTACCTCTTCCTCTTCATAATATAATTCAGACCAATTGAATTTAAACAACCCAAGAAAGAACCTAATATTCCTCAGTTCTAAAACTCAATATCCCCATAGCGCTCGATATTACGTACTCTTACCATTGTGGTGTAATAGTCCTCGTAGAGCTCTAGGTGCTTTTTACAGACAAAGCTCTCAAGACATTCATCATTCTCCTCAAATGCATGGACACAGTTCCAACAGAGTTTTGATCGATAACAATCTGGTGACAATGCTGACCCATGAAGTTCGTATATAGAGCTTCGTTCTCTGACTATAGATCCGATTATACACCCCTCTATTTGACCTAAGACTGCCTTCACAAACCAGTTAACATTCTGAGTGTGTGTGGTTTTTTGTGTTTGCTCCTCTTTCATGCTGTTTAGTGAAGACCGCTGCTTTTAATCCCACACATAAATTTGCAACTCACTTTCAATGTGTTCTAGAAACATTCAGGTAGAAATCAATGATATCCTGTACTGTGGGAGTTCCTATCATGAAATCATCCCCAATATTGATTCGTGGGACTGGTTTCGATGAGATGAGTGCTTTCAACCGCTCTAAAAGTGACATTTGGTTGATATCTATAATCTCAAAGGGCACGCCAAGTTCTGTAGCTGCTGCCTTCGCAGAGAAGACGAGTGGGAGTGCTTCTGGTGGGACTAATTTCGTCAACGTATCATCGGACTTCAGACCTAGTGCCTTATCACAGGCGTGACACACAGGTTGCAGACCAACCCTACCAGGTCTTCCTCCAATCGTCCTTGAATGATAGAACACGCTAATCCCTATTAATTCACTCATACCAAGTACCTACTGGTAATTGGTCACTAGGTAATATAGAGTTAAATTTCAGGGAAATTTTGTTCGATAAAATGGAATTAGAAGTCACGTTGGATGAGAAAGTCTGAGAGACCTATGAGAAACTCTCTGTACTTTGGAATCAGAGGAGGTTCAGCTGTATCAAGAGCTGCCTGACCTGTTGTTAGGAGCTCGGACATTCGCTTCTGTGTGGCTTCGAGTGCCCCAGTATCACGGAAAATTTTTCTAACATAATCAACTTCTGCATCAGACATTCCTTCCTTGCCAAGGAGTTTATCAAGTTCTTTCTTCTTTTCGAAACTCGCTCGATCATAGGCTTCAAAAACGAGCATGGTCTTTTTACCCTCACGAATATCACCAGAGGATGATTTTCCAAGCTTCTCTTCATCACCGAATGAACCAAGAATGTCGTCTTGAACTTGGAATGCCTTGCCTACATTAATGCCGAATTCTTCCAGTGCATTTACCTGCGAATCAGATGCTTTAGCTATGGCGGCACCCATCATCAGTGAACGGTCAAAAAGGACAGCTGTCTTCATTCTGACCATCCTGAGGTAGGTTTCTGGTGTGGCTGATTTGTCAGTTATCATGTTCATCTCGAGAAGAACACCATCGACAAGATGTTGGAAAGCAAACTCATAGTAATCATGTAGTTTCACTGACACCTCAGGATCTAATTTTGCTGCTGTGATAGCTGCTGCGCCTAGGTTGATCAGTGAGTCGCCACCGAGGATTGCCATGGTCATTCCATAGTCATCCGATGCAGACTTGTTACCAGAACGTTCCAAGAAGAGATCTCTGTAGGTCGCATGGAAGGTTTTACTACCCCTGCGAGTTTCATCATGGTCAATCAAATCATCATGGAGGAGGGACCCATTATGTAGAATTTCTACAGAACAGGCTGCCATGTAGAGATTTTCAGGAACATCATCACCCTTGATAGCTTTGTAACCTAGCACGATGAGGACAGGACGCAATCTTTTCCCACCGCGCATGATATATTCCTTGACATTCTCGTAGTACTTCTTGTGCCATGCACTGAAAGTACTAACTTCTTCAATCTTGGAGTCGAAGAATCCGTTCAGAGTCTTTACGACTCTTTTTATTTCGTCCTTCAGAGAATCAAGATAATCAGTCATGGTCGCTCCTCTCTTGGCTATTGTTCAATCCACAACTTAAGAGGATTTCTGAATATTAAGCTAGATTACTTGTTTCATAAGATATTAAGCACAATGTCATTGGTAATTGGCATATCATTACTAGGAGAATTTCAAATGAAGTCACATTCGGATTCCAATCGATTTGCTATTATTAGTGACCCATCAGAAGAAGAGGTAAAACCATTCCAAAAGGGACTCGAATCGTATAATCTGGAACAGACGGATGGAGAATATAATAGTCCTGAAGAATGGCTAAGTCTGGTCCTCAAGGACCATAATGGTAACATTGTTGGAGGAATTACGACAAGCACATTGTATTGGGCTCAATATCTAGAAACCTTCTGGGTGGATAAAAGATTTCGGAAACAAGGTTACGGAAGAGATCTTCTTTTTGAAGCAGAACGATTAGCAAAGAAGAATGGATGCGTCGTGTCTCAGACCTATACATTTTCTTGGCAAGCATCTGATTTCTATCAAGCCGTTGGATATAAGCTGGTTGCCACTTATGATGGATATGTTGAGGGAATTACTGAGCTCATCTTGATGAAAAGTCTGGATACTACAGACATAGCACCTAAGAAAACCGATCCAACTCGATTTGCAATCCATAAGGCTTCATTAGAAGAAGCTCAGAAGCCAATCTACGATGGAATGGCTGAACATACAATTAGCCAGCTTGGAAATCTTCGTAGTGTACATCCTGAGATTGGGATCAAACTGATTATAAAAAATGGTGAAGGACAGATTATTGGAGGGTTGTCTGGGTATACCACTCTTGGGACTATGAATTTTGGAGAATTATGGGTTCACGAAGACTATCGCAATCAGGGATATGGAAAAGATCTTCTACAAACCGCAGAGAAGATCGCAAAGGAGAAGGGGTGTATCGCAGGACAGACCGCCTGTTTCACTTTTCAGAATCTGGAGTTCCTGAAGAAGCAAGGCTATAGTGAATATGGATGTCTTGATGGGT
>Ga0315553_10000335_pt1 | contig 43126 bp, 40 predicted proteins | sample SalMarSW160140MG_FD_203099 | JGI IMG/M metagenome (GOLD analysis project Ga0315553, IMG submission 203099) | Salt marsh sediment microbial communities from the Plum Island Ecosystem LTER, Massachusetts, United States - Salt Marsh Sediment SW1601-40 ...
TAGCCAAGACCCTTTTTGGCGAGATGGACCCTACCGGTCAGAGCTTGAGGATTGGTGGGCGTCAATTCCAGGTCAGCGGTGTACTGGAAAGCCGGGGGATGGGATTTGGATTTGAAGACATGAGGGTCTATATTCCTTTATCCACCTTCTATACCACTCTGGCAACCTCACAGGTGGGCAGCCGTGGAAGCAACGTGAATCAGATCAGCGTCCAGGCGAAGACCAGCAGCGACTTGCAAGCTGCCGAGCAAGAGATCACCGATATCTTGAGGGCCCGCCATAGCCTCAGGGAGGGAGAAGACGATGACTTCAGAGTTTTCAACGTGGCGTCTGTGGCAGACCAGGTAACCCAGGTGATGGGAATACTCCAGCTCGTCCTTGCTTGCATAGCTGGTATATCCTTGCTTGTCGGCGGCATCGGGATTATGAATATCATGCTGGTTTCAGTGACCGAGCGTATCCGGGAAATCGGTCTGCGCAAGGCGGTAGGAGCCAAGCGTCGAGATATTCTGATTCAATTCCTCATTGAAGCTGCTACACTGGGGCTCTGTGGTGGTGCTCTGGGGATAGGACTGGGGTGGATTATAATTAGAATCATATCTATCGTAGCGACAAATCTTGGTTTCCCCTTTGCTGCTACGCTTTCAGGCAATGCTATTGCCCTGGCGGTAGGTGTAGCGATTTTTATCGGACTTGCTTCCGGGTTGTACCCGGCCGTCCGGGCGTCACGACTCGACCCCATCGAGTCCCTGCGTCACGAATAAACTACCTCCCCTGAATTAAGGACAAAAATTCACTGCGAGTTGCTACCTTGCTGCGGAAATTCCCCCTCACCGACGAGGTTATCACAGTTGTTCCGGGCTTTTTTATCCCGCGCATAACCATGCATAAGTGCTCGGCCTGGATAACCACGGCCACCCCAGCGGGTTGAAGTGCTTCAAAGATGGCGTCAGCAATTTGCTGGGTCATCCTTTCCTGAAGCTGAGGACGCCTGGCGCAGATTTCCACCACCCTGGCCAGCTTGCTTACCCCTACCACTCTGCCACCAGGGCTGGGGATATAACCAACATGAGCTACGCCATAGAAGGGCAAGAGATGGTGTTCACACATGGAATAGAATGGAATGTCCCTCAGAATCACCATCTCCTCATATCCTTCCCCAAAGTCCACCGCTAGTTCGGCTCTGGGGTCGGCATCCAGACCGGAAAAGAGCTCGGCATACATGTCAGCCACCCTCTGCGGCGTACCCTTTACGCCCTCTCTGAGGGGATCCTCACCAATAGCTTCGATTATGGAGACCATTGCTTGTTTGATTTTATCCTGATTAACCATCTAAATCCCCCTCTTTACAAAGCTTACGCTGTTTTTATCCGTGCTAGCATAGAAGTCCGAACCTAGGTAAAGGAGCGGCTTTATCTTATCCAGGTCAAGGACCTCCGCCGGGGTAAATGCTTCCTCGAGGAAGTGCACAGCTACAATCTCACCGACTATCCAGATATGATCACCATAGGACTTGCTATCCACCAGCGTACATTCATAGGCAGCATAAGAATCTTTTAAGATAGGGGCAGCGGTCTTCAGGGGCTTCTCTTTCTTGATATTAAATCTCTCAAATTTGTCCATCTGCTGTCCGGAAGTGCCGCCGATGGCAGCGGCGAGGGAAGCGTTCTCTGAAAGAATGAAATTAATGCCGAACTCCCGGCTTTCAGTGATAAGCTGGTAGGTGAATCTCTTAGATGCAATGGCGATGCCATAGAGGGGAGGCTTAAGAGAAATCGAGCTATGCCAGGCGGCGGTCATGGCATCATCTCTGCCCCGGGCACTAGCGGTAATTATAACTGCTACCTTGGGATAATGGTGGCTGAATTTCCCTATATCTTCGGTAACAATTTTTGGCATAATTTCCACATCTTCAATCCAGCGTCATTCTCTCTACAATACAACTCTGGCTCTCATCCTCTTGTCATTTCCGGGCGTAGTCAGGAATCGCTGAGGTCGGGAATTTCAAAGCTTCCTCAACGGCTGCCAGGTCAGCGGGGAGCTCTATCGGTGCTCGGGCATATCTTGCTGGCGCACCGGGGTCCTTTAGCCCGGTGCCGGTGACGATGCAAACTACACGCTTGCCGGAGAAGCTCCCCTCTTTGGACAACTTAATCAGCCCTGCTAACGAGGCTCCTGAAGCTGGCTCGCCGAAGATGCCTTCTTTGACTGCCATCAATCTGTAAGCATGCATAATTTCGTCATCAGTAACGCGGTCAATGATGCCTCCCGACTCATCCCGGGCAGCAACTGCTTTCCGCCAGCTAGCGGGATTGCCAATGCGAATAGCTGTGGCAATGGTCTTGGGTTGTTTGACAACCTTATCCAGTACTATGGGGGCAGCGCCTGCAGCCTGAAAGCCCATCATTTTGGGAGTGTGGCTGGCCTTGCCCGCGCGGTGGTATTCCACGAATCCCTTCCAGTAGGCGGTAATATTGCCGGCATTGCCCACAGGTATAAAGAGATAATCGGGAGCATCCCCCAGCTCGTCTATAATCTCAAAAGCTGCTGTTTTCTGACCTTCGATGCGATCAGGATTTAGTGAGTTTACCAGAGTAACGGGGTATTTTTGGGTCAGGGCACGTACTATGTGAAGCGCCTGGTCGAAATTACCTTTTATGCCTATAATCTGGGCGTCGTAAACAAGGGCCTGGGCCAGCTTACCCATGGCTATCTTCCCTTTGGGAATAATGACAATAGTTTTGAGTCTGAATCTAGCGCCGTAAGCGGCTGCCGAAGCGCTGGTGTTGCCTGTGGAGGCACAAATGATGCTCTGGCTGCCGTTTTCCACCGCCTTAGCTACCGCCACCACCATGCCCCGGTCCTTGAAAGAGCCGGTGGGGTTACAACCTTCGAGCTTAAAATAAAGTTCACCACAGCCAAGCTCTTTCTCTAGAATCCGTGACCTCACTAAAGGCGTATCTCCTTCGCCCAGCGTAATCAAAGGCGTAGCCGGGGTAACTGGCAGGAAATCACGATATCTATTTAAGACGCTTTGCTTCATCCCTCAACCCTGATAAAGTTGCTAACCTCGTTAACCACTGATAGCTGCCTTAGTTGCTTAAGAGCCTTTTGCACCCCTTTCTCCTCTGCCGGATAGGTCATAATGACGATTATGGCGGTCTGTGCTACCAGGTCGATTTCTTTCTGGATTACGGACGAAATGCTTATGGAATTGTCCCCCAGAACTTTGGAGATTTGGGATAAAACACCGGGGCGGTCAGGCGCATTCAGCCTGAGATAATACCGTGTCTTTAACTCGGACATGGGCTTAACAGTTACCCGCTGGTCTAATCTTAGTCCAGGGACATTATTTACGCCGCGATAGATATTTCTGGCTATCGTCAACACATCAGCCATAACAGCGCTAGAAGCCCTGAGAGCTCCAGCCCCTTCCCCATAAAAGACCAGTTTACCAGCTAAGTCAGTTTCCACCTCGACGGCATTGTAAACCCCATCTACTTTAGCTAACTGGGAATCCTGGGGAATAAAAACAGGATGAACTCTCATCTCCACTTTGTCATCATCTCTCTTGGCAATGGCGAGAAGTTTTATAGCATAGCCGAATTCTCTGGCATACAGAAAATCGCGAGCGGCAATATTTGATATTCCTTCGCGGTATACATCTTGAGGGACAAATTTAGTCCGAAAGGCCAGGTTGGATAAGATGACCAGTTTATAAGCAGCATCCATTCCCTCTATATCATTAGCGGGATCGGCTTCGGCATAACCTAATTTTTGGGCTTGTTTTAAGGTCGAAGCAAAATCCAGTCCCTCTTGTGCCATTCGGGTCAGAATATAATTAGTAGTGCCGTTAAGGATGGCATGGATGGCCGAGATTTTATTGGCTGCTAAGTCTTGTTGGAAAGAGGAGATGAGTGGTATGCCGCTACCCACGCTTGCCTCATAGCGGAGGTCAGTATTGTGTTTCCCGGCCAGAGAGAATAGCTCATATCCGTATTTAGCCATCACCTCCTTGTTGGCCGTAACTACGTGCTTTCCGCTAGTGATGGCTTGCTCCATATATTCTTTGGCAGGACGTTCACCTCCCATGAGTTCGATTACTATATTTACATCAGGATGAGAGAGGACTTCTTCAGGGTGGCTGGTCAACAGGTTGGGACTAACTTTTACCGGGCGTTGTTTATTCACATCGCGCACCAGCACTTTTTTCAAAATTAAGGGAAGTCCTGCTTGCTCAGCCAGGCTGCCTGCCTTGGTGACTAGAACTTCAGCCACACCGCTGCCTACAGTTCCCAAGCCCAATAAGCCGATGCCAATAGCCTTCTTCATTGAGGTGTTACCTTCCCGCCAAAACCTCGTTTATAGCCCACGATTTCTTGTCTGGCTCCAGGTAAGTTTCAATTGTGCTGTCTTCTGTCCACTCTTCAAGCCAGTCGTTAAAGTGCTTTTCTATCAACTCTTCCTTGACTTTCTCTTCAAGCTCATGGTCACCTCTATCTATGACCTTAACCAACCAATAGCCACCGGTGGTTTGGACCGATTCATCTTTAACTGGCTCGCTTACCTCGTTGGCAGGAAGGTTGAAGGCAACTTGGTCAAAGGCATTACTACCCATCTCCCCTTGTTTTAACCAATCAAGCTCACCACCTTTGGTGTTGCTTTCATGCTGGGAATATTCCGCAGCTAGGGAGCTGAAGTTTTCACTAACCAATTCGGCTTTAACCCGCTCTGCCTCCGCCTCGTTGCCCAGCAACATGGCTCTGGCTTTTATCTCTTCATCTTGCTTATCAGTAACCTCTATAAGCCAGTAGCCGACGTTTTTGGTCGCTGTTTTATCATAAATAGGGTGGATTGTCTCGCCGGGGGTAAGGTTAAAGGCGGCATCGGCAATCAGGGTATTCGGCATTAGCTCCTCGGGCAGCCAACCCAAATCGCCTTCAACCGTGGAGTTACAGGAAAACTCCTCAGCTAAAGCGGTGAAGTTACTACCGGCTTCAACTTTGGTTATCACTTCATCGGCTACCTCTTGACTCTCTACAAGCATTACTTGCACGTGAGCTTGCTCCATTGTGTCAGGCAGCTGAGAACCAAAGTATTCCCCAAGCTTTTCCTTCAATAAGGCAGAACTAACTATATCTCGATATATCCTATCGTTGGGCAACCCGTATTCTTCCAGCCCAGCGTCTATCTCCTCAGGAGTAACTTCAATGCCCAGATTTTTAGCTCCTTGTTTCAGTAATTCAGCATTGATAATATCATCGGCGACCTGACCAGTAAGCATATCAGCAATGTTATTGTTATTTTGGGACAAGTCGGAGATGGCATTGTCGGCCAGCAACTGTATGGTTTCTTCACGGGTAGTATTGTAAGCTTGCATATAGAAATCGAGGTAGGTACTAACGGTAGTATTAATGTAATTGTTAACATAAACGCCAAGCGTATTTACGAAGTATCCCATAGTAAAGCGGGTGCCGTTTACCTCAATCACAACCTGACGCAAGGGATCGCTCTTGTAGTCCTTATAATACTCATAGCCCACCCAGCTCAAAATGCCAGCCAGGAAAACAACGGCAGCGATTATCACAATTCGGCGTATTTTCATCTGGCGCTGCCATTTGGAAAGTTGGTGCTTAGTGGGGGTTCGCTCTGGTGTAGCTTTCTTCTGTTTCTTAGCCAAGAATCACAACCTGCCAATCTATATTTTTCTTTGTTGCGGTGACTATGATAACATATTAATGGAAATCATGGCGACGGGGTGTAGCGCAGCCTGGTAGCGCACCTGAATGGGGTTCAGGTGGTCGGAGGTTCAAATCCTCTCACCCCGATTTCTACTCAGATACATCGTTTTGTAGCGCAAGGCGATATCAATTGATTCCCATCTATCCAGCTCTGGTAGATTTCAGTTTGTGTATCAGGTAGCAAGTTCCACGGCCCGAAGATAGTCATAGTGAAAAATATTGAACGTCCGCTTGGTATTTAAGCAAGTATTTAAGTGGAGAAGATTTTGAGAGGTACTATTTTAGCAAGGGTTGGGTGTTCCCCGGCTGGATAGGCTTTTCTCAATGGATTAAAAAGGAGTTCGGCATTTATCTGCCAAGGGAGATATTAGTTCAGTTAGCGAAGATGAGCAAAGCGGAGCGTGAAGAGCATACATGGTTTGGGTTGTATTTGTGGGAGAAAAACAGGAATAAATCTTGAGATAAAAGTGAATTGGCGGACAATCTATTACCAACAATAGCTTGGATTGTTACCTCTGGTGTAACTGTCTAGCGTTTTGTTGCTCTGTAACTCTATAGTATGTCTTGGACACCACACAACAACATCTTGACACTTTTGGCAAGGCTGATATAATCTTAATAGAGTCAATATTTTTTGAATCTAAAAAAAGGAGGCAGCATGTTTGGTTTGAGCAACATAGTTTTAGGGGTCATAGCGATTGTTGCCGGTTTACTTATACTCATATTTCCTCATTTACTGGCATGGATAGTCGGTATTTTCCTCATAGTCTGGGGCATACTCACAATGTTGGGCAAGAAAAAGTAGGGTTAACACCCTTCATTTTAGAAAGGAGGTAAGATTATAATGCTAGGTATTACGTTTCCAGCTTTAGGTCTATTGATGGGGATACTAAGCCTGATTTTCGGTATTATCGTTATGATTTTCCCCAAGATACTAAATTATTTGGTTGGTATCTATCTTATCATCATTGGCATAATGGCTATCATAGCGTACCTCAGGTAAAGATGACTCTGGTGGTACTGAGTTAGCCACCGATAATTAGCGTTTTGCTTGTGCCTTGCATAACACAGAGCGTCATTATCGGGGAGGCTTATATAATATCAAACAGGCTCACCTTGCTAGGCAGCTAGGTGAGTAGTGCCGATAAGTAAAAGGAGGTCAATATGTTAAGGTTGCTCGTGATTATTGGTGTTATCCTGTTGATTTTGTGGTTGCTGGGTCTACTTCTCCACTTCATAGCAGGTCCGTTGCTCTGGATTTTACTTGTGATTGGAATCATCTTGCTGATTGTCTGGCTGGTGCCGCGAGTAAGAATTAGACGTTAGGCCCATATGTGAATATAACGAGGTTCAAGTAAAAGCGTTAGAGTTTAAGCATAATCAATACAATAATATTAACTGAAAGGAGGGGAGGAAACATGCCAGCGAAAGATGGGACTGGACCGGCTGGAGGTGGACCGCGTGATGGACGTGGTCAGGGAGTAGGCGGAAAAGGCCAGAGGAGCACACGAAAAGGTCAAGGAGCCAAGAGTGGAGGCAAAAAAGGCGGATGCAAGTAGGAAGCGATTATGCAAAAATAAGATGCAGAAGTTGAGAGCCATATCATGATTAATCCCTAGTCGAACAATTAAGAAATCTTAAGCGGAATGATTATTAAACCTGGTTATCGTTATTATTGAAGCAAGGAGGGATAAGATGAAGCAGTCAACAAGATTCATTCCAACTAACAGGCTAGAACGATACGATTTAGTCAACGAACAAGGCCAGGACCTGGGGCAGGTAACGACCTTCGTGGCCGATATGCTGACCGGGCGCATTGCTTTCGCTATCGTCGCATTTGGAGGCTTTTTTGGTATCTCCGACAAGTGGTTCGCCGTGCCCTGGGAGATCATGGTGTGGTCTCCCGAGAAGAAGAAGTTTGTTGTTGATATGCCCACAAATGTCCTAAAAACAGCCCCCGGTATGAACAAGGATACGTGGGCGGAAGAGGTTAACTCCGACTGGCTGGCCAAGTGCTACCTTCACTATGGGCTGGCTCCATATTGGGATAGTGACCTATCTTCAGAGGAACAGAAGAAGGGGTTGGCTTACGCCATCTGGCAACGAGAAGGAGAACCTGAGGGCAGCGCCGATCATCACTACTACCGTGCAGAACGAATTCTGAGCATACAGGGTGTGATAGGGGCGCCGACCAGCGGGGATACAAAAATCTAGTACTACGGAAGCAGGGAATACCATGGCAGCAAAGTTCGAACTCTACAAAGATGCAAAAGGTGAATTTCGTTGGAGATTAGTGGCATCTAACGGACAAACCATAGCCACCGGCGGAGAAGGCTATAAATCAAAAGACAGCGCTAAGGCTGGGATTGAATCCGTTAAGAAAAATGCACCCATAGCCGGAATCGAAGAGAAATAAAGTAAAGTCCCCAGTGTAAAGACGCTAGGATTAATTTGGTTCCTGTTTGATAGGGTCTCTCTCAGAAAGGAGGCGAGCGGTCTCTGCCTTTCTTCGAGGCTAAATGTGGGTCAGGTGGGCGGAGGTTCAAATCCCCTCACCCCGACAACGTGCACTTAAGAATTGTTTTATTGAGTTTCTTCTAGTTGCCCCTGATATTCACTGTAGTAAAGCAAGTTCTATAGAAAGTGATCTTTGCCCATCATTCGGTTCTTAACTTATAATGAAACTATGAAATGCCCGAATGACAATACCGAGATGTATCAGGTAAAAATCGAAGGTCATTACAGTCAGCCAATCTTACTTGAACAATGCAAGGAATGTGGTGGGATTTGGTTTGATAAGATGGAATTATTTAGTGCGAGACAGGGAGAGGCAGAAAAAATCGAGGTATTTGATTCGAAAAGCCTATGGACTCCAACAAATATAGAAAAGCGAATCCTTAGATGTCCATTAGATCAATCGGAGCTTTTCCGGTTTAAAGACCGGTACTTGCTTAAAGGCATTATTTTGGAGCGCTGCCCTTGGTGTAGTGGAATCTGGCTAAACCGAGGTGACTTCACAAAATTTCAACAGGCCCGGCAAGAGCTAAAGCGAACCAAAGAAAGAAGCTCTAAAGATAAGAGGTTGGAAGAGGATATTAAGCGCACATTGTCAGCGCATCGTACTGAAGCTGCTAGTAATACATTAGAAAAACTTGGCAGATTTCTGTCTATGCCAATTGATCGAGCCACCTTGCTACCATTGGAGTATTCAGAGAAGCAGCTGGGACAAGGAAAAACCGGCAATTTAATTTTAGATGTCTTGATGTTGATATTGATGGCTCTTATTCGTAGAAGATAGAAAAGCTCAAAAATATAGCGGATAACAAGATGAGTTTTTGTGCAATTCGGCAAATTGCACAAAAGTCAGAGAAGTGCAATCCCTTCTTGACAGCAGATTTCAAAGGAGATTGCAATCCACCTCAAGAAAGGAGGAAAGCGGCCTCTGCCTTTTCTCCAAGCTACATGGGGTACTAGGTAGCAAGTCCCGCCGCTTTCAGAATATCTGGAACCACTTCTTCCCGACCTATGGCCATGACATGAACTCCGTCGCATATGGATTCTTTTTCCAGAGTGGCAATCATCCGACCCGCGATTTCTATACCCTTATTGATTGCCTCGCCTTTGGGGGCACTCGCTAATTCATCAATCAGGTTTTGGGGCACAAAGACGCCCGGGACATTTTCGTTCATATACTTCGCCATCCTGGCTGACACAAGCAGAATGATGCCGGCCAGTATCTTGACCGGGAACTGGCGGGCATGTTCCATAAACTCAGCAAATTTGTCCAGGTCATAGATGGCTTGAGTCTGGAAGAATTCGGCACCGGCTTCAATCTTCTTTTCAAACTTGATTAACTGAGGCTCAATCGGGTTTGCTTCAGGTGTGACTATAGCTCCGGCACAGAACTCCACAGCCCCGTCGAGCTCATTCCCTCCCAGGTCTTTGCCCGCTTCCATCTGCCGAATTGTCTTCAGCAACTGTGCTGAATCCAGGTCGAAAACGCCCTTGGCCGCCTTGTGGTCGCCAACTACAACAGCATCTCCGGTCAGGCAGAGGACATTTCTTATGCCCCGGGTGTATGCGAAGAGAAGCTCGGCTTGAAGGGCAAGGCGATTACGGTCGCGGCAGGTCACCTGTAATATAGGCTCGCCTCCTTGTTCTTTAATAGCCAGGCAGCCACCAATGGAGGGAAAGCGCATTACGGAACTCTGGTGGTCAGTGACATTCAGCGCGTCTACTTTATCCTTGAGAAGGTCAATATGGTGGAGCATCTTCTCAATGTTCGTCCCCTTTGGTGGACCGATTTCGCTGGTTATCACAAATTTATCAGATTTGAGAACTTCTCTAAAACTCGGTGCCATAGCTCCTCCTTCACGTAATCCTGATCGTTCGCGGCCTGAGGGCCGCGTTGTAATCTCTGGGGGAATAATACTTACGCATCAAATCAAGCCGGCCCTGTTCTTCCAGTCGCTGATATATGAGAGTCCAGGCACAATCCTTTTCCTTATCCACCTCGCATTTACCGTTGTCGGTGCCACCACACGGACCATTCAGCAGACCTTTGTGACATGCCGTCAAAGGACAGATGCCAGCAGTTTGTCCCAGGACGCACTGACCACACTGGGCACAAACCTCTTGAAAACAGCCCGGACTATCCTCGACACCTATGAAAAGAGTATCCAGGGCCGGAATGACCGGCTTGTCAATATAGGTACTCAGCTTATGCACTCCTAAAGCACAGGACATGACCAAAATACATTTAGCATTCTGAATGGCTCCATTATTTTCTTTAACAGCTACTTCGGTCATCTCATCACAGGCGGTAGGGATAACTGTCCAGCCGGTGACTAGCTTGCCCAGCTCTTGTAGGCGTTCCTTCATTTCCAGGACCTCTTCCTTCCCACCGGTTTTAGTCATCGTGGCGCATGTGCCACAACCGGCAATATACACCCGGTCAAACCCATCCAACTGCTGTTCGATTTCCTCAAAAGTTTTCTGTTTAGTAATAGATTTCATGCCTAACCTCCCACAAGTTAAAAAGTCAAAGGTTAAAAATCAAAATGACAAATCAAAAATAAAACTTTTAAATACCTTCCTTTGCATCTTTGCTTTTTACATTACTTTTCCAGGTCGCATCTTAAGCAACGCTTAGCCTCCTGTCTCGCCTTGTCCTCAGAAAAGCTCAGCTCTATCTCTTTGAAGCTACCTTTCCTCTCCTCAAGAGGGAGATGAGGTGTTTCCGGCCTGAATTGTGGTTCCCAGCTTTCTTCTTCCTCTCCACTTATTTCTTCCTCAATAACGCTGGGTTTCAGGTCATACATCTCGACCCGTGAGGTATCGCCCTGGAGATATTTGTCTATGGCGATGGCCCCTCTCCGACCAGCCGCAATAGCTTCTATAACCATGCCCGGCCCGGAGACAAAATCCCCCCCGGCAAAGACCCCGGGAACGTTAGTAGCTAATTTGTTTTCATCGACCGCCAGCCTTTCCCACCGAGTACGCTCAAGAGCACTATCCGCGGGTAAAAACGACAGGTCCGGAGCCTGCCCCACAGCAGCAATGACGGTATCCGCGGGAGCAAAAAACTCTGAGCCGGGAATGGGAATTGGGCGACGGCGTCCGCCGGCATCAGGCTCACCCAACTTCATGTGGACACACTGTAAACCGGTCACTTTCCAGTCGTCGCTTACTACGCGGGTGGGGCTAACGAGGAAATCAACCTGGACGCCTTCAGCCAGAGTCTCATCATACTCCACCTCAGTTACCGGCATCTCTTCCCGCGACCGACGGTAAAAGATACTCACCTCATCGGCACCAAGACGAAGAGCTGTGCGAGAAGAATCCAGGGCTACATTACCACCGCCGATAACAGCTACCTTGCGTCCAAGCTTGACGGGCTTGCCAATCTTCACATCTCTGAGAAATCTCAAACCATAGTAGAAGCCCTCGATGTCCTCCAATTCTCCAGGTATGCCAATGTTCTGGCTCCTTTGAGCCCCAGCGGCAATAAAGACAGCTTCGAAGCCACTATCTTTTATATCTTCTATGGTGAAATTTACGTTGATTGGTGTGTCGTATTTTATCTCCACTCCCCGCTTGGCGATACAATCTATCTCTTTTTCAATAACTTCCCGTGGCAGGCGAAAGTCAGGTATAGCTACCGAGAGCATACCTCCACCTATGGGGAGGGCTTCGAAGGCCGTGACAGGATAGCCCATCTGAGCCAAAAAGTAGGCGCAGGACAGTCCTGTAGGTCCCGCTCCTACCACCGCTACTTTTTGGCTGTGAGTCAGGGGAAAGGGTTCTGGTTCAGGTAATTCTTCGATGTGATCAAAATACCAGTCGGCGGCAAAGCGCTTAAGCGCCCTGATAGCTACGGGGTCGTCGAGTTCCCCGCGGCGGCACCTCCCCTCGCAGGGGTGATGGCAGATGCGACCGCAAATAGCGGGGAAGGGATTGCGCTCCCTGATGGTGTTGACAGCCTCCAGATACTCACCATCGGCAATTTGAGCCACGTATTTGGGAATATTGATTCCTACCGGGCAGGTATGCTGACACGGTGATATCATGAGGGCATCGCACACAGCGGCCGGGCATTTCTTCTCTTGTATGTGGGTTTCATATTCATCTCTGAAGTACTCAAGAGTGGTGAGCACGGGGTTGGGACAGGTTTGCCCCAGACCGCAGAGCGAGCATTCCTTAACCGTCTTGGCTATGGTAAGCAGAGTATCCATATCCTCTTCACGCCCCTTGCCCTGAGTGATTCTGGTAAGTATTTCTAGCATTTGTCTGGTTCCCAGGCGGCAAGGGACACACTTCCCGCAGGACTCCGCTTGAGTGAAGCTCAAGAAATACCTGGCCACATCCACCATACAGGTGGTATCGTCCAGCACCACCATGCCGCCAGAGCCCATAATCGAGCCTAATTGAGCCAGTGTTTCATATTCCACGGGGGAATCGAGAAATCGGGCAGGGATGCAGCCACCTGAAGGACCACCCGTCTGCACCGCCTTAAACTGCTTGCCCCGGGGGATACCACCCCCGATATCAAAAATGATGGTGGATAGAGGAGTGCCCATAGGCACCTCTACCAACCCACTGTTGGCAATCTTCCCCGTGAGGGCAAAGACAGCCGTCCCCTTGCTCTTTTCCGTACCTATGCCGGCAAACCAATCAGCCCCGCGGTCAATAATGATGGGAATGGAAGCCAGACTCTTTACATTATTGATATTGGTAGGCTTTCCGTCCAGACCTGATTGGGCGGGAAATGGGGGGCGGGGGCGAGGCATGCCCCGTCGGCTCTCAAGTGAAGCCATTAGAGCTGTTTCTTCACCACAAACAAAGGCCCCGGCGCCTTCTTTGATGTGCACCACAAAATCAAAGCCCGAACCGAGAATATCTTTACCCAGAAAGCCCCTTTGCCGGGCGTGCTCTAAGGCAGTGTGAACTCGCTTTACCGCTAAGGGATACTCAGCACGGACATAGATGTAGCCCTCATTGGCACCTATGGCATATCCAGCAATGGTCAGTCCCTCAACAACGGCGTGGGGATCTGCTTCCAGGATGGAGCGGTCCATAAAAGCACCGGGGTCGCCTTCATCGGCATTGCAGATGACATATTTCTTTTCTCCGGGAGCATTGCGGCAAAACTCCCACTTGCGACCGGTGGGAAAACCAGCGCCACCTCGCCCGCGAAGGCCAGATTTCTTAATCTCTTCAATAACCTGCTCGGGAGTCATCAAAAGAGCCTTTCTCAACGCCCGATAACCCCCGCGAGCAATATAATGCTCGATTTTTTCCGGGTTGATTTGCCCGCAATTCCGCAGAATGACACGCTGCTGTTTTTTGTAGAAGTTTATCTCTGAATAATGCGGCATGGCTTTGCCAGTTACCGGGTCATGATAGAAAAGGCGTTCCACAGGCTTGCCATCTCGAAGATGGGAGGCGACAATTTCTGGAGCATCCTCGGCCTGGACATGGGTATAGAAAATGCCTTCAGGTTCGATGACTACATTGGGACCCTGCTCGCAGAAACCGTGACAACCAGTGAAATCCACCTCGGCATGGCTTATCCCTTGCCGGCTTATTTCTTCCTTTAGAGCCTCATAGACAGCATCAGAGCCGCTGGAAAGGCATCCTGTTCCCTGACAAACAAAGATGGTGCAATGGCTTTCCATATTACTTTTCACCCTCTCGATTCTTAAGCAGTTGCTCCACTTTTTTAGGGTTCATATGACCGTGGACGTGGTCAGCGACGACTATATTTGGGGCCAGGGCGCAAACGCCGATGCAGGCTACGGTTTCCAGTGTATATTCCAAATCAGGGCTAGTCTCCCCTTCTTCTAAGCCTAGGTGCTGCTTAACCAATTTCAGTATCGTCTTCCCTCCCCGCACATGGCAAGCTGTCCCTCGACAAACTCTAACAACTTTTCTGCCCCGTGGCTGAGTGTAAAGCTGGGCATAAAAACTAATCACCCCTTGTACCTGACTGGGGAAAACCCCCAAGCTTCTGGCTATAAGCGGTATAGACTGAGGAGGGATATACCCGAACTCACTTTGGATTTTTTGCAGCAGTGGTATCATTGCCCACTTCTGCTGACTATATTCAGAAGCGATGGCATTTATTCGTGCTAGGTCAGCTTTTGTGATTGTCTTCGCTTTATTCATGAAGTTCCAGCCTTTCTATTCTCATATTAAGTAGCACGGGGGGCTTGTCCCCCATCCTTTTGTCGAGGACAAGCCTCGGCATTACAACTTCTCCCCTCAAGGGGGAGAAAATTTCTCTATTTTTACGCTGCATGCTTTCAGTGAAGGCGCTTTTGTTTCGGGATTTAAGACAATGTCGAATAGCTCATTAACCGGAGTCTCTGGGAATGAAACTGGCATAAAGAGCATCCCCTGACGCAGTGTATCGGTAATCTTGGCTATTGTAGTCACCTCGCCTACAGGTGAGATTACCTTGACCTTCTCACCATCAGTGATGGCAAGTTTTCTGGCGTCAGACTCACAAATTTCCACAAAAGCCTCCGGCGAGAATTTTTTCAATCGTAGAGACCTGGAGCTTCTGGAGCCAGTGCCGAAATTATAAAGAGTAGTCCCGGTGAGCAGAGCAAAGGGATAATCTGACTTTCTCTCCCCTGCTTGTGGGGTATATTTGATGGGGGAGAAACGGGCAAATCCCTTTAAGAGTTGCCTACCATAGGTGCGTCCTGTTTCCCCGTAGGCTAATTCATCCTGTCTTTCGAAGTCAGTATAGTCTTCGTATGAAGGAACTAATTCCTCAATCTCATTCATAACATCCTGTAGAGAGGAATATGGCATCGGGGACCCCATTTTGTCAGCCAGCCGCAGGATTATCTCCCAGTCTGGCAGGCTTTCACCAATAGGCTTGATCGCTTTACGCACCCTGTTTACCCTGCCCTCAAAGTTAGTGAATGTCCCTTCTTTTTCGGCGAAGCTTGCGGCAGGCAGAACTACATTTGCCAGTTTGGCCGTCTCAGTAAGGAACATATCCTGTACCACCAGAAAATCGAGGGAAGATAGGACTTCTGTAATGAGTCTCGAATTTGGAAAGCTCAAGACAGGATTTTCTCCTACGATATACATGCCTTTAATCTTCCCCTTTTTTACCTGTTCCATAATCTCCAGAGTCGTTAGTCCAGGCTCAGCTGGCAAGCTTGCTCCCCAACGTTCTTCGAACATCCCCCTGGCCTGGGCATCCGTTACACTCTGATATCCAGGCAGAAATTTGGGCAGTGTTCCCATGTCACAGGCGCCTTGTCCATTATTTTCTCTTTGTAGCGCATACACGCCACCCCCCTTACGCCCGATATTTCCCGTCAGTAACGCCAAATTTGCCAGGGCCCCTACACCATCAGTCCCTCCGGTATGCTGCGTGATTCCTGTGCCATAGACAATTGCCGCCCGGCTTGCCTCGGCGTATAATCGAGCGGCGGCACTAATCTCTTGACCTGTAATGCCAGTAGTCCTCTCGACGTACTCCAGGGTATGCTTTTTCAAGCTTTCGTCAAAAGCTTCAAAGTTATCTGTTCTTCTGGCGACAAATTCCTCGTCCAGCAAGCCTTCGTCAATAATCACCTTGGCCAGGCCATTTATAAGAGCCACGTCAGTGCCGACTTCAGGTCGTAACCAAAGATGGGCAAACAAGGAGAGCTTTGTCTGCCGAGGATCTATCAACAATAATTTGACACCGCGCTGTTTGACAGCACGCTTTATGGCATAACCGACGGCAGGGGCTGAGGAACTGGGATCAGCCCCGACAACCAGTATAAGCTCGGTTTGTTCCAAGTCACCAAGATAATTTGTAGTGCCGGAGAAGCCAAGGGAAGACCCCAGGCCGATACGACTGGCGGAGTTGTACAAGCGACCGCCATTATCAATATTGTTGGTGCCCAGCACACATCTGGCGAATCTCTGCAAGAGGTAGTTATCTTCGTTGGTGCACTTGGATGAACCTAGAACGGCTAGGCTGTCGGACCCTCGCTTGAATCCAGTAGCTACTTGCTCCAAGGCTTCTTCCCATGACACCTCCTCAAAAGTGTTATCCCTCTTGACCAGGGGTTTGAGCAACCTATCCGGGCTATGGATAAAATCACAGCCATAGCTTCCCCTCACACAGAGCGTGCCTTTGTTCACCGAGCTTTCCTTGCCTGGCGCGATCCGCACTATATGTCCATCCTTGGCTTCCAGGCAAATGCTACAGCCACAGCCACAGTAGGGACAGGTTGTCTGGACAACAGTCTGGGTTGTTCCTCTATATATTTTCTCCTTCTCCGTCAGCGCGCCTGTAGGGCACAGCGCCACGCAAGTTCCACAGAAGGTACACTCAGAGTTTTCCAGGGGCAAATTGTTCAGTGTCGCCGGTATGGTCGTAAATCCTCGTTGAAAGTAGTCAATAGCACCTTCAACGACTAGTTCCTGGCAGGCTCGAATACATTTAGCACACAATATGCACTTGCTCAGATCCCGTTCAAGGAAGGGATTGATCTCCTCAATGCTGGCTATCTGGGGGATTCTTTGAAGATCCACCAATCCGATGCCCAGGTCTGAGGCAATTTGGCGTAGCTGGCAGCGATTGCCTTTATCGCATACCAAACAAGAATCAGGATGGCTGGCTAGCATTAGCTTAACTATGGTCTTGCGGCGCTCTATAACCCGATTGGAAAGGGTATTGATCACCATTCCCGGCGCTATCGGGGCGACACAAGATGCCAATAAGGCGTTATTTCGTTCGTCTTCTACCAGACAGACACGGCAAGCCCCGACTGAAGAGAGGTGAGGATCGTGGCAGAGTGTGGGGATATCTATGCCTGATTCCTTCGCCAGCTCCAGGATGGTCATTCCCGGATAGCCACTTACCTCACGACCATCAAGAGTAATGGTTATCGGCTGCAAACCAATATCCTCCTTCATAACCCAGCAGGTGGGGGTAAGGATTCCCAAAGGGGATTACTTATTTTTATCTAGACCCTCCGGCCAGTTGGCAGACACGTAGGCAAAAGACCGAGGGAAGTATCTTCCTTCACCTACTGTCCTTATGCCAGTCAAGAGGTCGGAACTGGCAGCGCTCTTGGCAATAAAGCCGTAAGCCCCTACCTGCTTAGCAACAAACATGTTCTCCTCTTCGTCATATTGGGTTAGAATCAAAATCTTTGTCTCTGGATATTCCGCGGTTATTTGTTTCGTTGCTTCAAGTCCGCTCATCACCGGCATGATTATATCCATCACCGCTACATTCGGCGTGAGACGCTGCACTTTATCAATGGCATCTCGCCCGTCAACAGCTTCACCTATTACTTCCATGTCTTTTTGCAGACTCAGCAGGGCGCAAATTCCTTCCCTGACTACAGCATGGTCATCTACCACCAGCACCTTGATTCTTCTCAGTGTCTTATCCAGGAATTTCTCAGCCCAGGTCACTATTGAATCTGACTCGACTGGCTTGATTAAATATTGTTCGGCTTCAAGCTTCAAGCCCTCGTCCATACGCCATCCCTTAATCAGACGCTTTTCCGGTGGGGCATCAACCACAATGAGAGGCACTCCTCTGAAATTAGGGCTCTGTTTCAACCACTGGTGCAGCCGAAAGGCATCTCCACGCGGCATTATTGTGCCCAAAATAATCAGGTCAGGTTTTTCGTGACGCGCTACCTCCTCTGCCTCTAATCTGTTGCCAGCGGTAAGCACCTGCCAACCTTTCGCCAGTAACTTAGCTTGCATATCCGCAATGAACTCCGACTCATCATCCACAAGCAGAATTTTAGTGTTCTTTTCCATCTTTCACCCCCTTGCTAAATACACATTTTTAGGAGTTTGTTTTAGCCTGCTACCATAAATTATAATGCCCGGTCTACTGAAGGAATAGAGGTGTTTACCCCAGAAGGTAGGGAAATATCACCGCAATTTTCTGCAGTTAATCACTCATTTATGTGGATAACGCTTCCCATTGGTGGGGTGCAGGAAATGAGCGGTGCCGTGAAGGCTACGAGGCAATAATCTCAGACGCTGACAATGCCCTTGCGCAGGGCATATTTGAACAGGTCAAGGCGGTTGTGAATATCCAGCTTGGCCATCAGGTTGGTCTTGTGTCTTTCTATAGTTTTGGGACTAAGGACCAGCATTCGGGCTATCTCAAGAGTAGAGTGCCCTTCTACTAGCAGTTTTAGTACTTCTCTCTCTCTGGCGGTCAGATGTTCGAAGGTATCCTTGTTTTTTCCTACTCTGGCTAGCTGTCGATAGTCATCGACTAAGAGTCTGGCTATGGATGGAGATAGGAAAGAATCCCCGCGGTACACAGATCGAATAGCTAAGGTAAGCTCTGAGGATGCAGATGATTTACTGATAAAACCGCTGGCCCCAGCTTCAATAACGGGTAATACATATTCCCTGTCTTCGTATTGGGTCAATACTATCACCTTTACCCCCGGGAACTTTTTACGTATTCGGCGAGTTGCTTCCAGTCCATCCATAAGAGGCATGACTATGTCCATGAGCACTATGTCAGGTGAGAGCTTGGTAACCATTTCCAGCGCTTCCCTGCCATTGGTGGCCACGCCTACTGCTTCTATATCCCCGGTAAGAGCAAGCAAGGCACAGATACCATCACGCACGATGGCATGGTCGTCAGTTACCAGTACTCTTATTTTCGCCATATCTAATGTCTTGACCTATTGGAATCTTGGCCCAAACTGTAGCTCCTGCTCCAATCTTGGACTCAATACCGCTGGTGCCGCCAAGGAAGCCGATCCTCTCTCTCATACTGAATAATCCACGGCCTCGCCCACTTTCCTCCACATCGGTGATTTTGGAAACATCAAATCCTTGCCCGTCATCGCTAATACTTAACGAGAACTCATCTGGTCGATATACCAGCACTATGGAAGCATTCTTTGCTTTAGAATGCTCGGCAATGTTGCCAATGGCTCCCTGAAAAACGCGGAAAAGAGCAGCTTCTATATCAGGGGGGAACCGCATCTCAGTCCCTTTAACCTCCGTTGTTACGTTAATGTTTAAGGGCTGAAGCCTATTCTTGGCATGCTGGCGAACAGCAGCGACTAACCCCAGCGTATCCAATACAGCAGGGTGGAGATTGGAAATTACCCTACTTACTTCCTTATGTACCTGCACTGTCAGCGCTTGGACTTTCTTCAGTCCAGCAATGAATTGAGCATCTTGATTACCGGATTTCGAGTAAATTTCGATCAGTGCTTCTAGCTGAAGTGCTATCCCGGAGAGCGATTGACTGGTCTCATCGTGTAGTTCACGGGCAATCCTCCTCCGTTCCTCCTCCTCTGCTACAAGATTTTGTCGTGCAAGTTTGCGTAATCTTTCCCGTGCTTTTCTTAGCCGCTCGTGCAGTCCTGCCTGCTCGATGGCTATGCCAAGTTGGTCCCCAATCGAGTGCAAGAGATGCACATCTTCTTTGGTGAAGTGATGTGGCACATGGCTAGAAACGTTGAGCACTCCTAGAACGTTATCTTTGGCTCGGAGAGGGACGCTGATGAATGCCATTAAACCTTCTAAACTTATCAAATCAAGCCGGGCAGCGTTTGGTTCCGAAGAGATATCCTCCAGTAGCACTGCCCTGCCGCTTTGAGCTACTTTTCCTGCAATTCCCTCACCAAGCTTAAGATGCATCTCCTCAGCATATTTGGCAGACAGGCCGTGATAAACACGGTAGGATAGCGTCTGCCCCGACTCATCCAGGAGCATTATTCCTCCAACACTTCCGTTCACGATGTTGAGCACATTATCCAAGCCAATCCTAAGAATAGCATCCAACTCATGCAGACCGCTGATTGCCGCCGAGACTCGACTCAAAGCCACGAGGTCATGATAATATTTCTCAGCTTCGCTGCCCTGATCAGATAGATTTAAATCAGAACTAGCTGGACCGGCGGCTTTATTAACTCCCTTAGCTTCTTTCATTGTCAATTACTCCACCAAAGTAGCCTTAGATTTTCAAGGGCCAGCAAGGTAACTCAAAAGGTTTTCCACCACGAACAAAGATACTTTCCCTCCGAATAAGCCTATACAAAATCATGACCTTTTGCAACTTCTGTGTTTGCTACAATTAAGCAATACATTGTTTTCTTTCCTAAGATAGTGGAATCATCCCTGGCATCGCCAGGCAGTGTAAGGCATGATGGGGTTAAATGAATTGGGCAACCGCGTCATTTTAAAACATTGCCTGTTGCTTGTTATTGGCGGAGAGGGTGGGATTCGAACCCACGGTCGGGAAACCCGACACACGCTCTCCAGGCGTGCCTGTTAGACCACTCCAGCACCTCTCCGCGGAGAGGGTGGGATTCGAACCCACGAGGCATTTCTGCCCACCGCTTTTCGAGAGCGGCACCATCAACCACTCGGTCACCTCTCCCTGATTACATAGCCAATTATAGCATACAGGGCATCTTTGGCTGGATGATTCTTGGCAGGCTTCCCACCTATGTAGTATGATTGCCCTACTTTGCTTAGTTTCAGGAGCCGCCTTTGATTTGAGAGTGGTATTCTGGGACATGATACCTAATTTGTAGTAGGCCTAACTGGTTTGGTGTCCCTGGAATTCGAACGAGTCAAGAAAATGAAAGCAAAGAAGACTGATGATTCTTTGTGGTGAAGTCAAGACGAGGGAAGATAGATGGAGACAGACTTTGACCTCCTGCCCAAGTGGTTACGGTGGTAAAATCTAAAGTCGGAGGTGAAATGAAAAAGGTAGTGGCTAGCATCGAAGACTATCTCAAACCCACAGCAACAATTGACTGTGACAACCAGTTGATAAGAGAGAAAGCATGGAATCTAACAAAAGGTACCAATGATACTGCAGCCAAAGCAAAAAATCTCTTCTACTGGGTAAGGGATGAGATTGAATATAATCCTCTTGTGCCACTTGAGATCTTTGAAAACTATCGGGCAAGTGAGACAGTGAAGAGAAGAGAGGGATTTTGTGTCGAGAAGGCTGCCGTCCTGGCTGCCCTTGCCCGGGCTGCAGGCATCCCTGCTCGCCTGCACTTCGCCGACATTCGAAACCACCTTGTTTCGTCTAGATTACTTGAGATTATGGGGACTAACCTGTTCAGCTATCACGGCTACACCGAGCTGTACATAAGTGAGAAGTGGGTTAAGGCCACACCGGCTTTCGACTTGAAAATGTGCCGGCAAAACCGGATTACTCCTGTTGACTTCGACGGCCAGCACCATGCACTGCTTCACTCCCACAACTCCGATGGAAAGCTACACATTGAGTATGTTAAGGATCATGGGCACCGCCTTGACGTCCCTGTGGAAGAGATACTTGCTGCCTGGATGCAGCACTATGGAGTAGCAGCTCAGGAGCGGTTGAACCGTCTTCTCAGGGAGGAAAACACAAGCAAAAAGTGATAGAGGACACGTATTAAGACATCGAATTGAGAAATGTCTGAAAATCACTCTCGTAAGCCACTCGGTCACCTCTCCTTGATTACGTAGCCAATTATATCATACAGGGCATCTTTGACTGGATGATTCTTGGCAGGCTTCCCACCTATGTAGTATGATTGCCCTACTTTGCTTGGTTTCAGGAGCCGCCTTTGATTTGGTTCAAGTTTATTCTCTGCCTGGCCGTTGTCTTATTTGCCGGAACAAAACTAGCTCAATATGGGGATGCTATCGCTGAGAAGACGGGCCTGGGGCGGATATGGATAGGGCTGGTGCTTATTGCTGCTATTACCACCATGCCGGAACTTGTCACTGCAGTCAGTTCTGTAGCACTGGTTCACTCGGCTGATTTAGCTTTGGGCACGCTTTTGGGAAGTTGCTGTTTCAATCTCTCTATCCTGGCTTTACTGGATATTCTCCACTCGCGTACCCCGGTTTTGTCCGTGGCAAGCCCGAGGCATGTGATAACGGCTGGCTGGGGAGCATTGCTCATTGCCCTTGCTGCCGCAAGCATAATCGCTGGTGGCAGGTTTTCCTTTTTGGGCTTGGGTTGGATAGGCATCCCAAGCATTGTTATTCTTATACTGTATTTGCTGGGGATGTGGTGGATATTCCGTCGCGAACGCGGTCAGCGATTGCATGCTGCTCCAACTACCTCCCCCCAATATGATAAGTTTACTACAAGAACGGTGTACATCAGATTTGCTCTGGCAGCAGCAGCAATAATTGCTGCTGGAATATGGCTATCCTTTATTGGAGATGAAATCAGTGAGGCTACTGGTTGGGGCAGCACCTTTGTCGGGACTTTATTTCTGGCGATTACTACGTCGGCACCGGAGTTAGTGGTTGCTGTTACTGCCCTCCGTATGGGTGCCGTAGATTTGGCAGTGGCTGATATATTAGGCGCCAATATGCTCGATATTGCTATCATTGCCCCGGTTGACCTTGCCCAGGGTCGAGGATTTATTCTTTCCTCAGTATCGAAAAGTCATCTTATTATTGCCGCCGTGGCAGTGACGATGAGCCTTCTGGTTACTGTCGGGCTGAGGTTTCGGCGAAGGCGCAAAGTTTTTCGAGTAGCTAGCTGGTATGCCCCCGCTTTAATCGGGCTCTATATTCTTGGCGCTTATGCCTTATTTAACTCAGGAATTGGTTTGTGATACACTATTGAGAATTAGGCAGCCCCTGTAGCTCAGAGGATAGAGCGCTGGCCTCCGGAGCCAGGTGCAAGGGTTCGAGTCCCTTCAGGGGCGGTTTGTAATTAGGCTGTTTAAAAATGTAGCTGCCCAATTTATTTTACCCCACAAAATCATAGGTTTGGTTGGGTGAGAGTGTATTGGGCGACGAGGTCTGATAAATCGGGCAGCTACAAAAACCCCAAAATTGAACGGGAAATCAAAATTAAACTACCTCTTGGTATGGTAAGGAGGTGTTGTGTTATGACTGAGTTTCTTGAAGTAAGATGGCATGGCAGAGGAGGGTTGGGAGCGGTGACTTCGGCGGAGCTGGTTGCCCGTGCTGCTATAAGCGAAGGAAAATATGCGCAGTCATTTCCTAGCTTTGGACCCGAAAGGAGGGGAGCACCGGTACTTGCTTTCCTGAGGATAAGTGATGAATTTATCAGGACCAGGACAGTTATCTACGAGCCCGATGTAGTGGTCGTGCTCGATCCAGGGTTGTTGCACGCAGTTGATGTGACCTCAGGGCTTAAAAAGAATGGTAAAATCATAATTAATTCCAGGAAATCGCCCGCTGAACTGAAGTCTGAATTCGGGTATAAGTGGCCTGTAGCTACAGTGAACGCTACGAAAATCGCCGGAGAAACTATCGGGATGCCTATCACGAACACCGCTATGATAGGCGCACTGCTAAAAGTTACTGAGGCCGTGAAAATTGATTCTATGGTTGAGCAGCTACATGAACGGTTCGGGGCGCGGGCTAAGGGAAATATCGAGGCCGTGAAAAGAGCTTACAAGGAGACTGTAATAAAGGAGTAAGAAATGGCGGAGAAAAGGCTAAAGACGGGGTCTGATTTTACCTGGAGAGACATGGAAGTTGGCAATATAGTTACAGAAGCGGGCAGTGCTGCCTTGCGAAGGACAGGTGATTGGAGATCCCAAAGGCCGATAATAGATAAAGAAAGATGTAACAAATGTGGTTTATGTTGGCTTTATTGCCCTGATGCAGCCATAAAGCTTCTTGAGGATGGATATTATGAAACTGACCTCTTCTACTGTAAAGGCTGTGGCATTTGCGCCAAAGTGTGTGCCAGAGAGGCTATAACTATGATAGAGGAGGAAGAAAAATGAGTAAAAGAATAGGGTTAGAGGCCTCACATGCTGCTGCCGAGGCAGCGAGAATGGCTGACGTGGATGTTATTGCTGCCTATCCCATAACACCCCAGACACATATTCCTGAGAGGCTTGCCGAGATGGTGGCTAATGGTGAACTGAACGCCGCTTATATTCCGGTGGAGTCGGAGCATTCGGCCCTGAGTGCTTGCCTTGGAGCTGCTGCGGTAGGAGCCAGGACTTTTACTGCTACGGCAGGTCAAGGCTTGGAACTTATGCATGAAGTTGTTTATGTTGCTTCATCTATGAGATATCCCATAGTCATGACAATATGCAACAGAGCTCTTTCTGCCCCCTTAAGCGTTTGGGGAGACCACTCCGATGCTATGGCTGTCCGAGATACCGGCTGGATCCAGGTATTTTGCCAGAACAACCAGGAGGCATTTGATATGACTCTTTGGGCATTTCGTGTTGGCGAAGATTCCAGAGTCCTTTTCCCCGTAATGGTTCATTTCGACGGATTTCACCTGTCACACGTAACAGAGCCAGTTATCTTGCCGGAACAAAAAGAAGTGGATAAATTTCTCCCGAGATTCCAATACCCTTTTGCCTTAAACCCCGATAAACCAATGACCCATGGAGCTTTCGGTCCCCCCGACATATATTCAGAAGCAAAGATAGCTCAAGAAGTTGCGTTCAGGAAATCCAAGGATGTGATAATTCAAGGGTTTAAGGAATTTGGAGACATATTTGGCCGTTATTATCACCCCGTCGAGCCCTATAAGACGGAAGGAGCTAAACTGTTGCTTCTAACTATGGGAAGTTTTAGTGAGACAGCCAAGATTGCCATAGATACAATGAGGAATAAAGGAGAATCTGTAGGGCTTATCAACTTACGTCTTTGGAGGCCTTTCCCATTCAGGGAACTTCGCCAGGCGGTAAAGGATGCCGAAACCATTATTGTTTTTGACCGATGTATCTCCTTCGGAGGCCCCGGGGGTCCAGTTTCCTCCGAAATTAGGTCAGCCTTATATAATGAAAAGGAAAGGCCAAGGGTTGTGAGTTTTGTAGGTGGTTTAGGTGGAAGGGACATGTCGGTAAAAGATTTTGAGTATGTTGTTGACCGGGGTCGGGAAATCTTGGAAAAGGGCTCGGAGGAGTTATTTGAGACAGTGGGTATAAGAGGTGAGGTAACGGGTATAAGGGGGTAAAAATGGAGGAGAAATTTATAAAGGTTGGCAAAAATCTTGTGGCCACAGATGAGTTTTTCACTGAGGGACATAGTTTTTGTGTTGGCTGTGGCGAAGCTTTGGCATTAAGACTTGCCTGCAAAGCCTTGGGAAGGGATGTAATAATTGCCAATGCTACCGGGTGCATAGAAATTTGCACTTCGCCGCTTCCTGTCACCTCGTGGAGAGTTCCCTGGATACATACGTTGTTTGAGAACACCGCCGCTGAAATTTCGGGCATAGAAGCAGGGTTAAAGATTTTGATGAAGAAAGGCAAGATGCCTGAAAGGGACATTAAATGTGTGGCTGTGGCTGGAGATGGAGGTACAAGCGACATAGGAATGCAAGCTTTGTCTGGAGCGTTTGAAAGGAAACACGACTTTTTATATCTCTGTTTTGATAACGAAGCGTATATGAATACCGGGATCCAGAGGTCAAGTGCCACTCCTTATGGAGCTTCGACTACCACGGCACCTGCAGGCAAGCTTAGCATTGGCCAGACTACCTGGAAAAAGAACATGGCTGAAATTGCTGTTGCCCATGACATACCTTATGTAGCCACAGCCTGTCCCAGCTATCCTTTTGATTTAATAAATAAGGTTAAAAAAGGTGGGGAAGTCAAAGGGCCAGCTTATGTCCATATATTCTCTCCTTGCCCTACAGGCTGGAGGTACTCCACTGATTTAACTATTGAAATAGGTCGGCTTGCTGTGGAGACCGGCATTTTCCCTCTCTATGAAGTAGAAAATAGTCGGTATAAATTAAATGTCGACCGACCTAAGCTTAGCCCAGTTGAGGAATACTTAAAGCCACAAGGCCGGTTCCGTCATTTGCTGGATGAGGAGATTGAAAAGATTCAAGAGCACGTAAATGAAGAATATGCCAAACTCAAGGCAAAGATAGCCTGTTTTGCAGCTTGATTCTTTCTAATAAGCAAGGTTGATTGCTTCAATTCTCCTTACCTACTATAATACTTAGCTATACGGGGTGTGGCGCAGTGGCTAGCGCGCATGGTTTGGGACCATGAGGTCGGAGGTTCAAATCCTCTCACCCCGACCATCATAAAACCTTTTCAATTTTGTAGAAACCCAGAAAAAATTTGACAAGGACTTGACAGGTGAAATGAACTAAGTTATAATTGTTAGTCGTGTCTAACAATTCTGGGAGTAGGCAATGGTAAGGCAAGAAGCACAAAGAACGCAGACCGCCAGCATGGAAGACTACCTTGAGGCGATAGCTAACCTCGGTGAAGGAAGGAATGTGGTAAGAGTAAAGCAGATCAGCGAAATGCTGGGAGTTAAGATGCCCAGTGTTACCTCCGCCTTGAAAAAACTCTCAGAACAGGAGCTTGTGGAGCATGAGAGATATGGCCACATAAAGCTCACTCCCGAAGGTGATAAGGTTGCCCGCGATGTGATTTACCGCCATGAGGCGTTGACCCGTTTTTTTGCTCAAGCTCTGGGCATTAACCGAGAAACTGCGGAAGAAGATGCCTGCAGGATTGAGCACGTCATTAGCCCCTTGAGTATGGAGAGACTGGCAAAGTTTGTGGAGTTTATAGAGGCCTGTCCACTGGGAGGGGCTAATTTCCCCAGTAGATATGAATATTATTTAGAGCACGGGGAGCTCCCTCGAGATTGCTCAAAGAGAAGTGTGAAGGAAAGGGAATAAAAACGGCAAAATTTTTTTGAAATTTACAAGTTAAACAAGGCTAATTTATTAAAGACAGGAGATAAGCTATGACCACGCATCAAAATGAGCAAGTGACTCTGGCCGAGATGAAGACCGGGCAGACAGGCACTGTGGTTGGAGTCCTGGGAGGACATGGCTTCATTCAGCGTCTGGATGCCTTGGGTATCAGACCAGGGAAGAAGGTGACCAAGCTGAGTTCTACGCTATTTCGTGGCCCGGTCATTCTCAGGGTGAATAATACCCAGGTGGCTGTTGGCTTTGGTATGGCCAGGAAAATAATAGTCGAAGCAGATAAATATCTGCCGCGAGCTTCCTAAGATGATGCAAATCCTGCTTGTGGGTAATCCCAATGTGGGCAAAAGCTCACTTTTTTCTCGACTGACAGGTACACACATTATCGCTTCCAACTATCCCGGCACCACCGTGGGGTTCACTAAAGGGTATCTGAAGCTGGGGGAGGAGCAGGCTGAGCTTATCGATGTTCCCGGCAACTATACCCTTGAACCAAGTTCTAAGGCGGAAGAAGTAGCTGTGGAGATGCTCAAAGAAGGAGACTTGGTCATAAATGTTGTTGACGCCACCAATTTGGAGAGAAATCTAAATCTGACCTTGCAGTTGCTGGAGAGACAGACTCCAGTAATAGTTGCCCTCAACATGTGGGATGATACTCGGCATCGGGGTATAAATATTGATGTTGCCAAGCTGGAGGAACTTCTCGGAGTGCCAGTTGTACCCACGGTAGGCGTTACCGGACAGGGAGTAAGGGAATTAGTCAGGCGTCTTCCCGAGGCAAAGGTGCCCGAAAACGCTCGTACCTATCCTAATAGTGATGAGCGGTGGGCGAGAGTGGGTGACATCGTGAGCCAGGCGCAATCGTTGAGCCATCGCCACCATCGCTGGTATGAGAATTTGGAAGATGCCAGTAGTCATCGGATAGGCGGGATAGTTATCGCACTGCTGGTCCTTTTTGCCACCTTCTGGTTCGTCCGATTCGTTGGCGAAGGAATAATTGGATATGTAGCTGATCCCCTCTTTGAAGGGCTGTGGACACCGTTGCTATCCAAACTGAGCCTTGCTTTAGGACCAGAGAGTTTCTGGCACACTGTCTTGATAGGTAACCTTATTGGGGGAGAAATTGACCATTTTCAGTCCTTCGGTTTGCTTAGCACTGGACTTTACATTCCCCTTGTTGCGGTGTTGCCGTATATCTTCTCTTTTTACTTGGCATTAGGAATACTGGAAGATGCTGGTTACCTGCCCCGCCTGGCGGTATTGATGGACACAATAATGCACCGGTTGGGACTACACGGTTATGCCATCATTCCCACTATTCTGGGCTTTGGATGTAATGTGCCTGCGGTTATGGCAACTCGTATTTTGGAGAGCCGTAAACAAAGGTTTATTGCGGCGACTTTGATTTCTATTGGCGTTCCCTGTGCTGCCTTGCAGGCTATGATAATCGGATTGGTGGGGAAGCAAGGGGTGGGATACGTAGCTATGGTTTACGGGAGCCTGTTTATATCCTGGGTTATCATAGGGCTAATCCTTAATCGTACTGTCAAAGGATTCAACCCGGAACTTCTGGTGGAGATTCCCCCCTATCGCTTGCCGTCGTGGCGGGTCATTGGTGAAAAGCTCTGGCTACGTGTCTCTGGCTTTATTAAAGAAGCCTTGCCCATAGTCCTCGGCACCATATTAGTGGTAAACATCCTATACACTTTAGGAGTTTTCAATGCCATTGCTGATATTACCGCCCCGGTATTGACCGGGCTGTGGGGGTTGCCTAAAGAGACAATTACAGCCCTGGTCGTTGGCTTTTTGCGTAAGGATGTGGCCATGGGTATGCTAGCTCCCCTGGCCCTAACTGCTAAGCAACTAGTTATCAGCAGCACGGTTCTGGCTATGTTGTTCCCTTGTGTAGCTACTTTTGTGATATTGGCCCGGGAGCTGGGGGCAAGAGACGTGCTTAAAGCTGTTGGAATAATGATAGCAGCAGCACTAATAATGGGTAGCTTGCAGAACCTGGTCCTGTAGGAGCTAGATTCACTGGCTCATTTGGCAGACAAAAGCTCTTTCAAAATCTGTGAGATATCTTTGACAGCCAGCTTATCATCCAGGTTTTCTGCCTTCACAGCATCGGTGAGCATCGCCAGGCAACTGGGGCAGGCGACTGCTAAAGTATCGGCTCCGGTTTCGTAGGCTTCTCTGGCCCTGACCCGTGCCGGGCTATCCGTGCTGCCGGCTAGAAGGTCGGTAACGAAATTGCCACTGCCACCGCCACAGCAGAAGGCATCTCTCCTGTTCCGCTCCATCTCCACCAGCTTAAGGCCAGGAATACTTTGCAATATCTGCCTCGGCTCGTCATAGATATTATTATAACGTCCGAGGAAACAGGGGTCCTGATAAGTAACTTTTGCTTTAGCTCGTGAGGGTTTTATCTTATTCTTCTTAATCAAATCATTAAGGATTTGAGTGTAGTGATACACCTCGAAGTTTCCACCGAACGCCGGATAGTTGTTTTTCATCGTGTTATAGGCATGTGGGGAAAGTGTGACTATCTTCTTCACACCAAGCTCTTTGAATTTCTGGCTGTTTTTCTCCACCAGATTCTGAAACAGTCCTGTTTCACCCAGCATATATATCTCGTTGCCGCAGCACTCTTCTTCTTCACCAAGTATCCCGAAGGATGCTCCTGAGGCGTTTAAGATATCTACCAGGCACCTGGCCATTTTCTGTCCGTTTTCGTCGTACGAGCCCAGGCAGCCGACATACAGGAGGTATTCATCTCCTGACGCATACTTTTTGGTGCCGTTTGCCCAGGCAGCCCTGTCGCTCCTGAGTTGCTTAAAAGGATTTCCATAGCCATAAACAGCTTCAAAAAAGCGTGCCACACGGGGCGGTATTTTCCCTTTCTCGACCATATCGCTCCTGGCTCCAACAATCCAGTCAACAATATCAGGAGCGAACTTCATTGGACATTGCTCAGTACAGTTCTTGCAGGTTGTGCAGGTGTAAAGGATTTCAGCGAAGTGCTCCGACCATTCGATTTCGCCCTTCAACCAGGCATAAATAAGCCAAAGTCGGCCACCGGTGGAATAGCTAGCAAACCTGAACCTTCTATAGGAGGGACAATTAAAGCTCGAGTAATCGGTAGGGAATTTACAGTAACCACATCTAAAGCACCTGTGGATCTGGCTGGCACTGGTTAATCCACATTGTCACGGTTGGCCTCGGCGCTGGTAATATCCCTTTCTCCTCCTGCCGCTCAACAATTAAGTAAAATGGATGGTTACCAAACGGGCAATATTCTTCGCAGGCATAACATGTGGTACAGGACTTGAGAACGGAAGAGTCCTCACCGTTGATTACCTTCTGCCACTCCTTCTTTGCCTTGTCTTTGCCCTTAAAATCCATGTATTGGCACTTAACAAGGCAGCTGATGGCTTTGCACTCGGCACATTTTGTCTTGTCAAATTTTAATTCGGGCAATGGCATGTCCCTCCCTTCGATTCTTTGTCACGCTACTCAAAATTAACCGAGCTTGCGTAATTCGACTCTTAGTACCTTGCCTAAAAGGTTCTTTGGCAAGGATTCCGTAAATTGTACCTTTTTTGGCAACTTAAAGGTGGGCAAGCGGTCTTTGCAGTAAGCAATTAGTTCCTCTTCGGTTACGCGCTTATCCGGCTTTATGACGACGAAAGCCTTTATTTCCTCCCCATATACAGCGTCCGGGATGCCTACGACTCCTGCCTCCGCGACTGCTGGATGTTGTAGAAGAACATCCTCGACTTCCATCGGTGATACGTTTTCTCCACCTCTGATGATGATATCCTTCTTGCGGCCGGTGATGTAGAAGTATCTATCCTCGTCCACATAACCTATATCGCCGGTATAAAACCAGCCGTCTTTGATAGTTTTGGCTGTTTCCTCGGGCAGGTTCCAGTAGCCTTTCATCACTGTAGGCCCCTTGACTACTATCTCGCCTTGCTGGCCCGGTGGAAGTTCTTGACCTTTCTCGTCGAACACTTTTATGGTGTTGCATTTCAGCAGGCACTTGCCAATGGAGCCATACCTGGGTGGAAGGTCACCTGGTTGTCCTGTAGTGGTGGCTCCTGATTCGGTTAGGCCCCACCCCTCTCGGATATCCACTCCTACCTTTTCCTTCCACCTCAAGGCTACTTCCAAGGGCAGTGGTGCAGCCCCACATTGGCAGTCATCAAGCGAACTCAAATCGTATTTATCCAGCTCTGGAAATTCGAGCATCTGGATGTACATGGTAGGGACTGCTGCCATTTGGGTAACCCGGAATGTCTGAATGGCTTTCAGTGCTTCTTCGACATTCCACCACCGTAGCAAAATTGTTTTTCCACCTACGAAGTTACCAGTGTTACTGAAGGCGATACCAAAGGAGTGCGATAGAGGGAGCACTCCCAGGCTGACCATCGCTCGATTTACACCGGAAACTAGTTGAGTGACCTCGTTGAATTGGAGTGTTTTGGGATTAAACGCGCGGCTGTTTAATTGCAGAGTCGCAGAGCGATGAACCAGAATGTATTCGTAGAAGGATATGGCATTCATATGGAGCGAGTAATGAGTATGCACTACACCCTTGGGTGGTCCTGTGGTGCCAGCAGTGTATATTAGAGCGGCAACATCGTCATTATCAGTCTGCTCAATCATCAGTTCAGCGGAACTAGTTGACATAATATTACGATATGAGATGGTTCCAGAAATGTCATCGCGGTCTGTGAGGATTACATGTTGCAGGTTTGGAGTTTGCTTTTGTGCCTCTAGTACCCGGCCCACAAAATCCGAGCTAGTGAGGATGGCTTTGGCTCCGCAGTCACGATATATATAAGCGGCCTGGTCGGGCCGCAGCAGGGGATTCAAGGGGATGACAACAGCGCCTATCTTGTATATGGCGGGAAAAGCAGAAAGCACCTCCGGATTGTTAGGCATTTGTACCGCCACCCGGTCTCCTCTGTTTATACCAAGTCCTTTGAGTGCATTCCCCAGTAGGTTGGCGTTGCGATTTATCTCAACATTTGTGTACCATCTCCCTTCGAAATAAGCGGCTTCATATTCGCCGAACCTTTTGATGTTATCCTCTATTCCATTGCCAATGTTCATAATACATCCCTGCTCAATTCAGTATTTCACTATTATTTGGCGGTGAGTGAGTTTTAGCCCCGATTGCTCTTGAGTTGATGGTACAACTCTGGCAATAAACCGTCAAGTTCCAAAAGGGACTTTGTTTTCCCACTGTTGTCAACTGATAATTATGAAAAAATTCTCATTATCGGTTCATTTTCAAGAGTGTCAAGGTTTGACATCACATAGTTTTTATGCCATAGTCTCTTGTTCCAAAAAGCTTAAGTCAGGAGGTTAATCAATGGTCGGCATAAAGTCTTACGGAGCTTATATCCCACGGTATCGAATGAATCACAACACCATCTTCACGGCTGTTGGGTTCCTAGGGACGTTCCCACCGCCTGGTGAAAATGCAGTTGCTAATCATGATGAAGATACTCTCACTATGGCAGTAGCCGCAGGGATTGATTGTGTAAGTGGTATGAAACGGGAGGCAGTTGACGGTCTGTATCTTGCTACCACCAGTCAGCCTTATATGGTAAGGCAGAATTCAGCCCTGGTAGCTACTGCTCTTGATTTGCAGTCAAATATAAGGACTGCTGATTTCGTAGGCTCTACGAAGTCAGGGACTACTGCACTGCTTTCTGCCCTTGATACTGTAAAAGGGGAGATGTCAAGCAATATTCTCGTCTGTGCTTCCGATTGCCGGTTGAGCAAGCCGGGCAGTCCTCAAGAGTCTCTCTATGGTGATGGCGCTGCGTCACTTCTTGTTGGCAGTGATGATGTGATTGCCACTTTCGAGGGTTCGTATTCTGTTTCCTACGATTTTCCCGACCGCTGGAGGGCAAGTGGAGAAAAATTTGAACATGCCTGGGAAGATAGATTCATTCGCGATTCTGGCTATAGTCAATTTATCTTGGAGGTAATTTCTGGGCTATTGAAAAAATACAACTTGAACATCAAAGACTTTGCCAAGATAGTGTATCCAGGTCTGTATGCACGAGGGCATGGAGCTATAGCCAAGCGGTTAGGTGCTGACCCTGGTCAGCTTCAGGATACATTGCTTAGCACAGTCGGTGATACTGGGTCAGCTTCACCTTTAATGATGTTGGTAGCGGCGTTGGAAGATGCCAAGCCAGGTGATAAGGTACTGGTTACCAGCTTTGGAAACGGCGGCGACGCACTATTTTTCCAGGTTACTGAAAAAATAGAAAGTGTGGCTAATAAGAGGGCGGTGAAGAAACACCTGAACTCTAAAAAAGATCTTGCCAGCTATGAAAAATATCTTGCCTTCAGAAATTTAGCACCGATGGACTTAGGTATGCGTGGAGAGATGAGCATGCGCACACCGATGTCAGCGCTGTTCAGGGAACGGAAAGTAGTTTTGGCCCTTTGTGGCTCGAAGTGCAAAAAATGCGGTACGCCACAATATCCATATCAGAGGGTATGTGTAAATCCTGATTGCGGAGCCATTGACCAGATGGAGGATTATCGCTTTTCGGACAAGAAAGGTGTCATATTTACTTATACCGGTGATAATCTAGCTGCCAGTATTGACCCGCCTTCAGTATACGGCCTGGTAGATTTTGATGGTGGTGGTAGATACTGGTTTGATTTCACGGATTGTGACCTGGATTCTGTTGAAGTAGGCATGCCGGTAGAGATGACATTTCGCAGACGATATGTTGATGAGTCAAGTGGTGTCCACGGTTATTCATGGAAGGCAACGCCTATATGTGCCTGACTGCGGCAATAGATAATGAAATTTACGGAGGGAGCAAAAAATGGCAGAAGGTATTAAAGACAAGGTTGCTATTATAGGCATGGGTTGCACTAAGTTTGGGGAGCTATGGGATAAGAGTGCAGAGGACCTTATGGTAGATGCTTTTAAGGAATGTATCGAGGACGCGGGTATAGAGAAAAAGGACATCAATGCAGCCTGGTTTGGCGTGCATTTTGAGGAACAAAGCGTGGGAAAAGGGGCTACACCTTTGTCTTTGACATTGAAGCTGCCCTTTATTCCGGTCACCAGGACGGAAAATTTTTGTGCTACTGGCACAGAAGCCTTCAGGGGTGCATGCTATGGCGTGGCTTCAGGGGCCTATGACATTGCTCTGGCTTTGGGTGTAGAAAAACTCAAGGATACGGGGTATGGTGGGCTTCCCGGTGGCCCTAATCTTTTGGGGACAAAAAGCGCCCTGATTAATCCCAGATTGACCGCTCCTGGGGCTTTTGCCATGATGGCGACCAGATACTTTGCTGTATATGGTCTCAATCCAGAGGAAGGCAAGAGAATGCTGGCTAAAGTGTCAGTCAAGAGCCATTATAACGGGGCCCGGAACCCGAAGGCACATTTGCGCCGCGAAGTGACTGAGGAACAGATAATAAAAGCGCCTATCATCGCCTGGCCATTGGGGCTTTTTGATTGCTGCGGAGTCAGCGATGGTTCAGCGGCTGCAATCGTAACCAGAGCTGACATGGCCAAGAAGTTCCGGCCAGACCCCATATCTGTTAAGGCACTACAAATCGCTTTAAGTTCAGGCGAAGAGTTAATGTATACTAAATGGGATGGAGCTCATGTTGAGACTACTTATCGTGGTGGCATACGAGCTTATCAAGAAGCTGGGGTAAAGAATCCACGTGAAGAGATAAGTATGGCTGAGGTGCACGATTGCTTCTCCATAACTGAAGCAGTGACTATGGAAGATTTGCAATTCAGCCCCCGGGGAAAAGTCAAGGATGATATCGAGGCTGGCCGTTTTAATCATGATGGCCCGCAGCCTATTCAGCCAGATGGCGGCTTGAAGTGCTTCGGACATCCTATTGGGGCCTCCGGTCTCAGGATGTTATACGAGATGTACAAACAATTGCAAGGCAAAGCCCAGCTGCCAGAACGACAGCTCAAGAATCCCAAACTAGGTCTAACCCACAATTTAGGCGGGTTTCCACCTATGAACATCGTTAGTATTGCTATTATAGGATTGTAAAAGAAACTAAATCTGGGAGGCTAGCTATGGCTAATGGTAGTCTGATTACCGATGAACTGCGGAAATTAATAGGTGTAACTTTGGAGACTATCGTCTTCAAGGTCGAAGAAGGGGCAATCCAGAGATATGCACAGGCTATAGGTGACCCAAACCCTCTATATAATGACCCTGATTTTGCCAGTAAAACCAAGTATGGACGATTATTGGCTCCTCCTGGTTTCACCGGTTGGCCAGTCAAGGCTGGACGCCTTTCGGACAAACTGCTCGAGTATCTGCTAAAAGCTGGAGCGCCTTCAAGGCTTCTCGATGGGGGTGTTGAATTCGAATTCATTGAACCCATTGGTGCTGGCGATGTATTAACTGCCACAACTAAAATTGCCAGTATAACCGAGCGCGAAACCAGACTGGGCAAGACCCTGTTTAACACACTGGAGACTACGCTTGTGAACCCAAAGGGCGATGTGGCGCTCAAAGGTTGGTCGACATTTATCATGTTTTAGCCTGTTCTAACTACTTTATTTTTTGGAGGAGAGATGGTTAAACAAGTTTATTATGAGGATGTTGAAGTAGGCACTGAGATAACACCATTGGCTAAGATTGCTACAACTCGTATGTTAGTCCAGTGGGCGGGGGCATCGGGGGATTTCAACCCCTTGCATTATGACGATGATTTCGCTAAAGCTATGGGCGTAGGTGCTCCCATTGTACATGGCGCGCTTAAGCGTGCCTGGTTAGGACACTTGATGACTGATTGGATTGGAGAGCAGGGAAAACTCAAGAGATTGTCCTGCCAATACCGCGGTATGGATTATCCCCGGAAAATGAAGACGAGAGAAGAGCCTCATGATGGCGAAACCTGGTGGTGTAAAGGCAAAGTGACCGAGAAATATGAACAGGGTGGTGAGCACCTTGTTGAGTGCGAGATTTGGGTGGAAAATGGAAAGGGAGAAAAGACAACGCCTGGCTCAGCCCTGGTTGCCTTACCCACACGAAGCGGGAAATAAGCGAGAGTATTGGTTTTAATAGCTATTTAGAGGCAGTTTCCTCAAGATACTGAATCGAGCCCGTGTTTTCAAGAGAACAGAATTCAAGGAGGTAAAAATGGGAAAACTAGATGGGAAAGTAGCGGTTATCACAGGGGCGGCGCGGGGCATAGGCAGAGCTGATGCCTTGTTGTTTGCCAAAGAGGGTGCGGCTGTTTTTGTGAGTGATATTGATGAGGCGCCGCTTACGGAGGTAGTCAAGGATATAAAAGCTGCTGGGGGAAAAGCTGATGCTTGTGCTGGCGATGTGACGAAGCTCGAAGATTGTCAGAAAGTCATGGACAAGGCAGTGGAGAAATTCGGCAAAATAGATATTTTGGTCAATAATGCCGGGCTTACCAGAGATGCTTTAATACATAAAATGACAGATGCTCAGTGGGACATATGTGTTGATATTAGTCTCAAGGGGACCTTTAACTGTATTAGAGCAGCTTCAAAATATATGCTGAAGACAGGACACAATGGCAAAATAATTAATGTGGCCTCCGTAGCCGGACTGATGGGAAACATCGGCCAGATTAACTACTCTGCTGCTAAGTCAGGGCTTATCGGGCTGACCAAAACTGTAGCCAGGGAATGGGGACGATTTGGTATTACCTGCAATGTCATTGCCTATGGCTTTGTAGATACGCGGTTGACCAGAGAAAAAGAGGCACAGCAGGAAGAGGTAGCTGGAGAAGCAGTGGGTATACCAAAGAAAGTAAGGGATATGATTCTCTTTCAAGTTAAACCGATGACGCCTGAAGATGCTGCTAAGCCCGTTCTATTCCTGGCTTCAGATGACGCTGCTTTTATTACGGGACAAGTGCTGAACGTTTCTTCTGGAATGTATATGTAGGTCTAAGTGTTTAACTCCGTTATAACCAGGGATTTATTGGATACAAGCTGCCAGCCATTTGGGAATTTGGAAAGAACATATAAGGAGGTTGACAATGGCGAAGAGGCTCGAAGGTAAAGTAGCTATAGTTACTGGTGCCGGGCGAGGCATTGGCCGAGGAGAAGCCATGGCTTTAGCATCGGAAGGGGCTAAAGTAGTAGTAAACGATCTGGGAGGTGCTGTTGATGGTTCTGGGGCAGCAAGTTCACCAGCGGATGAGGTAGTGGCAGAGATTAAAAAACTGGGTGGAGAGGCAGTTGCCAACTATGACTCAGTGGCCACTATGAAGGGCGGCGAGAACATTGTAAAGACTGCCATAGACAGCTTTGGTAAGCTTGATATACTGGTCAATAATGCTGGGATTCTACGTGACAGAATGCTGTTCAAAATGAGCGAAGAAGACTGGAATTTAGTGCTCAAAGTGCACCTCTATGGTCATTTCTATACCATCAGAGCAGTGAGTCCTTTCTTCCGCCAGCAGAGATATGGTCGAATAATAAATACCTCATCTGTAGCAGGTCTTAATGCTACTACTTATGGGCAGGCTAATTACGGTGCAGCTAAAGAAGGAATCGTCGGCTTAACAAGAAAGGTGGCGCGGGATATGGGCAGGTATGGTGTGACATGTAATTGTATTCGGCCTAACGCCGGGACTCGGCTTACCCTCAGCGACGAAATGAGGGAAGCTCGGCCAGAAGCTATGGCCAAGTTTGAGCAAATGAAGCCTGAAGCTATTGCTCCTCTGGTGGTATGGCTCGCTTCTGATGATGCTGCTAATGTTAATGGGCGGACATTTTATGTAGAAAGAGGCCGAATTGGGCTCTATTCAGAGCCGGTATTGGAGAAGCAACTGGTTAAAGCTGGCGGATGGACGATTGATGAGCTATTCATGTTCATGCCAGTAACGATGACTAAGGAATTGGTAAATCCAGACCCGCCCCAACCAAAGTAATGGCTCACTGTGTGCTATCAGCAGGCTCAATTTGTAGTCCCGTATTTGGAAATCGGTGCTTTAGCTGGTTGTGTGAAAGTTTGGACATTAACGGTTATCACTACAATTTGGTCTGTCTGGCTGGGCAGTGTGCTTCGTTGTTTGAATCATAGCGTGCAGTGGAATAAAGGCAGAGGCGCTACACCTTGGATAATTAATTTCCGGGAAGGTAAGAATGGACTTTAGACTGGGCGAAAAAGAACTAACCTTGAAGGAAGAAATTCGCAAGTTTGCCGAAGCCGAGTTACCTCCGGATTTGGTGCGCAGCACTGTAATTGATGGGGAGTTCAGGGATTTTGAGTTCGAAATAGCTATGTCCAGAAAACTGGCACAAAGAGGTTGGCTCGTTATGAACTGGCCAGAGAAATATGGTGGATGTGGTGCTTCTCTCTTGGAGCAAACAATATATGAAATGGAGATAGCATACTGGGGGATACCGGGAGCATGGATGGGCATAAGCGGAATACAATGGGTAGGACCCTGCTTGATGTTGTTTGGCACTGAAGAGCAAAGAGAAAAATATTTGCCTTTAATTGCCTCAGGTGGAAAAGATGGTATCTGGTGCACGGGTTACAGTGAGCCAAATGCTGGCTCAGACTTTGCTAATATTCGGACACGGGCGGTGAGGGATGGAGGTGACTATATTATAAATGGGCAAAAGGTGTGGACGAGTGCTGCTCACCGGGCAAGATGGTGCTGGCTGGCTGCCAGAACAAACCCCAATGCCGCTAAGAAACATCAGGGAATCAGTATCTTTATCGTGGACATGAAGAGCCCAGGTGTTACAGTTAATCCTATTTTGAACTATTATGGGCGGCATCACTTTAATGAAGTATTTTTCGATAATGTGAGAGTGCCAGCTTCCAACTTGGTGGGAGAGGAAAATAAAGGCTGGTATTATCTTATGCAGTCACTGGCTTTTGAGCGGCGCAGCCTAGCGCCCACCACCTACGGTAGTTTAAAGTGGATTTTAGAAGAGCTAGCCAGGCATGCTGGTCAAACCGAGTATGAGGGCCAGCTATTGTCTCAAAATCCTGTGGTTCGTGCCAAGCTAGCTGACCTGGCTATCGACCTGGAAGTGCTGAAGATGTTCGCCTTCCAGCTTGCCTGGCGGATAAGTCAGGGTCAAATTCCGGTCTATGAGTCCTCAAGGAATAAGATAATGGGTGATGATTTGATGAAACGGGGGGCTATCACCGGGGCGGAGATTTTAGGAATATATTCTCAGGTTGACCCGGATTCCGAATGGGCTAAACTCAGCGGCGCCATACAGGGTGCATATCTGGGATTTCCCGGTCAGGCAATCGCGGCGGGCACTGTTGAAATCGAAAAAAGCATCATTGCGCAATTTAGACTGGGATTACCCAAATCATATTGAAGTTTTTTAGAGTTTAATTAATAGCATGTCCCTGTCGTTGTGAGTAGAGCGAAGAATCTAAACTCTCCACTATGTTCAGGGTGATAAAAAGGCAGACTTTTTAAAGGGATTATCATGGACTTCAGTTTTACAGAAGAGCAGGACATGCTGCGGATTTTAGCCAGAGATTTTCTGGCAAAGGAATGCCCCAAAGCTAAAGTCAGGGAGATGGCTAAAGATGAAAGAGGTTGTGACCCACAGATGTGGCACAGTATGGCGGAACTGGGCTGGATAGGGCTCATCTTTCCGGAAGAATATGGCGGCATGGGTGCCAGCTTTATGGACCTGGTTATCTTGATGGAGGAAATGGGAAGGAATATCCTGCCCGGTCCCTTCTTCTCCACCATCGCCCTTTGTGCTCTGCCTCTACTTGAATATGGAAGCAGTGAGCAAAAAACTAAGTTTCTGCCACGGATAGCTAAAGGCGAGGCTATCTGGACTTTCGCTTTAGCCGAGTCGTCAGGCAGATATAAAGCTTCTGAGGTAAAACTTCGTGCTGTATTGGAGGGGACAAATTATGTTCTCCAGGGGTACAAGATCTTTGTTACCGATGCCCATGTAGCTGATTATATCCTGGTAGTGAGCAGGACAGGAGAGGGTGAAAGACCCGAAGACGGAATTACATTGTTTATGGTGGATGCCAGGGGGCCAAATGTGGAGATGGAGGCGATCCCGACTATAGGCGGTGACAGGCATTTCAAAGTCAGCTTTGATAGGGTAGCGGTGCCAAAAGATAATATCCTGGGCAAGATAGGCAATGGCTGGGATATAGCGGACTTTATATTACAGCGGGCTGCTGTGCTGAAGTGTGCCGAGATGTCCGGAGCATGTCAGGCTGTTTTGGACATAACCAGCAGCTATGCTAAGGAGCGGATTCAGTTTGACCGGCCGATCGGCTCTTTTCAGGCGATACAGCACAAACTGGCTGATATGTTGATTGATGTGGAGGCGGTTCAGTATTTACTTTATCAGGCGGCGTGGGGAATAAGCGTTGGTTCACCGTTGCCCTGGCAGATTTCCGCAGCCAAAGCTAAAGCCGATGAAGCTTACCAGCGAATTTGCATTGAAGCTATTGCTGCTCATGGGGCTATCGGATATACCCTGGACCATGATATTGGTCTCTATTACCGTCGTGTCAAGGCGGCACAGTTTGCTGCCGGCGATACTGACTTGCACAGGGAAGTGATAGCCAGTGGGCTAGGGCTTTAGTTTTGCCAGATAGGAAGGCTCCTTGACCTGGTGAATCCAAATTTCTTCTCTCTGACAACACTTGTACAAGAGCTGAATTCGGTTAAAGATTAGGCGATTTGAATCGGCTATTGACAAAATTAGATGATGATGTTATACTTGCTAGTTTACGTTATGTTTCCATTCTCTTTTAATCTTGTCACCTTAAATTTTCCTAGTTAGTGCCTTCAAGATATTGTTTTGAAGAAAAAGCAGGATCGTTTCTTCTATGCTTAAACACAAGTTACTGAAGTCTTTCGCTAAATTGCCCGAGACTTTAGAAATACCCGACCTTATTCAGGTTCAGCGTAATTCCTTTCGCTGGTTTCAAGAGGAAGGTTTGAGGGAGCTGTTTGAAGAAATCTCACCAATACAAGATTATACTGGCAAGAGGCTAGAATTACACTTCGTTGATTATGAGTTTCGAGAGCCTCAGCATTCTATTTCTGAGTGTCTTGAGCGGGGGCTGACTTATTCTTCTCCTATTCATGTCACTGCACAACTAGTGGTAAAAGAGACGGGGGAGATCAAGCAACAGGAATTATACTTTAGTGAGTTCCCTTTAATGACGGATGCCGGCACTTTTATTATTTCTGGGGTAGAGCGGGTAGTAGTCAATCAGTTAACTCGTTTTCCAGGCGTTTATTTCACGTTAGCAAGGGATCCTTCAAGTGGGCGGGAATTGTGTTTTGCTAAGCTTGTTGCTGAACATGGGGCATGGCTTGATTTTGACACTTCTAATCGAGAAGTAATTTCGGTCAAGATTAGTGGCAAACGGAAGATACCGGTTACTACTTTGTTGCGTGCCATAGGCTTTGAGAGCGATGAGGCGTTGCTTTCCCTTTTCCAAGATGTAGATAACTCGCCAGAGCATGCTTTTCTCCGCTCTACAATAGAGCGAGATCCCTTGATCAAAAGCAAGGCTGATGCCCTGTTCGATATTTATAGGAAATTATCTTCTGGTGAAGCTCCTAGTCTTAGTAGTGCCCAGGCCTTGCTGAATAACTTCCTATTTAATCCTCGCCGCTATAGCCTGGGCAAAGTTGGTCGTTACAAGCTTAATAAAAAGTTAGGTCTTGATATCCCTGGGAATTGTACTGGCTTAACCCCTGAAGATTTGGTGCAAATAGTTCGCCGTATTATTTCAGTTAACATTGGCGAGGAAACTCCTGATGACATTGATCATTTAGGCAATAGAAGGGCTCAGGCAGTAGGTTTTCTAATACAAAAGCAATTTCGTATCGGCTTATTAAGGTTGGAGAGAGCTATTAAAGAGCGGATGAGTATTCTTGGCCCCGAGGTGGCAACTCCTGCTGCTTTGATCAACATTCGCCCTGTAGCAGTTGCTATAAGGGAGTTCTTTGGCCGGTCACAGCTATCTCAATTCATGGATCAAACTAATCCACTAGCTGAGCTGACTCACAAGCGGCGTCTTTCTGCCATGGGACCTGGAGGCCTATCAAGAAAACAGGCTGGATTTGAGGTTCGTGATGTACATCATTCTCATTATGGTAGGATTTGTCCTATAGAAACCCCTGAGGGGCCAAACATTGGTCTTATTGGCTCTCTAGCTACTTACGCTTCGGTTAATGCATATGGTTTTATAGAGACACCATACCTCAGAGTTATCTGCGAAGTTCCCAATACTATGGAAGAGTTGATGGGAAGAACAATCGGGGAGGATATAGATAGTGAGGGCGAACTTGTGGCCAAGGTTGGAACATTAATCACGAAGAAGCTTGCGCAAAGGTTATCTTCTCTTCCGGCCCGGAATATTAAGGTAGTTCCTTTTGTTTCCAGCCAGATTGCTTACCTGACAGCCGACGAAGAAGGTCAATATGCCATTGCCCAAGCTAATGCTCTCCTTAATAAAAGGAATGAGTTTGTTTATGACAAGGTTGAGGTTAAGAGGGGGGACAGATATTTCAAGGAATCAATAGACAGAGTAAACTTTATCGATGTTTCACCAAAACAGCTGTTTAGTATAGCTGCTTGTCTTATCCCCTTTCTTGAGCATGATGATGCTAATCGGGCTTTAATGGGCTGCAATATGCAACGACAAGCAGTGCCATTATTACGTCCCGAGTGTCCTTTGGTGGCCACGGGTATGGAAGGAGAGGTGGCTAAATATAGTGGGCAGGTAATATTCGCCCCTGATGATGCTGTAGTTACTTCGGCAACAAGCTCAAGAATAGTAATCAAAAATGGAGGAGGCGAAGAGCAATCGTTCGATTTAATCAAGTTTGCTAGAACTAATCAAGGGACGTGCATCAATCAGCATCCTATTGTAAACAAAGGTGACAAGGTTAAGAAAGGGCAGGTGTTGGTAGATAGTTTTTCTCTAGATGGTGGAAACCTCGCTTTGGGACAAAATGTTATTTGTGCTTTTATGAGCTGGGAGGGGTATAACTTTGAGGATGCCATTATCATCAGTAGAAGGCTGGTCAAGGATGATGCCTATACTTCCGTTCACATTGAAAAATATGATATAGAGGAGCGTGATACCAAGCTTGGTCCTGAAGAAATCACCAGAGATATACCTAATGTAAACGAAGAGAGCCTCGCTAACCTTGATGAAATAGGTATTGTACATATCGGAGCTGA
>Ga0315553_10000336_pt1 | contig 43118 bp, 34 predicted proteins | sample SalMarSW160140MG_FD_203099 | JGI IMG/M metagenome (GOLD analysis project Ga0315553, IMG submission 203099) | Salt marsh sediment microbial communities from the Plum Island Ecosystem LTER, Massachusetts, United States - Salt Marsh Sediment SW1601-40 ...
GGCGAATGTTTACCGTTGTTAGGGTGTGAGTGGACCTCGCTGGACTCCTTGAGGTTCAGCCTCAGCTCCTGGGCCGTCTGGATCTGGGCATCGGAAAGGTGGAGGCACGCCTTCGTGACTCATCCGGCACAGGACCATCTACATGGTGGGAAAGCCGCGTATATCGCTGAATGCTCCGCGCCTTTGCGAAGTTGTCCTGCTACATGATGAGACGAAATAGCACCTCACTCTGGTTGATCATTATTCTTTTGCATGTCTTCAATCTGTTTTTCCTCGTAGGTCTTATCAGCATGAGAGCCCCTGGCATACGAGATCATTGTTAGCAATACGGTGAGAATAATAATGGGTTGGATCATACACAGTACCTTGGCCGTTATTGCAATCGGATATATGTCTCCCAGTCCCAACGTTATCCCAGCCACAACACTGAAGTACAAGCAATCCATCATGTTTAACGATATATCCCGATTGAAACTGCCTCGTGGTAACACAGAATAGAGAAGTGCAAAGATGAGGAAGACTTCGAAGAGATTAATAAAACTAAGAATGACTGTTCGATTGCGTGATGCCCAGTCTGCATCCTGCTTATACGCCGATCTGGTCAAGGAGTACAGCACCACGAGCAGCATGTCACAGATACGGTAGATGAGCAGGATCACAAGAATGACTACTATCGTGAGGGTGAAAACGACCCACCCTGTAAATAGTAGTACAGCAACAACCATTTCCCCTAAAAACCACGCGATGACATACAAATCGACAACTATCCTGTTGCCCTTGGCGAGCCTATAAAAAGATGGCCACCAAGTAAGGGAAAGGACTCGATGGGCAATAGGGTAAAGGAAACCGAACTGCCTACCGATCTTGGGGACGAATCCTTGCCTCATAAATCCCCCTGTTTACTACGAACAACCTCAGCCTCTCTCGAAGATATTATGGGGTATCATTTGTATTCCCGCAAACCCATGGCCCCGATGTCCCCCACGGGGTGCGGGTTTGCGAAAAGTAGTGGGGAGAACGGTCCGTCGCTGCCGAACTGACGACGCTACCTTTCTTCGCTTCGGTCGTATATCTCGATCTTGAATTGCCAGCCCTCGAAAGTCGACAGTATTCTACCAAACTCCTCCCAGGTTACCGTTTTTCCGTCGACCACCAGCAGGGGTTGTTCGCCCTCGGTTTCATCATCCCAGGCGAAAATTCCTCGTACCACGAGATCTTCGCAGACCGTCAGCCGACCGTCCTCTTCAACGATGTGTTGCCACGTAAGAGCTCGTTGGATCTTGCCCCTTAGCTTGTGGAAGAGCCTCTGGACTTCTTCAGGCCTGCCATGGACAGCGAACTGATACCCAGGATCAGCGTTCTCCTCGTGGGCCTCGATGACTACCCAATCTCCGAGAAGCCGCGTCACGAAGTAGAACAGGTGTTTCTTCCCTTCCGCATCGGCAAGTCTCATTGCAGGAAAGCCAGGGTTCTGAAAGTCTATTCCGGCGTGGGTCGCCATTTCCCGGTTGTAGCATCCAATACACAACAACCTGGTCGGCGAGTCCTCGGTTTCTCCGACGCGCACCGTTTCATATCCGCGGAGGATTACCATGCCGCATTCTTCACATCGATTCGATAGTCCCATGACTTCCCCTCTTCTCGGCCTGCAAGCCGCTGTTCGGTTTTTCTGGTTCCAGGTGATTTCGCCGACGCCGCATGCAGAAAACGGGGGGACATTCAACTCAAATCGGACCGTATCTGGGCGATATCCACCACGTTCTTTGCATGGGTTCGGCTTCTCCTGTTCTCACTGAACAATCTGTTGATATCCGCTTTAGTGGAGAATACATACAGATACCGAGTCTCCTTGAGCTTACGCTTTTCAATGATGCCGATATCAAGCGCTTTGTACTCGTCTTCCAATTTCAACATCTTCTTGAAGTACTCCGCCAGTTCCTGCGTCGGGAATGCTACGGACGCATACAGCCGATTCTGAAGGGTGATCATGAATGGGTGGTTGACCGTGAATGTGCCGTCGTTCCTGGTAACGTCATCCTTACACAACAGGAACCTCTTTGCTGGTCTCCTCTTTCGATTGCCCCTAATGTCGTCGAATGTTCCGCGCCTCTGTGAAACCCTGACCGCTCCCTCAGGATAGGATCGTCTACTCCTTCATCAGGTCGTCTAGCGTGACGTCAAGCGCCTTGGCGATCTGCTGGAGGGTCTTTACCTTAGGATTCTGATTCACGCCCGATTCCAGCTTGGTCAGAGTGCTATAGGTAATTCCTGCCTTCCGAGCCAACTGATCCTGTGAGAGACCGATCTTTGCCCTGTACCGCTTCAGGTTTTCAGCCAGCATATTTTCCTTGCATTACTATCAATTTACTGTTATCATCACAGTAGTGGACTACAATACCACACTGCTAGCAATTCTGGACTATCCTACGCTCCCTGATCCGATAACGCAAGCGAAAGATGGGTGCCCGCCACCCCTGTGCCCTCCGGAGCCAGAGGCCGTGGGTTCGAATCCCGCATTGCCCGGTCTATTTCCCTGTACAGTAACTATCTGCTCGCTGCAGTTCCCCCAAGGGGGAACTGGCGTCTTGTCACAGTGTGACAAGACTGTGACAAAGCTCAAGGGCCAGGAAGCGCCATGAGGCGTCCCTATTACCTAATCCGGCGGGGAGAGTACTGGTACTACCGGCTCAACAGAGAGTCGGGCTTGGTCAACAGCGACGGAATCACGTGGCACACCACGGGCTGCAAGGATCGAAAGGATGCTGAGAATTTCGTTAAAGACCTGCTTGCCGCTGATCGCTATCCGGATGTTCCTGCGAAGCACCTGTCGTTTCGAAAGTACGCAGCACCGTTTTTCATCTGGGAGCGCTGTCCCCATGTACGCCGGCTGCGGGAGGAGGGAAAGAGCATCACCCGGCGCCACGCCAAGATCCAGCGCCAGCGTCTGAAAAAGCATATCTCCAAGGATCCTTTCGCCAGAAAGCAGCTATCCGAGATCACCCGGGCCGACGTGCTGGACTTGCGTTCCGGGCTGTTGAAAAAGACCGCGCCGGCCACGGTGAAAATTCCCCGCTCAACTCTGTGGTACTTCGACCATTTTGCGTACTGCGAGGTATTTGTTTCTCGCCAGCTCGCGCCGGTCCCAATCGTAATCGAATTCAGAGGATAGTCAACGTCATTTTCTTCAGGACCACTCTGTGCCAGCGTTGTGAATCCGGCGTGTTCTCAAAGAAATATTTCGACTGGGGGGAACTCGGTAAGTAGTGTCGAGTGCAGGCGGGGGGGAGCGGAGCCGAAGCTGATGGCTGAGTAAGAGAAGGAGGGTCGACCCTTTGCAGGAATTGACAGTCAGAGTCTCAGCAGTAGAAGGCTCTTGCCTCTCCCTACAAGAACCCGCTACGATGTGCTTCGGATATGAGCACTACGAAGTCGGTAAAGCCGGGAGAACCTCTGCCTCTGGGCGCCATCCCGAACGATCGGGGCGTGCAGTTTGCCGTATTCAGCAGGCACGCGACCGGGGTCGAGCTGCTGCTATTCACCCATGCTCAGGACGGGACGCCGACGGATGTGATCAAACTGGATCCCAGGGAAAACCGAACCGGGGATCTGTGGCACGTACAGGTCGACGGGATCGGCCCGGGCCAGTATTACCTGTATCGTGTTTTCGGCCCGTATGAGCCGCACAAGGGGCATCGCTACAATCCCAACAAGCTGCTCCTGGATCCCTATGCCAAGGCGGTTACCGGCGCCTTCATCTGGAATCTGGCCGATGCCCGCGGTTATGACCCGACCTCACCCGAAAAGGATCTGTCCTATTCCGAATCTTCCGACGCCGCCGGTATGCCCAAGTGCATCGTGGTCAGCGATGAATTCGACTGGCAGGGAGACCGGCCCCTGAACCTGCCCCTGCGCCATAGCGTGATCTACGAGACCCACGTGCGGGGATTGACCCTGCACCCCAGTTCCAAAGAACTGGGGGTCGAGCATCCGGGAACCTTTCGGGGTGTGGCCGAGATGATTCCCTATTTCAAGGAGTTGGGGATCACCGCTGTGGAGCTCCTGCCGGTACAGGAGTTCGACGAGTACGAGGTGAAGCGAACGAATCCTGCGACCGGGGAGACGCTGGCCAACTACTGGGGCTACAGCACGATGACTTTTTTCGCTCCCAAGGGCAGCTACGCCAGCGCCGGCGCCCGGGGTCAGCAGGTTGTGGAGTTCAAGGAGATGGTGCGGGAGTTGCACAGGGCGGGGATCGAGGTGATCATGGATATGGTCTTCAACCACTCGTCGGAGGGAAACGAGCTGGGGCCGACCCTGTGTTTCCGGGGATGGGATAACTCGATCTACTACATCCTCGATAAAGACCGGCGTTTCTACAAGAACTACACCGGATGCGGCAACACCCTGAACTGCAACCACCCGATCGTACGCAGCCTGATCATCGACTGCCTTCGCTACTGGGTCGTGGAGATGCACGTGGATGGATTCCGTTTCGATCTGGGGTCGGTATTGGGACGGGATTCTACGGGGGAGCTCATGGAGAACCCGCCGGTGGTGGAGCGCATCGCCGAGGATCCGCTGCTACGGGACACCAAGCTCATCGCCGAGGCTTGGGACGCGGCCGGGGCCTACCAGGTCGGTTCCTTCCCCGGCGGCCGCTGGGCCGAGTGGAACGACCGCTTCCGCGATGATGTGCGCCGTTTCTGGAATGGGGAGCCCCGCACCGCCTCCGATTTTGCTACCCGACTGTCCGGCAGCTCCGATCTCTACCTTCGGGATGGGCGCAAGCCCTTTCACAGCATCAACTTCGTGACCTCCCACGACGGCTTCACCCTGAACGACCTGGTCAGCTACAGCAGGAAACACAATGAAGCCAATGGCGAAGGTAATGAGGATGGGCTCGAACAAAACTACGGTGCCAACTACGGGGTGGAGGGACCGACCGAGGATGCGGAGATCCGGGGGATCCGCATCCGCCAGGCCAAGAACTTCCTCCTAACCCTGTTTCTCTCTTTGGGAACACCTATGATGCTTGGGGGGGACGAGCTGCTGCGGACCCAGAAAGGCAACAACAACGCCTACTGCCAGAACAACGAGATCTCCTGGTACGATTGGTCTTTCAGGGAGATCAACGCGGAGGTGCTTCGCTTCTCCCGTCTGATGATCGCCTTCCGCAGGGATCATCCCGCCTTCCATCGTCCCGAGTTCTACAGCGGCGAGGATCGCAGCCGCAACAGCATCCCGGACATTACCTGGTTCGACGAGAGGGGGCGGGAGATGCAGTGGGGGAAGGCGGACCGACTCCTGGCGTACCGGCTGGACGGCAGCAAAGCGGAGATCGCCGCTGACCGAGACGACAATGACTTTTTTTTGATGTTCAACTCCCTGGAGCAAGGCCGGGAGTTCGTGATTTGTGCACCGCCCGACGGCAAGAGCTGGTACCTGGCCATGGATACGGGTCTGCCCTCTCCGGAGGATTTCCTTGTCCCCGGACAGGAACGGTTGCTGCCGGTGCAGAACCGCTACATGACGAAGAGCAGGTCGGCTGTTGTGCTGCTGGCGAAGTGAGGAGGAGTCTCAGCTTCTCTTCTGTGAACATTTTCAACATCATCCGCTTCTCCTTGTCTTTGCCGATTGCCAGTGATTAGATTAGAGGAAGCAAATCCCCCGCAAGATAAGCGAGAGCGAACGTGTCAGACTCCCACATAGTGGTCGAAGGTGCCCGCCAAAACAATCTCAAATCCCTGAACCTGCAGCTTCCCCTCAACAAGCTGATCGTCGTCACCGGGGTCAGCGGGTCGGGGAAATCCTCCCTTGCTTTCGACACCTTGTACTCGGAGGGCCAGCGGCGCTACGTGGAGACCTTCTCCCCCTACACCCGGCAGTTCCTCGACAGGATGGACAAGCCTCAGGTGGATCGTATCGAGGGGATCCCTCCGGCCATCGCCATCGACCAGGTCAACCCTGTGCGGACCTCCCGCTCCACCGTGGGCACGATGACCGAGCTGAACGATCATCTCAAGCTGCTCTACGCCCGAGCCGCGCGACTGTACTGCAGAAACTGTGGCAAAGAGGTCCACCGGGACACTCCGGACAGCATCTGGGAGCAGCTGGTGCAGGGGGAACGGGAGCAGGACGGGCTGAGAAACGCCGCCGGTGGATCCGAGGATCAGGTCCCCCGACTGTTGATCGTGTTTCCCGTCACCATCCCCCACAACTTCAGCGAGGAGGAGGTGCGGGAGCTGCTTCTCCACCAGGGCTATACCCGCATTCACAAGCGGGAGGATGCGGTCCTGGAGGTGATCCAGGATCGGGTCCAGCTGAAGCGGAGCAACAGATCCCGGATCATCGAGGACCTGGAGGCGGCGCTGAAGTTCGGACAGGGCCGGGTGAGGGCCTATGCCCTGAACCAGAAGCAGCAGCCGGAGGAGCCCTTACGCTTCTCAGCTGACCTCCACTGCGCCGACTGCGACATCCACTACCGGGACCCGCTGCCCAATCTCTTCTCCTTCAACTCTCCTATAGGAGCCTGCGACACCTGCCGCGGCTTCGGCCGGGTGATCGGCATCGATCCCGATTTGGTGATTCCGGATCCGGGGAAGACCCTGGCCGAAGGGGCAATCCGGCCCTGGCAGAGTCCCAGTTTCAGGGGTTGCCAGCGGGATCTGGCCCGTTTCGCTTCCGGACGAGGCATCCCCCTGGATGTGCCCTGGCGGGAGATGAGTCAGCCGCAGCGGGAGTGGGTGATGCAGGGGGAGTGGCAGGGAGAGGGAACCTGGTACGGGATCCAGGGTTTTTTTGAGTGGCTGGAAACCAAAGCCTACAAGATGCACATCCGGGTGCTGCTGTCCAAGTACCGGGCCTACCACCTCTGCCCCGACTGCAGCGGGGCCCGGCTCAAGCCGGAGGCTCTGCTGTGGCGCGTCGGGCCGGGCAGGGGACTGAACATCCGCGATCTGATGCTCCTGCCGATCGAAGACTGCTACGCCTTCTTTCAGGAGATGAAGAGGCCGGGCGCCGGTGCTGCGGCCGAAGCCACGGATATGCTTCTGGGGGAGATCCGTTCCCGCCTGCGCTACCTGGTGGAGGTCGGACTGGGCTATTTGACATTGGACCGGCAGTCCCGCACTCTGAGCGGCGGGGAGGTGCAGCGCATCAACCTGACCACCGCCCTGGGAACCTCCCTGGTCAACTCCCTGTTCGTCCTGGATGAGCCGAGCATAGGCCTGCACTCCCGTGACATCCGTCGGCTGATCGCGGTGCTCCATCGCCTGCGCGACGCCGGAAATACCCTGCTGGTCGTGGAGCACGACCCCGAGGTGATCAGGGCGGCGGACCGGATTCTGGACCTGGGCCCGGGAGCCGGGGAGAGGGGCGGGGAGATCGTTTTCTTCGGCTCCCGGAAGCAGCTTCTCCGAAGCAAGCGCTCCCTCACCGCCCAATACCTGAGCGGCAGGAAAAGTGTCCTGGAACAGGGGCGGAAGCCAGCAGATTCTCCAGCGCCGGCCGAGAGCATCCGGCACTCTCTGGAGATTCTGGGCGCTGCCGAGCACAACCTCAAGACAATCGATGTGGCCATTCCCCTCAACCGTCTGGTGTGCATCACCGGGGTCAGCGGTTCGGGGAAATCCACCCTGGTCCAGGATGTGCTGTACCGTGGTCTGTACAGGCTCCAGGGCAGACCGATAGAACAGCCGGGGCGTCACAGGGAGATCTGCGGCTCCGAGTACTTTTCCGAGGTTGTTCTTGTCGATCAGTCTCCCATCGGCAAAACCACCCGCTCCAATCCGGCCAGCTACGTGGGCGCCCTGGATCCGATCCGAAAAGCTTTCGCCGCCGAACCGCTGGCCCGGCAGCGCGGCTACAGCGCGGGCACTTTCAGCTTCAACTCGGGGAAGGGGCGCTGTCCCACTTGCGGCGGCAACGGCTTCCAGCACATCGAGATGCAGTTCTTGAGCGACGTCTACCTCCGCTGTCCGGACTGCGATGGCACCCGCTACCGGCCGGAGGTTCTCGATGTCAAGATGGCACCGATCTCCGGCCTGCAGGGATCTGCGGCCAGCTATCGACCGAAAACCCCGCGTTTCCCCGAGAAATCGATCGCCGATGTCCTGGAGCTGACCGTGGAGGAAGCCTGCGATTTTTTCGGATCGAGTACCGAGATCCTGCGTCTGCTGGACCCGCTGCACGCCGTGGGACTCGGCTATCTCAAGCTGGGGCAGCCGGTGCCCACCCTGAGCGGCGGGGAAGCCCAGAGGCTGAAGCTGGCCGGACATCTTGCCAAGGTAAAGCCCGGGGGCAAGGGTGCCGGAGCATCGGCGCGCCAGAAACCCACGCTCTTTCTGTTCGACGAGCCCACCACGGGTCTGCACTTCCAGGACATCGCCACCCTCCTGCAGGCCTTCGGGCGGCTGCTGGAAGCGGGGCACAGCCTGGTGGTCATCGAGCACAATCTGGATGTGATCGCCGCGGCGGACTGGATTATCGATCTGGGTCCGGAGGGAGGCGAGCAGGGAGGTCGGGTCGTGGCCTGCGGCTCGCCTCGAGATATTCTCGAATCCAGGTCAAGTCATACGGCTCTGGCCCTTAGGCGGTACCGGGACTCCGCCGGTGCCGGGGCGCAGAGCAAATCGAAAGCCGACGAGCGTCCTGAGGCGGTGGCGCCGGCGCCCCGGCCATCGCTGTCGACAAATCACCGCATCGATATCCGTCACGCCCGGGAGCACAACCTGCAGGGGATCGACGTAACCATCCCCCGGGATCGCTTCACCGTGGTGACCGGGGTCAGCGGCAGCGGCAAGAGCACCCTGGCCTTCGACATCCTCTTCGCCGAAGGGCAGCGCCGCTACCTGGAATCCCTCAACGCCTATGCCCGGCAGTTCGTGCAGCCGGCCAGCCGGCCCGACGTGGACAGCGTCTCCGGTGTTCCCCCCACCGTGGCCATCGAGCAGCGGATCAGCCGGGGAGGGCGCAAGAGCACGGTGGCGACCCTGACGGAGATCTACCACTTTCTGCGTCTGCTGTTCGCGAAGCTGGGAACCCAGTACTGTCCGGATTGTGACGTGCCGATCGAGTCGCAAACCCCGGAGCAGATCGCCGGCCGCATTCTGAAAGATTTTCGGGGCCGGCGGGTGCAGCTTCTGGCACCCCTGGTAGTTGCCAGGAAGGGCTACTACACGGATCTGGCCAAATGGGCGGCGGTCAAGGGATACGGCTACCTGAGGGTAGACGGACGGATGCTGCCCACCGGCGCCTGGCCCCGACTTGACAGGTTCCGGGAGCACGACATCGAGCTTCCCGTGGGCACCGTGAAGATTGCCAATGCCAACGCCGCGGTGCTGCGGGAGTTGTTGGAACGGGCATTGAGCTTCGGCAAGGGAGTGATCCATGTGGCTTCGGAGCCGGCCGGGGATTCGCCGCCCGGGCAAACCGTGTTTTCCACGACCCGGGCCTGTCCGCAATGCGGTCGCAGCTTCGAAGAGCTCGATCCCCGCCTGTTTTCCTTCAACTCCAAGCACGGCTGGTGCCCCGAGTGCTACGGCACCGGACTCCAGCTATCCGGCTTCGACGAGGAGCAGAGCGGAGAGGAGATATGGTGGAACGAGTGGTGGGAGGGACCGGCGCGGGTCTGTCCGGACTGTGGCGGGGCTCGGCTCAAAGCGCAAGCCCTGGCCGTTCGCTTCCGCAGTCGGAGCATCTCAGGAGTAACGGCGATGTCGGTGAGGGTCGCGGCCAAGTATTTCACCGCCCTGAAGCTTCGCAGCCGGGAGGCTGAGATCGCCCGGGATATCCTGGCGGAGCTGCAATCCCGCCTCGACTTTCTGGCTCAGGTCGGCCTGTCCTATCTTTCCCTGGATCGATCCGCTCCGACGTTGAGCGGAGGGGAAGCGCAGCGCATCCGCCTGGCTTCCCAGCTGGGATCCAACCTGCGGGGGGTGTGCTACATCCTGGATGAGCCCACCATCGGCCTGCACGCCCGGGACAATCAGCTGCTCCTCGATACGCTCGGGAATCTAAAGGACAAGGGAAATACCGTGGTGGTGGTCGAGCACGACGAGCAGACGATCCGCCGGGCCGAGCACGTGATCGATCTGGGACCGGGAGGAGGGGTCAACGGCGGCGAGCTGGTCCACGCCGGCACGGTGGAACAGCTTCTGCGAAAACGGTCCTCCATTACGGGCCGCTACCTCAACCGGCCCCTTCGGCACCCTCTCTCAGCACGAAGGTGCGGTCGAACCGCCGGGGGGCGACTCGGGCGGAACGAGTCTCGGATCGAGATCGTCGGAGCCCGGCTGCACAACCTCAAGAATCTCCGCGTCCGTTTACCTCTGGGCCGGTTGATCTGCGTGACCGGAGTCAGCGGCAGCGGCAAGAGCACCCTGGTTCGGGATGTCCTGTATGAAAACCTTCACGCCCTGGTTGCATCCCGCCGCGGTCGCCGAAGTTCGGCATGCTCTGCCTCTTCTCCGCGCCCGGTCGGCTGTGAAGAGATCCTGAACTGGGATCGGCTAGGCCGGGTCCTGGAGGTGGATCAGACCCCGATCGGCAAGACCCCCCGCTCCTGTCCGGCTACCTACGTCGGCTTCTGGAATGAGATCCGCAAGCTCTACGCCCGCACCGCCGAAGCACGGATGCGGGGGTACACACCCAGCCGCTTCTCCTTCAACGTGGCAGGCGGCCGCTGCCAGGAATGCGCGGGCCGGGGAGTGCAGAAGATCCAGATGAGCTTCCTGCCGAACGTGAAGGTGCTCTGCGATACCTGCGCCGGCAGGCGCTTCAATCCTGAGACCCTGTCGGTGCTCTATAGAGACAAGAGCGTTGCCGACGTCCTGGCCATGAGCGTTGATGAAGCCGTGGAGTTCTTCTCCGCCCACCCGAGCGTGCATAGAGCCTTGGGTCTGTTGCAGGACGTGGGTCTGGGCTACATCACCCTGGGGCAGCCCAGTCCTACTTTAAGCGGAGGTGAGGCCCAGCGCATCAAGCTGGTCACCGAACTGGCTAAAACCAGGCTTCCTCCACTGGATGCATCGGGAAAGCCGCTCCAACCCGTTGAGGCTGTCGGGGTTCGGTCGGCGGCGGGGCGGACCGGCACACGGCTGCCGGCGCATACGCTGTACGTGCTGGATGAACCAACGATCGGACTGCACATGGCGGATGTGGAGAAACTGATCCGGGTCCTGCAGCGTCTGGTGGACGCCGGCAACACCGTGGTCGTCATCGAGCACAACCTCGATATCATTGCCGAGGCGGATTGGATCATCGATCTGGGTCCGGAAGGAGGTGCCCGGGGCGGCCGGATCGTAGCCAAGGGCATCCCTGAGGCGGTGGCTGCCGGAGCCAACGGGTCCTACACGGGGCGGTTCCTTGCTGAATTCCTGCGGGAGCGGGGCGGGATGATTTTCCCTGAAGAGTAGGGCCATGCGGCCCGGAAATACGGTTCAGGCGGCCTGCTCGCGGATTTTGTGCGCCTTGGGGGGATGTTTCGACGCTGCGGCCTCCCGGTTTTCCCGTTCCAGAGCCCGATACATTCCGCTGATGCTTCGCTCCAGATACTCCTTGATGCGCATACGCTCGTCTCCGAACGGAGCGGTGGGATCGAAGCGGATCGGCTTGCCCACGCGGATCGCCCGAACCTTCTTGTTGATGGCCACCGGATAAAAGGTAAGCACCTTCTGCGTGGTATCGTACAGCCACTGGGCCATGCGGATGAATCCGGTGTTCAACATGCACAGGTCGTCCTGCTTTTTGCTCTCGTCGTTTTCCGGAAAGACCAGCAATGCCTTCTTTGATTTGAGATAGGCCAGGCTGATCTCGAAGGTTTTGTAGATCTCCCGGCTTCTGTTGTACACCGGGATCGCCTTCAGATCGGTCATGAGCTTGACGCAGATGCGGCCGATGATGCGGGACAGTTCCCGGCCGACGAAGGACCTCAGCTTCAACTCCTTTTCCACGAAATCTTCGCGTATGTAGGCGGCGCAGTCTCTGAGATTGGTGACTTCCTGTATGACCCAGGGATACAGCTTATGGATAAGGGAGCTCATCATGGCCAGCGGCCCGAATGATCCCAGGTGGTTGGCCACAACCACCGCGTTGGTGCTCTTCAGAACCTTCTGTACCCCATCGATATGAGCCTTGATGTAAAAGACCTTGATGATTTTCGCCACCAGCTTCCATATCACATCGCTCATTCGGGTTCCCCCCCGGACTACTATACCTCGTCTACCTTTATACTAATTCGCTTTTCCCCGGTTGGCAACCGCGTTTCCCTTTTCTCAGCACCCATTATCGGCAACGCTTGCCTTCTTGACACTCCGCCGCACTTCGGCGCTCAATAGAGGGATGAAGGATAAACAGGACAAACTCGGCCGTCCGCGGCGCTACACCCTGCAGCCGCCGGCGGGATTCGCCAATGCGGAGCTTGCCCACGGCGTAGCCCTGCTGCAGGAACTGGCAGATCGAGTCTGCGATCAGATCGTTGACCTGCCTGCAGATGCCCTGGACTACACGGCCCAGGATACCCCCCTGAGCATCTCAATGCTGGTGCTGCACATGGCCTGGGCCGAGGCCTGGTGGGTACGGCGCATTACCGCAGCGGCGATCCCCGAGCCGCTGCGCGAAGAGATAGAGAAGGGCAGTCTGGGAAATATCGGGGGGCCGCCCCCTTCCGGTTACTCCGCTTCCAGGCTTATCGAAATCTGCCGGCGGGTGCAGAGGGAGTTCTCGCAGCCCAGGCTGGCCGAGATCGAGGATATCGACGAAGTTCTGAGAAAAGAGGGCGTCACCTTTTCCGTACGGGGCGTTATGGGACAGCTCGCCTGGCACTGGACCTATCACTCCGGGCAGATCGGGCTGCTTCGGCTGCTCTGGGGTTCGGATTACCAGTGGAAGAGCGAGGACCTCGTGGCCCTGCCGCCGCGGTAATGGGGGTGAGACGATGGTGGATGTAAAACAGGCTGTCGCCAAGGCCATGGCCTATCTCAAGGACATGTACCAGACCGATCAGTTCAAGGATGTGCTGCTGGAAGAGGTGGATCTGTCGGAGGACAACAAGTTCTGGAACGTGACAATCGGCTTCACCATAGGCCAGGAATCTACCTCCGGCGGACCCATGGCCATTCTGATCGGCCAGTCCGCGGAGTTCAAGCGGGAGTACAAGGTCTTTCAGATCGACGCAACTTCCGGCGATCTGCGCTCGATGAGAAGCAGAAAAGGGGAGTAGTGGATCGCGATTCGATCAGCCTGCTCTATCTGGCCACCTATGCAAACTCCTCGATGCCCAGTTCCTCCAGCTTTTCCGCCTTCGGTCTCCCTTTCTCGTCCCAGCCCATGAGATCGTAGTAGTAGCGCCTGGCCGCCTCCATCTCCTCGTGGTTCAGAGCCTTGTCCTTAAGGGCGCCGTCGGGTGTCGGCCGGAAGAACCGCTCGGGGAGCTTGTCGTGCTCCGCAGTGAATCCGGCCTTGATGTTGAACAGCCGGCAGAGGGTGAGCACCCGTTCGGCGACCCTGATCTGCTCCGTCACGGTGGTTTCCCATCCGGTCACCGCCTCTGTCAGCTGGACGATATGGGCAAAAGAGTAGGGGAGGAAGTGGCAGAGCAGCAGACAGTCGCAGACGATTCTCTTGGAATGGTGGGCCTTGAAATAGGCGATCTTTCTGGGCCCCCCATCCTCCAGGGTGGTGGGTTCCAGTCCCAACGGCAGGGCATCGTCCAGGCTCATGGCTAGTTTGGTTCCGTAGCCACTCATCAGAATATCCATCATGTTGTCCATGTGATCCGCCCCGTGGGGATTCACCATGTATCCCAGCCCCAGGCCTTTGCTCAGCCTCGGTTCGTGCATGGGAATCTCCAAACCCTTGACTTGCATGGCCAGCTTCTGTGCTCCCCGCCCGATCCGTTCGGCCGCCCGGGCGGAACCTTGGGCCAGAAGCTCACCGATCCCTTCCCGCCGGACAATGAGCTCGATCACCTCAAGCATGGCCCCGGCATTGCCGAAGCTCAACTCGATCCCACCCGTGTCTTCACTGCTCAGCAGCCCCTTTTCGAAGCACTCCATGGCAAAGGCGATGGTCACCCCTGTTGAGATCGTATCCAGGGAATAGGCATTGCAGAGGGCGTTTGCCCTGGCTACGGCATTCATATCATCGACGCCGCAGCAGGAACCGAAGGCCCCGATCGTCTCGTACTCCGGCCCGCCGTAGGCCCTGTCCACGATGTAGGGTTCATGCACTTCCACGACTTTCTTACACTTGACCGGGCAGGCGAAGCAGGCCTCCATGCCCACCCGGATGGTTTCCCTGATCCGCGTCGGTGATATGCTGCCGACCGCGGGGAACCGGCCTTCCCGGAAGTTGTGGGAAGGGAGATTTCCAGCCTGCTCGAACAACTCCATGGCCCCACCGGTGCCGAGCTCCCGGTAGCCTTTCACCAGGTCCATGTTCTCCTTCAACCAGGTGCTCACCACCCGAACACCTTCCCGGTCCACGACCGGAGGCGGGTTGTTCCCCCGCACCGCCACGGCCTTCAGATTCTTAGAGCCCATGACCGCGCCCAGCCCGCCCCGTCCGGCCGCATCGTGGGTCCCGTGCATGATGCAGGCGTAACTCACCAGATTTTCGGCGGCCGGCCCGATTAGGGCGATTCTGGCCTTCTCGTCCCCCACCTCGGAGCGGATCGTCTCCTGGGTCTCTTTGGTCATTCTACCCCACAGGTGTCCGGCCTGTTTGATTTCCACCTCCCCGTCGTGGATCCACAGATACACGGGCGTTTCAGCCTTTCCCTCTACGATCAGGGCGTCGAATCCGCTGCGCTTGAGCTGCGCTCCCCACCACTCGCCGGCCTCCGACTTGGCAATGCCCCCGGTCAGAGGGGACTTGGCGCCCACGGCGTGACGGGAGGCACCGCCCAGGGGGATCCCGGTCAGCGGGCCCGCGGCGAAGATCAGCTTGTTTTCGGGGCTCAACGGATCGATCTCCGGTCTTACCTCCTTGAGAAGATAGTAGATGATGAAACCCGTGCCGCCTATGTATCTCCGGCAGAAGGGCTCCTCGAGAGGTTCCGTGGAAATTTCACCCTTGTTCAGATCGACCCGCAAGAGTTTGAAGTTGTAGCCGCCGGCAGGCTGTTCGTTCATTGAATCACTCCTTGCTGTTCGCGCTCGAAGTCGCAAGGAATTTTAGCACATCCCCACGGTTGTTTGTAGGTGGATGGTGCGTTGCCCAAAGCGGAGTACCAGACAACCCCGCGGCACTCCCATAAGAACAGCAATAGCTCTACGTTCCCACGGATTCACTGGCTGAAACTCGCTGTTTCTGCTATTAATGATCAAGCGAATCAAAAACGGTCAGGATCGGCGGGTTGCCGGTTTCACATTACAGGGCGGTGAAAGGAGAATGGCAGGTGGCAGTCAAAGAGTTGCGTGCCGGAGGTAGGGCGGTGGGAACCATGGTTCGGCTGGTTCGAAATCCCGGAATTGCCTGGATCGCCAGGCAGGCGGGATTGGATTTTATCATGCTCGATCTGGAGCACGGTTCCAGCTCCCTGGAAACCCTGGCCGACGTGGCAGCAAGCGGGCGGGGGGCAGGTATGGAGGTCTTCGTACGCGTCCCGGAGCTGGCAAAAGGCTATGTGTCCCGGGCTTTGGACTGCGGCTGCACCGGCGTGATGGTTCCCATGGTGGAATCCGGACAGCAGGCCGAACAGCTGGCCGGCTGGTGCAAGTTTGCGCCGGCGGGAAGAAGAGGTCTGGGCGGTATAGGCACCCACACCGATTTTGCCGCGGTGAGCGGCGCTGAGGTGCCTGGATTCATGTCCGCAACCAACGAACAGGTGCTGGCCATCGCCCAGATCGAAACTGCTGCGGCTGTCGCGCAGATCGAGAGAATCGCGGTGGTCCCGGGAATCGATGCGTTGCTGATCGGGCCCAACGACCTGGCCGTATCGCTCGGACACACCGGGGATCTTCAGAATCCCAAAGTACTGACCGCGATCGACACAGTTGCCGCGGCGGCCGACCGGCACGGCAAGATCTTCGGCATGCACGGACCGGAAATCCTGATGGAGCGCTATCTAGCCAAGGGCTTGCGTTTGATCATGAGCAAGCTGGATATCAACATGCTGCTCGGGGCTATGGGGGAGATTGCGGCCAAGTGGAAGAACGGATGAGGTACCCTAAAAGCCCCGGTCCCCCCCGGTCAGGCCGCTCAAACCCTGGAGGAACCCTCCCCCCCGGCTCTCGCCGCGGTTAATCCCGGAGGCGGCGATCACCCGGTCTGCCAGGCGGGAGAAGGGCAAGGTCTGCAGGTACACCATTCCGGGTCCGATGAGGGTGGCGTAAAAAAGGCCCTCCCCGCCGAACAGGGCGGTTTTAAAATCCCCGACGAACTTGATGTCGTAGTCGACCTGTTCCTCGAAAGCCACCAGGCAGCCGGTATCCACCTGCAGGCTCTCCCGGCTCTGCAGGGTCTTCTTCAGCAGGGTGCCTCCGGCGTGGATGAAGGCCAGGCCGTCCCCGCTCAGACGTTGAAGGATGAAGCCCTCCCCACCGAAGAAGCCCGCCCCCAGCCGCTTGGTGAAGGCTACGGAGATGTCGATACCGTAGGCCGAGCAGAGGTAGGCATCCCTCTGGCAGAGCAGCGGACCGGTTTCGTGCAGCGGGGCAGCCAGGATCTTGCCTGGATAGGGAGCGGAGAACGCCAGTTTCCGCTTTTCCCCGCTCTCGTTGTAGAAAGTGGTGATGAAGAAGGATTCCCCCACCAGCACCCGCTTCAGACCCTTCATGAAGCCGCCGCCGGTTCCAGTGTTCACCCGGATCCCCTCTTCCAGGAACATCATGGCCCCGGCCTCGGCCTGGATGGCCTCCCGGGGATCCAGGGTGACGATCACCGCCTGCATATCGTCTCCCACCAGCTGGTAGTCGAGTTCATGCGCTTTCGCCATACCGTCCTCCTCGTTTTACTTTAATATTATCTTGCTTGTTTTGCCACGAGTTTCGATTGAATTCCCCGAGGATCTCATCCCCCCTCTTCGCACGTCCTGCCGGGCGCCCCTACGACCGCCCCTGCATTATAGAAGAAAATCGTCGTTTCGGTGTAACCTGTCTGCGAGGGAGGAAGGCATGCAGACGATCGACTTCAAGCAGAGACTCAAACAGTTGTACAGTGCACCGGCCAAGGCGCCGGTTATCGTAGAGGTGCCGCGGATGAACTTCATGATGATCGACGGAACCGGGGACCCCAACACCTCGGAGGAGTTTCAACGGTCCGTGGAAGCGTTGTTCTCGACATCCTACACCCTCAAATTCCTCATCAAGAAGGGGCCTCTGGCCATCGACTACGGGGTGCTTCCCCTGGAGGGGGTCTGGTGGGCCGATGACATGTCCGCCTTCGCAGCCGGGGACAGGGCGTCCTGGAAGTGGACCCTGATGATCATGCAGCCGGAGTACGTGACTCCGGAGCTGTTCGAACAGGCCCTGGAGCAGGTGCGGCAGAAGAAGGATCTGTCGGCGGTGGATCAGCTGCGCCTGGAAGCTTTTCACGAGGGCTTGAGCGCCCAGCTGTTGCACGTCGGCCCCTACTCCGCAGAAGAACCGACCATCCAGCGGCTTCATCGCTTCATAGAGGACAACGGCTACCACCGGCGGTACAAACACCGGGAGATCTACCTGAGCGATCTGAGGCGGGCGGCACCGGAGAAGCTCAGGACGATCATCCGCCAGCCCATCGAGTAGACCCCGCCCGTTTTTTACCGGTCTGTAGCGCCGTTACCTCAACCGGACGGCAGACCCTCAACCGAACAGCAGGCCCTGCAGCTCCCGCGCGTTCTGAATAGCCTGGCCCCGGCTGTGGTTGTTGAAGATCACCAGCAGCAGCCGGGCTTTGGCCAGCATCCGCTCGATCATGGGCAGCCACTCGGACAACTCCCCGGAGCTGTACAGGTAGTCGTAGCGGCTGACATTGTCCCCCTTCCACCAGTTGGCCGCATTTCGCCCGTGAAAGCGCAGGTAGGCCAGATCCGAGCTGACCACCTCCGTGGGAGCGGGAAGCCTGGGCAGCCGCGGCTCATCCACGTTGACCAGCGCGGTCTTCGCCTCTCTCAGCCCCCGGTAGACCGAGTCCCGCTGCCACTCGCTGCCGCGGAACTCCACAGCCTTGGGAAGGTCGGCGAAGGACTCGCAGAGCCGCTGCAGATGCCGGCGGCACTCGGGGGTGTAGTGAAAGCTGTAGGGGAACTGCAGCAGGATGGCGGCCAGCCGGCCGGCCTCCACCAGGGGCCGGATCCCCTGTTTATAGCGCTCGACCTCCTCGGGGAAACCCTCGCCTATGTTATGGGTCAGGCTCTGATGCGCCTTGATGGCGAAACGAAATTCTTGGGGCGTTTTTTCGATCATCCGCTCCAGGGCGGCGGCGCCGGGCTGGGTGTAGTATGAGAAGTTGAGCTCCACAATGGGGAACTCGGCGGCGTAGAAGCTCAGGTACTCCCGCTTGGGCAGCCCCTGCGGGTAGAACGGTCCCACCCAGTCTGCGTAGGAATAGCCGCTGGTGCCGATCAGAATTCTGTCCATGGTTTATTACATTGAATTATTACATATTTCGCAATACCTTTAAGGCATATGAAGAAAGTTCTCCTGGGCGTTTGGGTGTTGGTGTCGCTATCCGTCAGTCCGGTTTTCTCCGCCACCGAATCGGAGCTTTACTCCGAGGCGGAGAGCTATTACCGGGCAGGCAACTTCCTGCTTGCCCTGGATACCTACGGCGAGTTCATCCGGAGCTTCCCCCTGTCCGACCGGGTTGCCGACGCCCAGTACCGGCGGGGGGTCAGCCTTTTCCGGCTGGGGCGTTTCCGGGAAGCCCTGGCCGTGTTCGATGAGATCGAGCGCCGCTACCGCAGCACCCGCTACTTCGACTACATCTACTTCTGGCGCGGCGTGGCCTATTTCCGATTGGAAAGCTATCCCCAGGCCGATCAGTCCCTGGGGGCATTTCTACAGCACATAGAGGATCGGGAGCTCACGCCCCAGGCCTACCTGTACAAGGCCCAGGCGGAGATCGCCTTTCAGGATTACCGTGGAGCGTCCGGGGATCTCGAAGCGCTTGTGAACGGGTATCCGGCCGGCGAATCAGCCCAGTACGGGTTGGTCCTGCTGATGTACTCCTATCTCCAGCAAGGGCGTTATCAGGAGATCGAGGATCTGGCCGGATCCCCCGGGAGGGAAACCCTCTCGGTGCAGAGGCGGGATCTGTTCGACCTCTATACAGCGGAAGCCCTTTGGAACGACAACCGGGGCGGGGAGGCGGAAGACATATTCGACGGCTTGAGATCGGCGGAGGAGCCGGTGGCCACCGTGGCCTATCGCCGCCTGTTTATGGCTGCGGCTGAGAGGGGAGAGCTGACCCGCATGGAGGCGTTGGTGCGCCAGGCGGAGAGCCAGTTTGCCGGAGCTCCCGAAGTGCTGGAGGATCTCTGGGTTCAGGTCGGGGTGGAGAGCTACCAGCAGGGCAAGCTCGATCTTGCCGATTACTTCCTGAACAAGGTCTGGAGCCTGCCGGATAAGAGTGAGATCGACGAAACCGTACCCCTGTACCTGGCGGAGCTTTCGATACGGGGCGGAAATCTGAATCAGGCTGCCGCGCTGCTGGAGCAGTACCTGGCGGAACACCCGAAAGACGCCGATCTGACCGAGCTCAAACTGGGGGATGTGCGGCTCCTGCAGGGCGACTACCAGGGGGCCGAACAGATCTACTCCAAGTACCTCGAAGACCACCCGGATTCGAGTACCTACAACGAGGCCCTGTACCTGCTGGCTTACGCACAGCTGCGAAAGGGCGATCTCACCCCCGCCCTGGCCCTGGCGGAAGATCAGCTGGAGCGGTTGACCGATCCCGCCCTGCGGGATCTGCGCGCGGATTGGTACAAGCTCGCCGTGGTCGTGTACCGTCGGAGGGGAGACACGGCAGAGGCGGTCGGCCGTCTGCGGGAATATGCGGAACTGTATCCGGGGGACCTGGCTGCACGTATCGAGCTTCTCAAACTGCTATTTTCCCTGAAGGATTTTCAGGCGATTGTGACTGAAACCAACCGCCTTCGCCAGGAGTTCCCGGATCTGGCCGATCGTGATCCCTACGTGTACCTGCTGTCCAACTATCTGCGGGGCCTTGCCGAAATCAGCCGCAAGAGATACTCCAGCGCCCTGGAGGCTCTGGACAGGCTGGGTAGTGAGGAGGTGCAGCAGGCAGGCCTGGATGCCATTTGGCCCTACACGCTGTACTACCAGGGTTGGGCCCACTACCGCAGTGGGGAGTACGAGGAAGCCCGGGATCGGGTGACTTTGCTGCTGGAGAGCGCGCCCTCCCATCCGCTCTTTCCTCAGGCCCTGTTCCTGGCCGGCTGGGCTTCTTTCAGCCTGGCCGACTATCGTTCCTCCTCTCAGTACTTCGCCCGCCTGGCCAAGATGAACACCCCGGAGTCGGACAAGTCAGCCTTCCTGCAGGCCCGCAGCCTGATCAACCTGCGGGATCTGGATACGGCGTCAGTACTATTGAAGACCCTCTACACCATCAGGCCGAGCTCCGCCTTTGCCGATGATGCTCTGTTCGAATTTGCCGGCATTCAGGCCGAGCTGGGTAAGACCACCGAGGCGGCGGACGCCTATGCCCGACTGGCCGCCGCCTATCCCCAGAGTCCCCTGGCCGAGGAGTCGCTGTACAAGCGGGGGGAGGTCTACAGCGCCGGCGGCCGCTATCAGCAGGCCAAAGACGCCTACTACGAGTATCGGACCCGCTTCCCCAGAGGCAAGCTGGTCGATGCCTCCCTCTACTGGGGGGGATTGGCCTCCTACCAGCTGGGCGAGCGCTTCGGCGCGGTCCTGCACTGGGAACGCCTGCTGGAAAACTTCCCCCTGAGCCCCTTCCGCCCCGATGCCCTGCGCCGGACAGCTGAGGTGTACGCCGAGCGGGGGGATCAGAACAAGGCGATAGAGCTGTACACGCTTCTTAACGAGGAGTATCCGGAGGAGGCGGCCGTGTACAACACCGCCCAGCGGATCGACGAGCTGCGCTACTCCCTCCGGGGATTCAGTGACCGGGAGGCGGTGCTGTCCAGTATCATAGGAGCGGAAGGCGGGGCCACCACGGCCAAGGGCCGGGAGGCGATGATCGAGCTGTCCCGGCTGTACATCTACGAGGGATCCCGGCGCATGGATCTGGCCCTGGAGATGCTGCAGAAGGTGGTGGACCAGGGAGAGCCGGTAACCGCCTCCCAGGCCCAGTTTCTCATCGGCGAGTACTACTACCGGAAATCCGAGCCGGTGCAGGCGGCCCGGGAATTTCTCAAGGCCGGCTATCTCAATCCCGAGGACTCCGATCAGATGGCCGCCTCCATCTTTCGGGCTGCGGAGATGATGTATCTGGCCGGGAACATGACGGATGTGCGGGAATTGGTGGGAAGGCTGGAGCAGCACTTCCCCGGTTCCCAGTGGACCGAGGAGGCGAAAAAACTGCTGGAAGGGGGGCGCCGCTGATGAAACCACTGTTCGTTGCTTCACTGCTGCTGTTACTACTGTGCCTCGGCGTTCTGTCCGCCCAGGAATCGGCTCCCGCCGTAGAGCCGCAGGAACCGGATATCGTTCTTCCCGAGGTGATTCTCAGGATCGAGGATTTCAGTGTGGAGGAGGTGGAGGCTGGCATCCCGGGAGAGGAGGGGCTGGGCGCTCCGGAGCGGACCATCCCCCTGCCCGAAGTCGGGGAACTGGATATCGAGGAGCCGGAAATCCCCATCAGCCTCGGCGAGGGCCGGGATCTGGTGACCGCAGAGGGAAGTTCGGGGCTGTCCGCCCAGGCGATCCTGGGGACCGGAACCTTGAGTTACCTATACAGCCAGATCTCGCTGAACAGAATCGGCGGAGAGGAACCCCGCTTCAAGTTGCGCTTCCTGCACGAGATGCTCGACGGGACAGCCGGACCCAACGGAGCGGAAGCTGGAGCGGGTTTCCAAACCCGGGAGGACCGTCTGGAGGCGGGGATCAAGTTCCACCTGGGCTCCCTGGGCCTGGAGCTCGAAGGATTGTTCCAGGACCGGGAGCGGGGCCTGCAGCAGATCGTGAACCTCAACGACTACATATCCCACGTGCATCGCCGGGGTGAGCTTAATGCCCGCCTGGAGCTGCCCCTTGGGGAGCGCCTCACCCTGAGCACACAGGCCGACGGCTCCTTCGCCTCCCAGCTGCTGACCGGCACGGCGCCCGATGACAAGACCGAGATCCTGTTCGCTCCTCTGGCGACCCTCGAGTTCCGGCACAAATACATCTGGCTTGGGCTGGAGGGGGACTACACCTATAGAGCCCTGCCCGGAGGCGGCGCGGCGGAGCTGCACCGCAGCGGACTCCAGGCCTTCTTCGGGGCCGAGTTTCTCACCAACTACCGTTTCGAGGTCCGGGGCGGGTGGATCTGGAACAGCGAGCTCGGTCATCTGTTTCCCCTTGTCCTCTCCCTCTCCGGAACCCCCTTTTCCACCTTCTCCTTTCAGGCCAGCGGGGGATACCGGGTCGTGGCTCTGAACTACGCCGATCTGCTGGACGGCTATCCCCTTCCGGACTTCTCCGCCCCTGCGCCGGAGGATGATCGTGGGTGGTTCGCCGATCTGGGAATGAGCTTCACCCTGACCCAGAATCTCTCTCTCCAGGCCCGGGCGCTGCTGGCCTGGAGTGATGCCCTGCTCTGGCCCAACGGGACGGTGAATTCGGCAAACGGCCTGTTCGTGATTTCCCAATATTCCGCTGTTCAGCTCAACACCGACGCGCGGCTGCACTGGAACCTGGGGACCCTGGTCACCCTGAGCGCCGGGCTGCACACGGAGTTACTGGATCGGGCTCCGGGGGCCCCGCTTCACTCCGCAATGCTGGAGATCCAGGGCAACAATGCAACAACCCGTTGGGGCGGCGATGCCAGCCTGGAGTTCGCCATCGGGGATGAACGGCTCTCTCCATTGCTGTCGACGAGCGGATTTTATAATATAACGGACACGATCTCCCTGATCGCCGAAATCGAGGATCTTCTCCATCCCATCCTGGGGGACACGGTTTTAAATACCCGGCTGCCCACCGGTGGGCTCTACGCCTGGGACGGCTACGAGGCCGCGGGGCTGAGGGGAACCATAAAAGTCCAGATCAATCTGTAGGAGCGAATTTATGTTGGAAGTCATTATGAAGGGCGGCATCGTCATGTACTTCATTCTGCTGATCTCCCTGATCGCCGTGGTAATCATCATCGAGCGTCTGCTCTACTTTCGCCACATCCGCGTCGACGAGGAGAGCCTGATCAGGCGGCTGAAGGCAACCCTGGAGAAGGGGCATCACGACGAGGCCATGGCCATCTGCGAGCAGCACCCCAGCCCCATAACCAACCTGATGAGGGTGGGCATCGAGTACCGCAATCAGCCCAAGCAGGTAATCCGGGATGCCATCCTGGATGCGGCCAGCCTGGAAACGCCGAAGCTGGAGCGCTCCCTCTCCGCTTTGGGCACCATCTCCACCCTGGCCCCGCTTCTTGGTCTGCTGGGGACGGTCACCGGCAACATCCGGGCATTCGGAGTTCTGGGACAGTTCGGTGCGGTGGGGGACCCCGGTCTGCTGGCCAGGGGCATCGCCGAGGCCCTGATCACCACGGCCGCCGGAATCATCGTGGCCATCCCGGCGATCATCTTCTACAACTACCTGGTCACCAAGGTGAACCACATCATCCTGCGCCTGGAGAACAGGGTCAACGAGCTGGTTCTCCTGCTGGAGGGATCTGCCCATGCGCTTTAGACGACGGCTCAGCCCCCAGTCGACGCCCAACCTGATTCCCATGATCGACGTGGTGTTCCAGCTGGTGGTGTTCTTCATGGTTTCCACGACCTTCATCATCACCCCGGGGATCTCTCTGGTGCTTCCCTCCTCTCAAACCGCGGAGCCCGTTGTCATGAGCAAGCTGGTCATCACCGTGGTTGCCAGGGATGAGATCTACATCAACCAGGAACAGCATACCCTGGCCAGCCTGAGCAGCCGATTGGCGGAGATCACCGAGGCTGAGAAGGAGCAGATCAAGACCGTAGTCCTCGAGGGAGACCGGACGATCTCCTACAGCCTGCTGGTGGAGATCCTCGACGTGCTTCGAATAAACGGTTTCAAGGGAGTCAATCTGAGAACCCGGGATCGATGATGATGCGCGAACGGTTGGTCGTCAGTGTATTTCTCGCCATCCTGGTGCACTTCATCCTGCTGCTGGTGCTCCAGCTGGTGCTGAAGATCGAGCGGACCCGGATTCCCGAGTACACCGGGCCTCTGTACATCACCCTCGGGGAGACGCCGGATGCAGCGCCGGTGATCGAGAAGGAAGAGGAGCCCCGGCAGCTGCCGCCGATGGAGAGGGAGCAGCCCAGAGTCGAGCAGAGCTCCGCGGAGCAGGCCCAGGGCGATGTCTCCTCCAGTTTGCCCCTTCTGCGTCCGGCGCCGGCACCCCAGACGACCCGGGAGTCCGAAACCCGTCCCCGGACGGGCCTGCGCTTCCTGGACCAACCGGAAACGCCGAGCAGCGACGAACGCTACCTTCCCCCTGCCGCTGAGGGCACCCAGAGCCCGCCGGCTCAGCCCCAGACCACCCGGGAACCCGTACCGGCTCAAGAGGTGCCCACGCCGCGGCAGTCCGAGGTCAGGCCCGCGGAAGAGTCGGATCAGTCCTCGGTCCTGGATCTCAGGCGCCTGGATTCCAGACTGACCCAATCAGACGATACGGGCAGCCGGAGCGGCAGCCTGGAGGGGGGGCCGGCAGCTCAGCCGACCACGGGTGCGCAGTCCATCTCCCCCCAGGAGGGGCCTGAAGGCATCGTGATCCTCTGGGATAATCCCTCCCAGGGACGGAAGCCCACCTCTATGCCCCGTCCGCAGATCCCTGCCTGGGTGTCCGAGCAGGGGCTGCGCCTCCACGTGGTGGTTTCCTTCGAGCTTACCCCTCAGGGTGTGCTGCGGGACGTCAAGGTGGAGCAGGGTTCGGGGTACAGCGATGTGGACGCCGCGGTTCTGGAGGCCCTTAGGCGCTGGAAGTTCCCCCCCGTGTCCTCCACCAGTACGGTTACAGGCCGAGTCCCCTACACGATTATTCCACGCTGAATCTCCGCCGGGCACCGCCACTGGTCTCCTAATAGGAAAAATGGTAAAATGTAAAGCGCCGCTCTAAATTTTGCTAGAAATCCGAGGGTTCTCAGGTCGATTTTTGGGAGGGGTGAAAACACTAAGATATATGGTAAAATTTAAAGCGTGGCTTTAAAATTTCCTGTTTCATCCTAATACCGAACTCTGTGCAGGGTCTGCTACATTTTACCCCTGCTTGCCCGTGACCTCCTTGATCTCGATCTCGATTATCGCCACCTTCTCGATTTCCCGCTCTGAGAAATCGAAGCTCCGCCTCGCGTATTTTTCCATGAGCAATCCCAAGGCCCGGCGCTTCTCCCCCGCCTCTTCCACGATTCGTGCGCTGCCGAAGGCAATCAGGCTGCGGAACCGGGTGCCGTAGCTGCAGGCCTTGTCCGCCGCTTTCAGGCCGAGGAACTCGTCTATCTCCACACACACCCGGGGATTTGCTCTCAGCATCTCGATCTTTCTGCCTTGCCGGGCCGAATGGATGTAGATCCGCCCCTCCGTGTGAACGAAGTGGACGGGTACAACCAAGGGATAGCCTGCCTGGGGATTTCGGGGATGGCCGTCCCCTGCCACGAAGACCGCCGGTGCCAGGCCGATCCGGCAGACCGGGGCGCTGCGGAGCAGCTCATCCAGGACCTTCAGGTTTTGAATCTGTTTTTCCTTGCGTCTCATAGATCCTCCCGATCTTGGTGCTCCGGGACTTGACGACGGAGCACGAAGCGACTAAATTTTATGGTGAAGTGGGGTGGTTCCACCAGGGGCGAGGGCTGATCAGCGGCAGCTGCTGCTGAAAACGTCGATCGTCGGGAGCCTGAGATCACACCCGTTGAACCTGATCTGGATAATGCCAGCGCAGGGATCCTTCGGCGGTCCATCCACACTCGCATTTTACCCTAAGGCTGTTCGCTTTGGAAAGAACAGTCGCACCGGCCCATCGATCCGTTCGCCGGTGCAGGCGAGGAGGTGTTCCATGAACAAAATTAGACGGATATCCCGGCTGTTCGCAGCCGGAGCAGCCGTACTCCTGTTTTTTGCCGCCGTTGCGGTGCTTGCCACCCCCGGGGCGGAGACGGAGGCGGAGCTGGTCATCTATGCCTACGATTCCTTCGTGGCCGAATGGGGGCCGGCTCCCCTGGTCATTCCCAAGTTCGAGAAGCGGTACGGCGTCGAGGTCAAGGTAATCTCCGTGGGGGATGCCGGGCAGGTTCTGAACCGGGCCATACTCGAGAGAGATGATCCCCAGGCGGACATCGTTCTGGGGATCGACAACAACATGCTCTCCCGGGCCCTGGAGGAGGAGGTGCTCCAGCCCTACCGCTCGCCGAATCTGGATGCGATCCCGGAGCAGTTGATCTTCGATGCCACCCATGCGGTGACGCCCTTCGACTACGGGTACTTCGCCTTCGTCTACGATTCTGAAGTCCTCGACAATCCACCGGGCTCCCTGGAGGAGCTCACCGATCCCCGTTTCCGCAAGCGGATCATCCTTCAGGACCCCCGCACCTCCAGTCCCGGGCTGGGTTTTCTGCTCTGGACCATCGCCGTGTACGGGGAGGATTATCTGGATTACTGGAGGAGACTCCAGCCCAACCTCCTCACCATCACCGATGGTTGGGATACCGCTTACGGCATGTTCACCAGCGGAGAGGCGCCCATGGTGTTGAGCTACACCACCAGTCCCGCCTACCACGTGGAGTACGAGCAGACCGAGCGCTACCGGGCTGCCCTGTTCGAAGAGGGCAACTACCTGCAGATCGAGGGAATGGGCATCCTCAAGGGGGCTCCCCATCCCACCTTGGCCCGGAGATTCATTGATTTCATCCTGACCGAGGAGTTCCAATCGGAGATCCCCCTGACCAACTGGATGTATCCCGTTGATCCGCATGTGGTCACACCGGATTCCTTCCGCTTCGCCCCCAAGCCGGAACGCTCCCTGCAGCTTCCGGCCGAAGAGATTCGCAAGAATAGAGACCGCTGGATCAACGCGTGGGTAAAACAGGTCAGCCGCTAGAGCTCGCGCTCCCGCAGGGGCGGCGGACCTCGAGCGGATCCGGGACGCTGTTCCTTCTGCTGTTGGCTCCGGCCGTGTTCCTGCTGCTGTTCTTCTACTTTCCCCTCGGTAGCGTGCTGGTAGGCGGGCTGACCGATAGCAGCGGCCGCTTCACTCTCGGGATCGCCGCCTCCCTGCTGGGGGATCCGTACTACCTGAGGATTATCGGCTTCACCGTCTGGCAGGCGATCCTTTCCACGATGTTGTCGGTGCTCATGGGTCTGCCCGGCGCCTACCTGCTGGCCCGTTACGATTTCCGGGGTAAGCGTCTGATCCAGGCCCTGACAACCGTGCCCTTCGTGCTGCCCTCGATCATCGTGGTGCTGGGATTCGTGCGTTTTTTCGGGAACAACGGCATCCTAAACCGTTCTCTCATGGCCCTGTTCCGGTTGGAGGAACCGCCCCTCAGGATCCTCTATTCCCTTCAGGCGATCCTGTTGGCCCACGCCTTCTACAACTTTCCCGTCGTGGTCCGGGTCGTCTCCTCGTTGTGGCGGCGGATCCATCCGTCGACCGAGGAGGCGGCCAGAAGTCTGGGAGCCCACGGCCTGCGGCTGTTCTTCCGGATATCTCTGCCCCAGATCCTTCCGGCACTCCTCTCCGCCGCCGCCCTGGTGTTCATCTTCTGCCTGCTCAGCTTCGCCATCGTGCTGGTGCTGGGCGGCGGGCCGCGCTACACGACCCTGGAGGTGGAGGTGTACCGCCTTGCCAAGGTAAGCCTGGACCTCAAGACCGGAAGTGCCCTGGCCTTGATCGGCGCGGTGATCTCCCTGCTCTTCCTGTACGCCTACATCAAACTGCAGCAGCGAAGCAGTTTCGCCGAACAGATGGCGGAGGACGCGGAAAAGCCCCGCCTGGCCGGGATGCTCGGCTCCGTTCGGGGTGTGTTCTACCTGCTCTACCTGCTGCTCATGGCCCTGGTCATTCTGGCGCCCATGATCACGGTGATCGCCTATTCCTTCCAGCTGCGCAGCGGCTGGGCTCAGCAGGCAATCAGCCTGGAGTGGTACCGGCGCATCCTCTCCGGCGGCGGCCCCTACTTGAGGGCTGTGGTGAACAGCCTGTTCTTCGCCTGTCTGACCATGCTGCTGTCCCTGCCCCTGGGGACGCTGCTTGCCTACGTGGGCGCCCGCAGCCGCTTTACCGGTAGCCGCCTTCTGGAGGCTGTGATGATGCTGCCCATCGGCATCTCCTCGATCATCCTGGGCCTGGGCTATCTCAAGGCCTACCGCCAGCTGCCCTGGCGGATCGTGGGCACCTGGTACTCCATCGTCTTTGCCCACACGGTTATCGCCTATCCCTTCGTCATCCGCGTGGCCTCGGCCACCTTTCGCAAGATGAAAAGCTCCCTCACCGAGGCGGCCCGCAGCTTGGGGGCCGGCCCCTGGCGGCTGTTTTGGCGTCTGGAGCTGCCCATGGCCCGTTCGGCCCTTATCACGGGGGCTGCTTTCGCCTTCGGCATCTCCGTCGGGGAGATCAATGCCAGCCTGATGCTCTACAACGAACGGCTGATCACGATCCCGGTGATGATCTATCGCCTGATCGGTTCCTACAACTTCATTGGCGCCTGTGCCATGGGATCGGTGTTGATGCTTTTCTGTTTCCTGGCGTTTCTGATCATCGATCGGGCCGGCGGGGAGATCGGATAATGGCCTTGAGAATCCGGGGCATCGAGAAGATCTACCCCGATTTTCGCCTGGAGTTGGACTTAGAAGTGCACCAGGGGGAGTTGCTCATTCTGCTCGGTCCCTCCGGCTGCGGTAAGACCACGACCTTGAGACTGATCGCCGGCTTCATCGATCCGGACTCAGGCGCTCTGGACATGGACAGTCGCCGCATCGACAACCTCCCGGCCCACAGGCGGCGGATCGGCATCGTCTTCCAGGACTACGCTCTGTTTCCCCACTTGAACGTATGGGACAACATCGGCTTCGGCCTGCGCATGCAGGGTTGGAGCCCCGGGGAGGCCCGCAGAAGGATTGGGGAGCTGCTGGGCCTGATCTCGCTGGAGGGGTACGGGAAGCGGAAGGTCACCCGCCTGTCCGGCGGCGAGCAGCAGCGGGTGGCCCTGGCCAGAGCCCTGGCCCCGCAGCCGCAGCTGCTCCTGCTGGATGAACCGTTGAGCGCCCTGGACGCCAAGCTGCGCAAGAGCCTGCGGAGCGAGATCCGCCGCATCCAACGGGAGCTGGCCGTAACCACGCTGTATGTGACCCACGACCAGGAGGAGGCTCTGGTGCTGGGTGATCGCATCGCGGTGATGCGGGAGGGTCACATCGAGCAGATCGACACCCCCGAGCGGATATACAACCGGCCGGCAAACCTGTTCGTCGGTACCTTTCTGGGGCAGGCAAATCTCCTCCGGGGGCGGCTGACCGGGTGGTTCGCCGGCAGAGACGGGCAGATCGCGGTCGTGGAGACGGGGGTCGGCAAGCTGTCAGCCATCCAGCCCGCGGAGACCCGATCGGCCAAAGCAAAGCTGCAGGTCGGCCAGGAGGTGGTCGTCTTCTTCAGGCCCGAGCACTGCTCGCTGGATCGGCAGCCATCGGGGAGAACCAGCAGGTCCAACCGCATCAGCGGGCGTGTGGCCCGTACGGAATATCTGGGCAGCCACCGGCTAATCGAGGTGGAGGCGGCGGATCAGCGCTTTACCCTGGATCTGGTCGATCGGCTGACTCCGGCTGGAGGTGACGAGGTCAGTTTCTCGGTGTCTGTGCACAATTGCTGGCTCTTTCCGAGATGAGCCGCGGAAATCCGACTATTCCTTGATCGCTCCCATGGTCAAGCCGCGGATAAAATGCTTTTGCATGAACAAAAAGATGAGCAGCGTGGGAATCGTGGCGACCAGGTAGGCGGCGGCCTGCGTCCCCCAGGCCAACTCGTACTGTCCCCTCAGTTGCATGATACCTATCTGGATTGTCATCCTTCGTTCCGTTTGGATGAGAATCAGGGGCCAGAGGAAATCGTTCCATATCCAGGTGAATTGAAGAATGATCAAGGCGGTGAGCGCCGGTCTGGCCAGCGGAATCATGATGCTGAACAGAATCCTCCAATCGTGGCATCCGTCGATCATGGCGGCGCTGCGGAGCTCGTTCGAGATAGCGCGGAAGAAATTCGTCATGATCATCGTGCAAATAGGCAGCCCGAAGGCTACGTGAACGATTATCAGGGACAGGAGATTGTCGAGCAGCTTGATTGCTGTGAAGAATTTGTATAGAGGAATGAGTACGATCTGGGGCGGAAAAAACATCCCGGAAACGATGAGGATGAACAGCACCATCTCTAGAGGAAAATGAAGTTTCCCGAAGGCATAGCCTGTCAGGCAACCCAGACCGATAGACAGCAGGGTGGCGAAACCGGTCACGATAATCGTGTTCAGAAAGAAAAACTGGATCTTGCCGTCATTCCAGATGCGGATAAAATTATCGACTCTGGGCGGAGTCGGAAAAACCCAGAATCCTTCCTTTATGATCTCTCTGTTTAGTCGAAAGGCCGTAGTGAAAACACCGTAGATGGGTACGAGGAATATAAAGCAGGCCAGGACAACAAAGACATAGACGGCGATTTTCCAGGCCAGGCTCTTATCCGAAATCTGTCGGCGCGGTGTTTGTGTATTCATTCGCTAGCCCTGAGTGTCTGGCGCAAATAAAAGGCGATGATCAGCAAGATAAGGATAAACAGAACCACGGCTACCGCGCTCCCGTAGCCCATGCGGTAATTCCAAAAAGACTCGCGGAACATGAAGGTGGTCAAGACTTCCGATTTTCGGAAGGGTCCGCCTTTTGTCATGATGTATACGATATCGAAACTCTTGAGTGAGTTGATGATGGTTAGGGATATCACAACTACGGTGACGTTCTGCAGCTGCGGCAGGATGACCTTCCTGTACAGCTGCCAGGTGTTACAGCCATCGATCTTCGCCGCTTCGATAAGATCGACTCTTACGGTTTTCAATCCGGCAAGAAACAAAACCATGCACAGGCCGGTATGCTGCCAGGAGGCGGCTACGATGATAGCCAGGAGGGCTGTTTTCGGCTCCGCCAGCCAGGCTATTCTCCAGTTCTGCACTCCCAAGACGCGGAGAAACAAATTCAGCACCCCCAAGCGAGGCTCGTATACAAATGACCAGATCATGCCCACGATCACGAAGGAAAAGATCATCGGGAAGTAGATGATGGACTTAAAAACCGTGGCTCCGACAATGTCTTTGTCCAGTATAATCGCCAGGAGCAGGCCCAATCCCGTTGGCAACACCAGATAGATCAGCGTCCAGAGGACGTTGTGCCAGAGGGACATGGAAAAGGCCGGGTCCGTGAAAACCCGGGCGAAATTGGCCAGGCCAACAAAGTCGTAGGAGGGGGAGATGCCGTTCCAGTTGGTCAGGCTGAAGAAGATCGAGCGGAAAAAGGGTACGATGATGATTGCCGTATAGATGATAAGAGGCAGGGCAAGAAACTGCCAGGCATTGCTGCGCTTCATGACGGATACACCTGTAAATCGGCTGGAATTAAACCAGTCCCCCGGGAAGGGGACTGGTCAAAGTTCGTTACAGTGAACGACTATTCGATTTCGGCAAGAGCCTTCTGGACTGCAACCTCGGTTTCCCGCAGGATCTTCATGTAATCGGCCGGATTTTCCAGAAACTCGGAAAATGCATTCAAGCCCACATCCGCAGCCGGCGGAGGCGTGGCCAGATCGTAGTTGAAGGCCCAGTTGGGGATCTTGGCCAGCAGCGCCTTGACCTTCAGCTGCAGGGAATTGTAGGTGGAATCGGATACGTTCTTATTCGGTGCCAAGGCTCCAGATCCCGTGTTGAAGGCCGTCTGCGGGCCCACGTCGGCCAGCCGGGCCAGAACCTGTTTGGCCGCCTCCGGATTCCTGGCCTCAGCGGGCAATACCACACCGTCTATGGGTCCGACGGCAACGTCAGGTATTGAAGGATCCACCACCGGGAAGGGGAAGAAATCGTAGTCTACATCCGGTTTCCAGCCGATCGATTCATCGAGCTGCATAAACCAGGTTCCCATCAGGGTCATGGCCGCCTCACCGTTGCCGACCATAGCGGAGGCTTCGGCCCAGTCATAGGCGTTGGGATTTTCATTGAAGTAGCCCCTGTCGACGCAGGTCTTCCACAGCTCCCAGGCTTTGACGACCTCCGGATCGGTGTAAGAAGCCTCTCCGGCCATGAGCTTGGCCCGATATTCCGGACCTGCGGTTCGCAGCAGCGGATAGTCCAACCAGAACTGGGCGGGCCAGCGTTCTCTGGAACCCAAGGCGATCGGGGTAACTCCGGCCTGCTTGATCTTCTCGCAGACCTTTAGGAACTCATCCCAGGTTTTGGGAGGGGTCACTCCAGCCTTGGCGAACACATCCTTGTTGTAGAAGAAGGGCACGAAGTGCTGGGTCAGGGGCATGAAGTACTTCTTGCCGTTGTAGGTACAGCCCTGTTGGACAGCAGGGGGAAACAGCTCGTTGAGGTTGTTCGCCTCGAACACATCGTCGATTGGAGCCAGCCGATCGGCGTCCACGACAAACTGTACCCGGGCGCCGGCCCAATAGGAGAACAGGTCGGGCGGGTTGCCCCCGGCCAGCATGACCCGGATGCTGGTCTTGAACGCCTCGTGGTCCACCGGCGTTTGGACCAATATGTACTTGGACTGCTCAGCGTTGAAGGTCTTGGTCATATCATCCACCCCCCCGGACAGAGTGCCGGAGAAATAGTGGAAGAAGGTAACCTTGATCGGTTTTTCCGCCGCTGGAGGTTTTTCCCCTCCTCCACCGGCTGATGCGGACAACACAGTCAGCAAGCTGATGATCAGCGTGAGAGCAAGGACTTTCTTTTTCATTCTACACCTCCTACTTTAACGTTAATGTACACCTAAATCTTATAAGATGCGAATGCGGTTGTCAAGGGTTTTTCCTCGTTCTGCATGTCATATCATGATGAAATCGCGGGGATATTCGAACATAGAAATCCGGGAGCGGTTTTAGAGACTATCAGCGACCGGGGATACTCAGCCTCAACGCAGTCAGCTCCTCAGCTAAGGGATAGCTTCCCCACCTCTCCGCGGCTCGGTACATCGCTACCAGGTTTTCCGGCTGAACGTCATCCTGTATGCAGTGGGCGGCACAGACGATGTAGCCTCCTCCGGGAGCGTAGATTGCCATCCGTCTCTTCACTTCCTCCTCGACATCGCCGGGGCTGCCGTTGGGCAACACCTGCTGGATATCGATTCCCCCGTGAAAACTGAGTTTGTCCCCGTACCTGTCCTTTAGAAAGGTGCTGTCCATTCCAGCCGCTCTGGGCTGAAGGGAGTTGAGGATATCCACGCCGGCATCCAACAACAGATCCCCCGCCTTAGCCACGGACCCGCAGGAATGATGAAATATCTTGGCGTCGGTCTTCGTCTTTATGAAGTCGATCTCTTCCCTGTAGTACGGCAGTATCATCTCCCGATAAAGCTCGGGGGATATCAGCAGGTTGTTTTGGCCGCCTAAATCGTCCGCCAATTCCACAATCTGGATGTAGGGGCCTACGACACTAAGAAAGGCATCCATCAGCTCGATGTAGTATTTATTCAACTTGCCGAGCAGGGTATGGGCCAGGCTTTTATTCAGAAGCAGATCAACGGGGAATTGATCGAATCCGCGCATCCAGTTGCAGGTTTCCAGAATACCCCCCACCGCTCCGGCGGCGACGATTGCGTAGTCCGTTTCATGAAAGAGGTACTCGACGCGCTCTTTAAGCCCTGCGATTCTCTCGGGATCGTAGGCATCGAAGAACCGGTACTTCCTGATGTCGGCGGGATCCTCGGCTGCCCTCAGCGGATGGTAGACCTGTTCTCCGTACATACCGGAAAATCGCCGGGTAAAGCCCATCTCATCGATCCAGGTACCGTCTTCCCGAGTTGTTCTTCTGTATTCTCCGCTCCCTCTCAAAAACACCCGCCTGAGGTCGATATCGAAGTGCTCGAGTACCCGTTCGTCAAACTCTTCGACGTTGAAGTAGTCTTGATTGACCGTATCGTATCCACACTCGTCCAGATCCAAGTATCTCTTCAAAGACCTGTATGCGCCTTGCATCATCGAAGAAACTCTGCCGCCCAGATCCCGCGGTACTCGATCCGCTTCGATATGGTTCAGCGACGCGACAACTCTCTCCCGATGAGAATATTTGCTCACGACGATCCACCTCCACTACAGAGAGAATTTTTTTCCGAGCGCCCTGCGGGAACGGCCACTCAAAAACCGAGGCGATGATGCTCCGCCTGTACCCGCTCACACCAGTTGCCGACGTTCCAGTCGCCGAAAACCCCCAGACCGCCGAGCTCATGGTCGCCGGAGTAGACCGGCACGTGGACGAGGCTCAAGCCCTCGTATTCGTAGGCTTCCTGCAGTGCCTTGCCGAAGGTTTCGGGGCTGAATCCCGCGAACAGACCCTTCACTCCTCGGACTGACTGAGCCAGGGCGACGTAGTCGGTTTGCACCTGATCGGCTGTCTTGTACTCCCGTCCATACTGAGCCGTCTGGAGGCCGATAATGGCTCCCATGCTGCGGTTGTCAAACAGCAGGATGCAGCCCCGAACACCGTGCTGTACGCCATCGAAGAGAATCTGGGGGTTCATGGTAAAACTACCGTCACCGCTGAAAGCGAAGGTGTATACGGGGTGCTCAGCCAAGCCTGCGGCCAACAGCCCGGATGCTGCGAATCCCATGTAGGATGCACCTGTCTCGTTATAGGTAAGCCCGAACTCCTCGTCTTCAACGATCTGGAACCCGTTGGCCTGAACGTCTCCGGCGTCGAAGTAGCGGGCTGATTTCTTTTTTCTGGCGAACTCATAGGCGATCTTGATGGCCGCCGGCTGGGTCAGGACCTCCCGCTTCCAGTTTTCGTCGTACAGGAGAGGGTTGTCGTAGCGTTTGCCCTTGAACGCCTCCCACTGCTCCTTATTTTTTCTATTCGTCGCCAGCCATGGTGAAACGGAACCAGCGGGCTTGAATCCCGCCTTCTTGAGCGTTGAAATCCAGGTCTGCAGGTTTGCCTTCGCGTTCCCCAGGACGTGCAGGCTGCGGTTGTACTGACTGATGTAGTACGGATCGATGTTGAAATTGATGATGCCCTTGGCTCGCTTCCAGGCCGTACCCGAGCAATCCCACTGGCACACCCCTCTGGCTCCGATTACGATTATCAAATCCGCTTCATTCATGGCGAAGTTACCGCAGAGCGATCCTTTCGAGCCGCCTACGCTCATGTAGCGGCTCTCTGAGTAGGGAACAACCCCTACCGTCTTGGCCCCTGATACAATGACGGCATCTGTTAGCCCGGCAAGCTCTACAATCTCGGCTCCGCAGTCGACGGCGCCGCCCCCATACTTGATGGTGATCCTCTCCGCCTCCTTTACCAGCTGGGTAGCTATGTCGAAAACAGCGACATCTTCGCAGCCTACCCTCGGGAAATGTGGTTTCTCCGGTAACTCCAGCAGATTGCAATCCGGGATGAGTGCCGGTTGGGCGTTCATAGGCGCCAGGAAATAGAAGGGTCCGGCGAATCCGGGATTAAACACCGTGGCGGTGCCCCGCCTCAAGGCGGTGAATACAACCTCCGGGGTGTGTAGCGTCATGCCCTGTCCCATCGTCTTCACCAGATTCAGGAAGGAATGCTGTTCGGGCTTGGGTACCTGCTGCATATTGGGTCCTTCCTCGTGGGTGGTCTCATCTCCAAGGATATAGTAGACCCCGATTCCATTGGAGGCGGCAACCAGTGAACCGGCCAGGGCATGCAGTGCGCCGGGGCCGATGGAAGTTACGACGGCGGCAGTCTCTCCGTAGTGCCAGCGCAGCGCGGTTGCACAGTGGGATCCCTCGACCTCATTACGCACATTGTACGTGATGACCACGCCCGCGTTTTCGTATACGGCAAGCACCTGTCCTATGTCGGTTGAACCATGCCCGAAAACGGCGATGTACTTGCGCACTCCCTGGTTGATCAGACCCAGGATGAGGGCCTCCGAGAGTGTGACAGGCTGAAACTGCTCCAGCTTCCCGGCGCTCACAGCCGCCTGGATCACCCCGTGCTCGGCGATCATCTCTGCCCTCTGTTTCATAGCGCTGTAATCGGCTCCCATGGTTTCCTCCTCCGCTCTGACCATGTTCAGGTTTCTCGTACGACAAGCTCCGGTTCGTACACTGTATTGGTTGTTTTCTTTTTCCCTTTATGTCGGATCAGATCCATCAGGCAGGAGGCACTTTCATGCCCCAAACGGTATTTTGGTATGCGGATCGTGGAAATCGAGGGAGTGTAGTGGCGGGCCGCTTCGATATCGTCATGGCCGAGCACCGAAACGTCGTCGGGCACCTTCACCCCCAAATCGTGTAGCGCCCGGAGTACTCCCATGGCCATCTGGTCGTTGTACACGAACAGATAATCGATCCGCGGGTTATCCCTGAACCAGTCGATCGTGGTGCTGTAGGCATCCTCGGCCGTTGCCTCGCACAACCTGATTTCTTTCTCTCCGATGCCCAGCCCGGCTTGCTTGAGAATCTCCAGGTAGGCATCCTGCCTGCTTTGGTTGCAGGAGACCGGAAGACTGAAACCCAAATAGGCCGGGTGTTTTCTTCCATTATCGAGGGCGTACCGCCCCGCCAAGGTCCCGCTGGAGAACGAATCGGTAACGAAGTAGCTTTCTGTGTTGAGAGAGCCCTTTCGTACGATCGTGATATGGGGGACCCGCAGTCCGTCGTAGTCGAATTCACTGATCAGATCGCGGGATGGTACCAGCAGTATACCTGCGACTCTGTAGGCGGTCAGCAACTTGAGGATCTCGGTCTCTTTGTAGAGGTCCTCATTGCTGGCCAGGGTGATGATCGTATAGCCATGCATGGAGAGCACGTCATTGATGCCCTGGAGGATACGGGCGAAAAAGGAATTATCGATGTAGGTAATAATTACACCCACGGCCTTGCTGGTCCGTGAGCGCAGGCTGACCGCGGCAGCGTCGGGTATGTAACCCATCTCATCGGCGATTTTCCTGATCTTCCGAGTCGTGTCCGGGCCGATGTCGCTCTTGCCCTTCAGAGCCCTGCTTACCGTATTGATGGAAACATCGGCTCTGGCGGCAATATCCTTCAATCGTACGTATACCACATGACAACTCCATTTTGACATTAACGTTAATGTCGCCGTGTGTCAAGTGGCAGGGCAGATGCTTGGATGCTTGGGCGAGAATCATCGGCAGGCTCATTTGTTGGATTCTGAACGCCCCTTGACAGCCTCAACATGATGGCCTACCATCAGAGGGCATTAACGTTAATGTTAAGAATTCCCCGGCGATATGGATGAGGAGCTGGAATGAACCCTATACGCGTGGCCATTGTCGGTTGCGGACGGATATCGGATCTTCATGAACTGGGCTATCGGAACCTGGAAGGTGCGCGCATCGCGGCTGTCAACGATACAGACAATAAAAGAGCCCTCTCGCAGGCCAAAGCATGGGCGGTGGACAAGGTCTATTCCAGCTACGACGAGGTTCTGTCCGATCGGGAGATCGATCTGATCGAGCTCCTCGTTCCCCATCACCTTCATGCGGATATGACGGTGAAGGCCTGTCGGGCTGGTAAGCATGTATCTGTCCAAAAACCGATGGCTCTGAATGTTGCCGAGGCGGACCGCATGATCGAAGCCGCCGACAAGGCCGGCGTGGTGCTGAGGATTTATGAGAACTTCATCTTCTATCCTCCCTACGTGCGTGCCAAGGAAATGATAGAGGTAGGAGAGATCGGCGAGCCGCAGATGATTCGGTTACACGTGAACAGCGGAACGAACGAGACGGGGTGGCAGGTTCCCGAGAGTTCCTGGGCCTGGCGTTTCAACGAAGAGGTCAGCGGAGGAGGAGAGCTGGTATTCGACCACGGCTACCACCTGTTTTCATTGGCCCGCTACCTGATGGGTGAAGTCAAGCGGGTTTGTGCCTGGATCGATCGATCTCCCGACGCTTCCGGCTTCACAATCGATGCCCCGGCGACCATCATGTTTCAGTTCAAGAGTCCTCTCCGCTACGGGGTCCTGGATTTTGCCCACACTCCGAAGATGCGCATCAACTCCTTGTATTACACGGATGACGATCGTATAGAGGTGATCGGAGACAGGGGCATCCTGTTTGTGAACCGCTGTACGGCCAGGACCGTCGAGCTGCCGACGGTGATGATGTTTCGCGACGGCGTAACCAACACCATCCCCGTAGAGAGGGTGGAGTGGCACGACAGCTTCATCGATTGCACCCGTCATCTGATCGAAGTTTTGCGCAACGGAGGGCAGCCTGTTCTGGACGGACCTACCGGTCGAAAAGTGTTGCAGTTCAGCCTGGCGGCCCATATCTCGGCCCAGAAGGGCGGGGAAGTGTGCCCGGACGAAGTTACCTGAACGTACGCCTGGATCTTGATCTTTTGCATTCAGACGGACCCGGGATTTTCTGATCTGTATCTGCCGTAGCGCAGAGCACTCTGAAACATCGACAGGATGTTTTCGGGGGGAGTGCCGGGCTGTACTTCGTGGACCTGTCCGAAGACGTATCCGCCGCCGCCGGCCAGCTGGTCCATGCGTGTGCGGACCTCCGTCTCCACCTCTCCGATCGTCCCAAAGGGCAGCACTCTTTGCGTGTCGCAGCCGCCCCAAAAAACCAGACTGTCCCCGAACTCCACTTTCAGGCGCGTCGTATCCATCACCGACACTTGGATCGGATTCAGGATATCCACTCCGATCTCGATGAAATCAGGCACGAACTCCGTGACATCGCCGCAGGAGTGGAAGAACAGCTTGGCCGGGGTGCGCTGCTTGATGAAACGGATCAGAGCGGCATGGCGCGGCTTGATCATATCACGGTAGATGGCCGGATCGAACAGAGGGCCTCTCTGGCCGGAAATGTCGTCGCCCATGGTCACCACATCGAGGTAGGGCCCTGCCTCTTTCAGGTAGCGATCGTACAGCCGGCACTTGATCTCGACCAGGCGATCCAGCAGGAGCTCGCAGAAGGTTCGGTTGGTGATCAGATCCATCATGAAGTTGTCCAGACCGCGCAGAAACCAGGCCATTTCAAAGATGCCGAGCATGGCGAAATCGCCGACCACGGCATACTCGTTTTCTGTGGACAACGCCTGAGCCTCCGCCGCCATGGCGCCGGTTGATGAGATCTGCTCCGGTTCGGGGAAGGGATAGTCTTTCAGGCCCTGGAGGTCGGCCTCGGCCAGGGGAGACTGAACCAGGTCATAATAGAAACCATCCGGAGGCATACGTCGCCGGATTCCCCACCCATCCGTGTAGGAGCTGCCCTGTTCATCCTGAGTCGGTTGAGGATCACCGCTTTGTGGCGCTCCGGGTCGAACCGCTCGGAAATCAACCTCGAACATCTGAAGGATCGCTTCGTCGATGATGGCGGTTTGGCCGGCCAGGTTTTCCAACTTGATCGGGAAGGCCAATCCCAAATGTTCCAGCAGCTTCCGATAGGCCTGCACCGTGACCGTGGAGACGTAAGTGGAGCCCAGATCGATGGGAACCCTGTCGGCTTCCACGAAGTTCAGTGCTTTCCTGACCCTCTCTCGCGAAGTCATTAAATTCTGACCCTGCCTGCGGTCAGGGAGCTCCAAAGCATGTCCGGCAGCCCCATCCCGGCTTTGTAGGGCTTGCCGCGGAGGTACAGCTGTTCCACCTGGAGCCCGCCCAGATCCCGCGGCTTCATCTCCAGGGGATTGCGGTTCAGCACCACCATGTCGGCTATTTTCCCCTTTTCCAGGGTGCCCCGCTCCTGTTCATCGAAGCTCGTCCAGGCCACTTCGTAGGTGAACATGCGCAGAGCCTCGGGGATGGTGAGGGATTGGGCCGGATCGTAGGGGTGGTTGCAGGCGCCGTAGAGACCGGCGATCGGATCGGGGGGTGTGACCGGCGCGTCGGATCCGCCGCTTACGTGGATCCCCAGATCCACCATGGTGCGCAGGGGTGAAGATGTTCGCACCCTATCCCCGAGGATCTGTTCCAGATACTCGGGCGGCTCCAGAGGGCTGTTCAAGAATCCCGGTTGGAGGGTGATGCTGATGCCCAGCCTGGCGCATCTGTCGAGGTTCTCGGGAGAAATCAGGCAGGCGTGGATGATCGTGTGCCTGTGCTCCTCCCGGGGATGATCCTGGAGCGCCGCCTCCAGAGCTTTGAGAGCCTGATCGACGGCCGCATCCCCGATGGTGTGGAACTCGATCTGCAGCCCCGCCTGGTTGGCCCGTTTGGCGAACCGGGTCACCTCCGCATCCGGGTAAAAGAGGATTCCCCTGTTGCCGGGATCGTGGGAGTAGGGTTCGTTAAGGGCGGCGTCGCAGCGACCGAAGCAGCCGTCCAGGGCCGTGGCAAAGCAGCCCCCGATCCGCGGCAGTCTGCGCCGCAGCACCTTAGCCGTTTCCATGGTCTGGAAGAACAGGCGGGTGTTGTAGCTGTTTCGCCGGGCTTGGGCCCTGGCGATGAAGCTCACCATGGAGACATCCAGGTCCCTGGGAAAGCCGATCCCCTCCACCGGATGGATCAGGCCGTTCCCCTTTTCTGCCAGCAGGTCGTAGCCGTTGATGATGCTCTTCACCAGCTTCAGCGGCGGGACGGTGTTCGTGACGTAATCCGTGGCCGCGTAGTAGGCTTCATGCAGGAGGTGACCGTTGTCGCCAGCAAAGCCGCGGGTCTGTTTGATCGCCTCCGGGAAAATCTCCAGCATCCTGCTGTTGATCACGGCGGAGTGTCCGTCGTAACAGATCAGGTATACGGGGCGATCCTGCATAAAGGCATCCAGCTCCTCCCGGGTGATCAGCCGTCTTTCTTCCAGGCTGTGCTGGGACAAGCCGAAGCCGGCCAGGATCTTCGAGCTCCTGTCCTGCCGGGAAAACTCCCTGATCATCTGTCCCAGCTCCTCGAAATCCTTCGCCTCCCGGGGATCGAAGAAGACCGTAGCCACCAGGGCCCAGTTGGAGAAGTGCAGGTGAGCGTCCCCGAAGCAGGGCAGGAGGGCCCGCTCTCCCAGCTCGACCCTTGCGCCCGGGCGAGCGAGCTCCGGGGGCAGTTCATCCCCGACATGGAGAATGCGGCCGTTTTTTTCGATCAGGTATTCGAACACCCGGTTTTGCCGGTCGCAGGTCACGATGCTGCCGTGGTAGATCTTCATGATTTACGAAGCATATGCCCCCCGCATCGGCGGGTCAAGCCGGTGTGGTATTGGAGTATTGGCAGGCGGTGAAAAAACGGGTATGTTTATATCCTGAGAGATTCGGTCATGTATTTTAAGCTTATCGCCTGTGATGTTCTGACCAGGGAAGTCAGCTACTGCATCGCCCGCACACCCCACACCGTGGACGTGGAGTTCACCGAGAAGGGGCAGCACGAGGACAGCGACCGGTTGCGTCTTCTGCTGCAGGAGAAAATCGATCGCAGCGCCGGAAACGGAACACCTTACGATGCCATCCTGCTGGCCTACGGATTGTGCGGCAACGCCACGGTCAAGCTGGAAGCCCGCAATACCCGGCTCGTGCTTCCCCGGGCTCATGACTGCTGCACGATCTATCTGGGCTCCAGGCAGCGTTTCAAGGAGCTGTTCTCCGACAACCCGAGCCGGCCTTTCAGCTCGGCGGGATACATGGAGCGGGGGGACTCCTACCTCCATGACGGGGACACCGGCCGGCTCCTCGGTCTGGACAGGAGCTACGAGGATTTCGTGGCTCAGTACGGGGAGGAGAATGCCAGGTACATTATGGAGACGTTGACCCTGTCCAGGGATGCCCATACGGACGACAGGGTTATCTACATCGACGTGCCCGAAACCTCCCGGGAGGAGTACGCCTCCCTGTGTCGGGAAAACGCGGAGAAGGAGGGCAGGCAGTTCCTTCGAGTGGAGGGGGACATCCGGCTCATCCAGCAGCTGGTCGAAGGTTCCTGGAGCCCGGAGGAGTTCCTGATCGTGGAACCGGGGCAGAAGACCCGGGCTGTTTACGATTGGGAGGAAATTATCCGGGTGGGCGAGTAGCCCTCACGAGCGCTTTGCCGGAGCCGGTGGTCCCTCTACGCCTCACCAGCGGTCTTCAAAACACAGTGCAGGAGCACATTGCCTCCGGCCTCGCAGTCTTCCCAGGTGGTTTTTTCAACCTCTACGTGGCTGCGGCCGCCGATCGAAGGAACGAAGATCATCGCCGTGGGGCAGATCTGGTTCATATAGCTGGCGTCGTGGCCGGCGCCGCTGACCATGTGCAGGTAGGAGTAGTCCAGCTCCTTGGCGCTGTCCATGACCATCTGCACCAGTTTCTGGTCGAAGGGCGCATGCTCGACGCGCCAGGTCTCTTCGATGCGAATGGGACAGCCCCTCCTGCCCGCGATGTCCTGGAAGTCCTTCTTGACCAGCTCCCAGGCCTTCAGGGCATGGTCGTCGTCCCAGGAGCGGATATCCACCGTGAAGTGCACCTTGTCCGGGATGATGTTGCGGGAGTTGGGGTAGTTCTGGATCTCTCCCACGGTGGCCACCATGTTGCCGCCCATGCGGTCGGGCAGCTCGTTGACCTTGAGGATCATTTCCGCGGCGGCGCACAGGGCATCGTGGCGACCCTCCATCGGGGTGGGTCCGACCTGGTTGGCCTCTCCTTCCAGGTAGATATCGTACCAGTGCAGGCAGAGGATCCCCTTGGGCGCACCGATCGTCTTCTTCTCCCGTTCGAGCATCGGTCCCTGCTCGATGTGGTACTCGAAGTAGGCATGGACCGGCCACTTCTTTGCCGGCTCTTTGCCTTTGTAGCCGATACGCTCCAGCTCCTCTCCCTGCTTCTTGCCGTTGATGTCGGTGCGGGCATAGGCCCAGTCCCGTTCCAGCGCGCCGGCCCATACTCCGGAGGCGACC
>Ga0315553_10000337_pt1 | contig 42972 bp, 41 predicted proteins | sample SalMarSW160140MG_FD_203099 | JGI IMG/M metagenome (GOLD analysis project Ga0315553, IMG submission 203099) | Salt marsh sediment microbial communities from the Plum Island Ecosystem LTER, Massachusetts, United States - Salt Marsh Sediment SW1601-40 ...
GCAGATGAAAAGAATAAAAAAAATAGTAATTTTACTGACATTTTTCATTACAGATGACTTGTGGTCAATAACTAAATAAATGGCAATAAATTACAGATTTTGTGACATTTTTTGATTACGGATCACAATTCTTTTTTAGAGAAAGAATTTATATATTAAGTTTTAAAATATTCAAATAATGTATTAAATACAAGTTCAAAATGTGATTAAAATGTATAAAGTCGTGCTTTTAAGGCATGGAGAAAGCACATGGAATAAAGAAAACAAATTTACGGGTTGGACAGATGTGGATCTTTCAGAAAAAGGGGTTCAAGAAGCGAAAGAAGCAGCCAAATTATTGAAAGAAGAAGGATACACTTTTGATATAGCATATACATCGGTACTTAAAAGGGGAATTAGAACTCTTTGGATTGTCTTAGATAAGATGGACTTAATGTGGATTCCAGTGTTTCGTTCTTGGCGATTAAATGAAAGACATTATGGTGCCTTACAAGGATATTCAAAATCTGAAATGGCAAAAGATGTTGGTGAAGAACAAGTTCTCATTTGGAGAAGGAGTTATGATGTGCCACCCCCTCCCCTTAAAACAAGCGATCCACGATATCCTGGAAATGAGGAGAAATATAAAGGTTTAACTGCTGATGAGCTTCCTTTAACTGAATGTTTGAAAGATACAGTTGCAAGAGTCTTACCTTATTGGCATGATACAATCATCCCAACCGTAAAATCTGGCAAGAAAGTCTTGATTTCAGCTCATGGAAATAGTTTAAGAGCACTTGTTAAATATCTTGATAATATGCCAGATCAAGAAGTAGTTGAATTAAATATACCTACTGGTGTTCCATTGATATATGAATTAGATGATAATTTAAAGCCAATTACACATTATTATCTTGGGGATGCAGAAGAAATAGCTAAATCAATTGAAGCTGTTGCCAGTCAAGGAAAAGCAAAATAATAATTTATAATTTTACTATCATAAAAAGTATTTAATTTTAAAATCTAATTTATAACAAGAATTTTATTAAGCAGATTAGAAAAGTAAATTACTTTTAAAGTAAGATTAAAATACTTGGATACGTTTTTTTCTGAGTTTAATTTTAAAATAATCTAATTATAACAATAATGGTAATAATATGACTTCAAAAACCGAGTTAAAATTATTTAATGCTTAAAAATATTGTATTATTCTCTATTTTATTCTTCTTATTACCGACCTTTATTTTGATGCCTGTAGTAAATGTCAAAGCTCAGATTGTAACAAATATTTCTGTACAAACCGCTTATAATATGATAAACAACAATATTCAATATCTAAACTTGGTTATACATGATGTCAGAGAACAATCAGAGTATAATGAAAACCACTTATGTAATGCAATTTTAATACCTGTTTCAGAAATTGATATAAGAATCAGCGAACTAAACTCATATAAAAATACTGAAATAATTGTGTATTGTAAGTCTGGATATAGAAGTGCTCAAGCAAGCCAGAATCTTGTTGATAATCACAACTTTACTTTGATATATAACATGTTGGGAGGTATAGATGGTTGGATATCTGAGGGATACACTGTTTGTACTGATGGTCAACCAAATATTGATTTCAATGTGATAACATTTTCAATAATCCTATTTAGCACAATGATACTTATTATTATGTTTTTTAAGAAGAAGTTACTCAGGATTAGAAAGTGACTTTTCTCTCAAAATAAAAAAAAAGAATTTAAATTAATTAACAACTTATTCCCATTTCATTCCTGCCATTTTATAGGTATCTGATACTCCAATTAGCATTTCAACTGTCATATTATATCCTTCTATCTGTAAAGCAAATGGAGTAAAATATTTCCATAGTTCCATAGTTGCTTCTTCTAATTTTCCTCTTTCTGTGTATATTAAATGGTATTGTTTCATACCATCCTTCCCAGCTGGAGTATTAAAAACACGCCATTTTGTAACATATGGTACCTCTCTTGGTTGCTTTAAATACATTTTACCAATATCCATACTTTTATGGCTAGGGTACCATGTAGTTATCATTATAACTCCCATTGTTCATATATACCTCTTTTAAATTTTAAAAATTGGATTTACGGTATGTACAAATTATACCAATTCTATTTAAGGATTTTCAATTTTGTCAAAAATTATTAACAAAATAATTTAAGCATTTGAGTAATTTTTAAAAACATAAGTGAGGTTTTTCTATTATGGTGAAAAAATTAATAGATAATCCAACAGTTTCTAATATTGTCTTTTATCCCAGAAGAATTCCTGTCCCAACTAATTTAGGTCCAAACATTAAAATATTGAAATTTAATATAAGTAAAAACATTATGATAGGCGGTTTTTTCTATTTAAATGATGCTAATTTTCCAACAATATTATTATTTCATGGAAATGGGGAGATTGCTGCTGATTACCAATATTTCTTGGATTTTTTTTTTGATTGTGGAGTAAATTTGGCGGTCGTTGACTTTCGTGGTTATGGTTTCAGTTCTGGTCAACCAATTTATAGCAGTTTAATTTCTGATGCTCTACCAGTTTACAATGAATTTTATAAATGGATGATTGAAAAGGACTTAAAAAACTCTTTATTTCTTTTAGGACGTTCGCTTGGTAGTGTCTGTGCTTCAGAAATTGGCTCGTATAACCCAGATAGTTTGAAAGGTGTTATTTTTGAAAGTGGATTTGCGAGTATGTATAATATAATGACGAGACTATTCAGAGTGAGTGGTCCAGGTATTACTCCAGATGGATTGAGTGAATATTCAAATGATACTAGAATTAGAAAATTCCAAAAGCCAATATTAATTATTCATGGAACTCAAGATTGGATTATTCCGGTAGATGAGGGAAAACTAATCTATGATTGTATTCCAGATGGTGTAGAAAAAAAATTAGTTTTGATTGAAGATGCTGGTCATAATAATATATTCTCATTCAGAGAGGAGTATACGACTCCATTGAAAGAATTTATTCAGAAGCATAAATAACAATCATACTCATTTTTCATTTAAAAATTGGGCTAAAGATCATTTTATTACTATTTCAATTTTTAATTATTTAGAAATAAGAATATCGTAATTGGTGAAAAATATTTGTCTGGGAGAATTTATAATTTTTGTCCTTATTGTGGGAAGAAATTTTTTAATTCTGATAATGATAAGACAAATTTCTGCTATTTTTGCGGCAAAAAATTAAAAAATGATCACAAGAAATTCATAAAAAAAGTTCAATGTACAATCTGTCATAAAATTGTTGATTCTAATAAGCATAAAACAATCAAATGTTCATATTGTGAAAGTATGTATCACGCAACTTGTGTTTCATCTTGGCTTCTAAAATATAATGCATGCCCAATGTGTCAAAATATTTTTCTATTTCCAAATAAGATTTTACGTTTAGGAAAGTAGTAAGAAAAAAAATAAAAATAAAAAAAAAAATTGAAATTTTTTACTTCTTTAAGATAAAAACACCTGTTTCTACAAACCAGAATAAATTTGAAAAAAGAAATAACCACTCAGCTAAAACTTTAGCTTCTACAAGTAACGTTTCATCCACTCTATTAACAATAAAGAGCACCAAGTATAGTATGAAGAAAAATGCTACAATAATATTAATCAATGCTTGCCATAGGGGAAATTCTGAACGCTTATATTCAAGATAGGCGTAACTAAATAAGTATAAAATACCTGGGAAGAAAAAAACATATTGCGCGATATCGTGTAAGGCATCAAAGTCCCTTGTATTGAATAGTGCCAACATTAAAATACCTATGGCTGAAATAACACCTAAAATACATGCTATCCAAGTTCCTTTTGTAGATGCCTCCTTCTCTTGTAAATATCTAGTAAAACCTAAGATAAACATTATCATAAAAAGCCCAGTTATAAACCAACATACACTAAAGAAAATAGCTAAGTCATTCCATCCTGGTACGGACAAATCACTAATAAATGTAGTCAATAAACTGAAACCACTATGAACCAACATCGCAGGTATTGCTCCAACAAGAAAAATAGCAATCCCTATAAACCCAAAATAACTTGCACGAACCTTTTCGAATATTTTATCTAAGTTTTCCATAATTGATCATTCTCTGTTATTTGAATGCTAAAGATATATGGATTATATCTTATATTTATTAATATATAAAATTTGAATTTCTTGTCTGGAATTAAGATAGAAATTATCTTTATCTTTTTTAACGCAGTCAAATCTAATAGTCTATTATAAACTCATTTATTAGAATTTGTCGAAATTCTGAGAGTTTGTCTTTAAAGGGTATAACTTCCTCACCAGAATAGATGTCTGGTGTAGAATTTTTTTTAAACATGATCGAGAACGGGATTGCTAGATTTGAAATATCTAGAAATTTTTCAGAGATTTTTAATTCATTATCGTTAAAGTGAATTTTACTATCTATTAATTCTAAACCCATTTTTATCTCACATTGATTACTATTTAATACCCCAGTAAAAATTCATTAATTTATATTGAGAGTCCCGACAAATTTAGTGATAACTCTAAGGTTTGTACTTATTCATTAAAAAATTCATATTTCAAAAAGTGTTTACATTCTGAATTGAAATTTTTAAGGGAATTATCTTCTTTGCTAGAATAATCATCCACTGGAAATTTTTCATTGTAGATATTTAAAATTAAAATTATTAAATTTGAAATATTATTAAAACAAATTTGTGAATTCTTGCTATTAAATAAATCTGCCACAAGTTTAGATAGAAAGAAAAACTTTCGTTTTTGGAGTTTTTTCCTATTAAATGAATTTTCTGGTTTGAATACATATTTCAGGAAATTTTCAACTTTTTTTTCGATTAAACGTGAATCCCCCATCAATTAAAATTCACTCTCTTTTATGGAATATCTTTATTTAATTATAAAAAGAGGGTGAATTTTTGATTTAAGTAAAGACAATGTTTAAAATTATATCTTATACTTATTGAATTATACAATTTTACATATAATTTTTAAGGAGTATTGTTCTATCTGCTAAAAACTCATAAATAAGAATTTCTTGATACTCAGGAAGTCTTTCTTTAAAAGATATTTTCTCGTCTCCAAAATAAATAAAGTCAGTTTTTTTACTTTGACCTACATCCACAAATGAAATTTGATAATTTATAGTGTAAACCATTGAACTTCAATAGACGTTAGAATAAATGGTGAACTTTTAAAAATTATTATAAAAAAAATAAGAAAAATTTTATTTAGTTTTTTAATTAATCCTTTTTTATAAAGGATATAATCAATATTCCGAGACCCATTATAACACCAACAGATATCATTGCCCAACCATATGCTATTTTACCTATTACGTCGTAAGTTAACATGACAGTACCCCAAATAAAAGGTCCTAGTGCTGAAGAAAACTTTCCACTTAACTTGGAAAACCCAAAAAATTCTCCAAATTTTTCTTTGGGGGCGAGTTCTATTACCATAATCCGTTGTGCTGTCCATGTTCCTCCTAGTGCTGGACCCGCTACGATACCCATGATTAGACTAAAGATAAAGGGAAGATTTGCACCAACATCGATATATTGCGTTGTGAATACTAATATTATACCTATACTTAACGCAATTCCCCACAAAGCGCCTACAAGATAAAATGTTTTTTTTGCCCCATATTTTTCGCCAAACTTTCCTACAAAATAAGTAAAAGCAACTGCTGACATAGTAGCAATTATTATAAAAAGGATAGCAAATAAGGTTGCTCCACCTGCAATAACTAAACCATCAGTGACTATTGGTGTCATATAGAGAACTATAACATTAGCGATGTCAGCGACAAAGAAATAACCGATAATAAATATAAACATTGATTTATGTTTTCTAATATCTTTAAATGTACTTCCTATCTGCTTAAAAGTATTTTTGATTAAATTCCCTATAGGTGGTCTCTTACCTTTTTTTTGTTTTTCACGAACATAAAGAAATGGAATCGCACAAACTAAAAATAGAACCATTGGTATAAAAAACGTAAACCAGTGTCCAGCAAACCCATATTGTACTGGGTCATCTCCAGGTAATACAGGCGGAGTTGATACTGTATCTCCTAATATGTATATTAATGGGTACATTATAGCAAGAGCAAGAATAGTACCCAAGTAGCCCCAAGCAACCCCAAATCCAGCAACTTTTCCTATGTCATCTCTCTTAGCAATAAATGGAAGCATTGCATCATAAAAAGTCAAACTAAATTGATAAGCAACATTTGCTATTACGTAAAATATTATAACTGTTGTTAGATCATGAAAAAATCCAAGCAAACTCGCAAAGAGGAGAATAATACCTGTTAAACTTATAACGAAAGGTTTTCTCTTTCCGACGGTGTCGCTAAATGCTCCTAAAATAGGTACACAAATAGCTACTCCGATTTGCATTATGAAACTAACTACACCATAAAAAAAACTAACTTCGCCATAAGACATCCCATATTCTAATTGACCTATCACCAGTACATAACGATTAATAATTAAACTCACAATAACCATAGAGTAAATTGTGTTTGCAAGATCATACATTGCCCAAAAGAATACATTTCTTCTTGAAGTCGTAGTTTCGTATTCTATCTCATCACTTAATATAATTTCTGAAGGTGTTTTTACATTATTTTCTTCATTTGACATAAAAATCACTTTTAATTAGATTTAATTTATGAATATAAGTGAAATTTCATTTTATTAAAAATTTTATGTATAGTTTAAAGAATTTTGTCATTACTCTAATACAGAAAAGGATAGAATATGGAAATTTTATCTGATTTTTTCAAAATAAAGTAAAGATATTTCTTATCTCTATTTTAAAATTTCATATAATTAGCAAATTCCTGCCCTAAAATCATGTTATCAGTTATTTTAAAAAAAATCAAAAATGAAGGCAAGATATTAAAAAGAAGGAAATCTTACAACTGGTTTAAAAATTTTAAATTCACAATTTAAGTTATTATCAAACTCTTCCCTTAGAATCATTTTATATTCAGGATCTCTTTCCTTGAATGGAATTTTCTCTTTTCCTGAATAAACATCAATTGATTTTTGGGAACTAAAGATCTTAGAAAAAGGAATTACTAACTCAGAAATATTAAAGTCTTTATCAGAGATTCTCTTATAAGAATTTTTAAAATACATTTTATTTAGTTTTAAATTTTCTGTACTCATTTATATCCTAATTTAATTTATTCAATTTTTATAATCAAATCGCCTTCAAATCTAAAATTTAAACCTTTCTCTTCAATTTGATCTCCGTATTTATCAAGTAAATCGGTTAATGTCTTAGGACTCATTTCAAGCTTCTCTGCCAATCTGTCAATTTCTATGCTTTTTGTGCGTTTGAAAAATCCAACGATTTCATTGATATCGTCTTCAATTGTTCTCTCATCATTCTTTATTTGAATTTCGCGTTTAATATCTTTAAAATTAATTCCATATTTCGCTTGTAACGTATCCGGATTTGAAATAATCCATTCATTAATAATATTACGTAATATTTCGGACTTAGATTTATTTATTTCATCAGCCATCTTTTGAATAACCTCATTATCAAATGGATCTAGACTTACGGTAGTTCTTGGTAGACCAGTTGATTTAGAAGATTCAGATGGCATTTTAAATTATTCGACAAAAATTCTTTTAGTTATAATTTACATTTTTTTTCGCATATTTAAATGTTCGTCTTTTATGATCATTTAATGCATCACTGAAGATGCATAGATTTATAAATGAAGAGGATCATATAATATTCATATACTATTAGTATGTCATATGAATATTATACGGTCGTGTGTGTGAAATGTTAGAACTTTATACCCCAGATTATGAAGTAATTAACACCAAAGAACGTATTACCATTGATTTAATAAAAGATGGTCAAGATTTTCTACAGCAATTTGATATCAAAGAAGAATTTTTATTAGATACAGTTTCAATTGTCTATAAATATCTAAGAAACAATGGAAAAATACCTCATAATTTATATAAATTTTTTGTAGCAGCATATTACATTATCTCAAGGCATCCATTTGCGTTTCCAGCTCATGAAACTAAGAAAGAATTTTGTCAAAAATTTGGGCTTGCATTAAGTTCATTAGATTATTGTGTAGAAAGGATGACAAATTCTTTAAATTACATCAGAATCTTAGATGATATGAATTTTCCTTACTTTATAGATCCAAAGCGAGATATTAGTTTAAAATTTATAAAAAATCTAATTAAATCCAAGGTGGAAAAGGCGATGATGAGTTTTTTGATATGGCATAAATCAATTAATTCGCAAATTCTAACTGAAGAACTAGTAAACGAGGCAATTTTTGAACAAAATGCGTTTCCTGAAGAATTGTTTAGGCAATTATTTGAAATTGCTTATGGATATGTCGAAAACGAGTTCTTGGATTATAAAGAATATGTACAATTGCAAAAAAAATATTTTATATAATTTCTCCCTTTTTTTAAATAAAAACCATTTTAGATTTCAGATAATTATTTAATATTATAGATAATTCTTAAATAAATAATCTCAGTAAATTTACTGAGGGTGGAAAAAATATGAGCATATCCAAATCTAACCTGTTTATTATAGTATTCATTATTGGAACTTATATTGTGTGGTTTGTTTTTTTTCAACCGGTTATTCAATTTATTTTAAATAATGCAATATCAACAGATACAGGAGAAAGAGATATAATAACTGGTTGGATAGGAGTTTTGATTCTGCCTTCATTGATTGCGTTTGCCTTAATGGGTATTATTGCCGGGATTTACACATTAATAAAAAGAATGAAGAAAAATAATTCTTAAAAAATAACTTACTATTAAAGTTCATATAATATAATTCAATTAAATTTTAGATTTTTTTAATTTGATTTTTAAGACAATTATATTAGTTATGATTAAAATCCATAAAATTATCCATAAATGATACCCAATTATAGGACCAGGTATTTTATGACAAATATTATCTTTAATGAAATTCCCATAACAGTTAACCTCTTTTATACAAGTCCTTTTATATGATATAAAGTTACCTGTTATAAGATTATGATTACTATCTTCTAAGTATATTCCATATAACTCACTCTTTAGAATGGTGTTATTCGATATGATATTATAACTAGCTCGTACCCTTATTCCTATTTCATTATTATCCATTTTATTATTAAATACTGAATTGTTAAAACCTTCTAGAAAGATCCCATTTACATTACAGTTATTAATTGTATTATTATAAATTGAATGATTATTACCATCCACTATTATTCCGTATTCTGCATTTCTAATTCTATTTTTAATGATTTTGCACAGATATGATTGCACAGCACGTATACCAAACTTATTATCATATATTGTGTTATTAATTACTCTAACATTTTCGCTTGCTTGGATATCCAATCCATAGGAATATATACCTCCAAAATATTCATTACTGGATAATGTATTTTCATTGACTATAATGTTAGCACAATTATACATCATAATGGCACTGCTTAACCAATCAGTTGTGCCATTTATAAAATTATTTTTAATCGTAGAATTAAAGCAATAGCCCATATAAATACCAATTTTAATAACTGTACCAGTTAGATAAGCTTGCCCAAATGAAATCGAATTATTGATGAAGTGTCCATTACATATTCTCAATAATGAAATACCTTTATTTATTTTGCAATTTCTAATTATGAAATTCTCAGTAGTATTTTCAATATGGATTCCATTTTTTCCATTTACACCTATTATAGTTAGATTTTCAATAATATAGTATCCATTTTCATAATTACACCAATCATAAGTTATATTAGTAGTTGTCCAATTAGTTATATATATATTTGGGAGAGTCCAATAGTTGGAGTGTTTTAGATTATCAACCTCTTCAATTGTTCGTAGAGAATTCTTCTTAGAATTATAAGTACACTGCTCACTCAAAATTGAACTTGTAGGGTTTACAAGAAAAAGTAAAACTATAAAAAACATTGAAATTTTTACAAATGTTTTAGATTTCATTATTGTTTAAGAGATTTTTCAGATAAAACAAATAATATGTATTATATTAATTTATCTAAATTTTCGTTAATTTTGTATCCCAGTCTACAAGAGCTAATAAGATATTTAAAAATTGTTTTTGAAAATTTAAAGGGGTTGAAAATTCATTAAATTTCAAGAAAGGACTCAAATTATATTTTAAAATTAGAGATTTTTTCTTTCTTACTAACCATCTAGTCCTTTTAATTTGATTATATAATATTTTCTTGTTTTTGCTAAATTTTGAAGCGATTCGATTCGAGCTTAAATAGATTCCAATAAGTGGATAATCTTTAATTTTACTTTTGCGAATTTTGTAATACGGAGTGATACGAATTTGGTAATTACCCTTCAATCTAACTCTTAAACCGTCATAAAAAAAACGCCATATAATAGGAACCAAAAGGCTCATAAATAAATAAAATAATAAGGTGCATTTAAAAAGCGTGTTTAGAAAGCGATTATTAAAAAATATAATTTTGAGTTCTAAAAGGAATATTAATAATACAGCAATAGTATTTAAAATTATAAAAGAAATCCAACTTCTATTTTTTTCCTGGATATTAAACCCTAGATTATTAATCTCATTGTTTATATATTTTTTTAGAGAAGAAGTTATTCTTATAAGTGCAAATTTAATAAGATAAAAAACTAAGTAGATTCCAATGCTAAAGAAAATCCAATTTATCGTAAAACTAAATCTAGAAGGTTTTAGTGTAGAAATTCCAATGTAATTATCAGATTTTAAATAAAGGGGATAGATTATAGTAAAATGTACTATTATAATAATAATAACAGGAATTAAATATAGTAGTTTTTTAAACTGTTTCTTAAAATATTCTGACCTAATTCTATGATACGAATTTGAGGTCTTTTGTTCATCTTCAAAATCTAATCCCGTTGAATTGTTATTATTGTAGGCTATTTTGAATCACCCCATTTTTTAGCTCTTTCTTTCTCTTCTTCAGGAGAAACCCAAAATCTTTTAATTATTTCTTGAAATAGTTTAAAATCGGGATTATCTTTATCATTTAATTTAATAATGTGAAATTTTTTGGATTTTCTTTCAATATTAATATAATTTTGTTGTTCTAAATAATCAAAAGCGTGCATTAATTTTTCTAGTCTATCGATGTTGAGGCAATTTTTAATGTCTGTTTTGTTGATGACAGATTCATGTATTGCCAATTTCGCTAAACTCAATAATACTTGACCCCCTCTAAGGGAGGAAATTGTAGTTAATTTATCAAAGGTTCTACAAATAATTTTCATAATCTCATTTAGATTATTATAGAAATTTATTTTTTCATGTCCTTTAAGTTCCAATCCTTTAGAAAAATCATCTAATTGGTACTTTTTTATAAAATCTTCATAAGATATCGTCATTATGTTATTAATATATCATAGAAATTATAAAAAAATACCATAAATATAGGATATATTTTTCAGTAAATATAAACTATAGACTGATGTTTTGTTTTCTTATACATAGATTTTGTATTCTTTTACAATAAGAAATCAAGTTATTTAAAAAAAAAAAAAAAAAAGAGCATAATTATGATTTGAAATTAATTGAGGTTTAAAATATGCAAGAAGAAAAGTTGAAAAATTTGGTATTGTATTGTAATCTGGTTATTTTAGTATTTGGAATTACTCTTTTACTTCTAAATATTAATATGATTTCTGTGATACATGCTAAAGCAAGTGAATGGTTACCAGTACTGGTTTATGAAACGTATTCCACATTAGAAACCTCCTTTTTATATCTATTAATTCTTTTATTAATAGTAAATATATTATTTATTAAAATTCGTGATTTAAAACCATTTAAACCATATATAATCTCTCTGACTCCAATTGTAGCGATCATTTCAATGTTGCTTTTATTTTTAAACCCTCATACTATGATTTTAAACCCTAAGGGGTGGCCGCCTACACTATTTGATCGCATTGAACTTGGTGGAATTATTACTATTATTCTTTTTTGCTGTTTCACAGTTATTACCATTTTTCAGATATATTTAGAGGGAATAATAAAAAATTACTTGAAAACAGTAGGATTGATTATAGGAGCTCTTTTATTAAGTGATTTTGCTCATGAAAGCGGTCATGCGATTATTGCCATACTTGCTAGCGGAGAAATTGAAGTTTTTTACCCTTTTCCTGTTTTATTAGGTGGTGAGTTCAATGCAGGGTACGTAGGATTTTCAAATGTTTCTTCGAATTTGATTCCTTTAGTTATTCTCGGTGGAGAGATTTTTCAATGGATAATAGTATCAATAATTATTGTAATTTTACATTTTAAACCTAAATATCGAAAAAACATATTTATTCTAACACTTTTATTCATAGGGCTGTTAGATTTTCCATTATATGTTATAAATAACTCAATGGGGTTACCTCACTGGTTTTTGGTTGGTAGTACTAATGGAGATATTATGATATTTTCAGCTTTAACAAACTTTCCAATATGGGCTTTTAATATAATAGCATTTGGCCAATTATTAATAACCGGACTAATTTTGTATAAATTAATATTTAAAAACAGAAGGAATCCAATAAAAGAAGATTTTACGCCTTAATAATAAAACTTTTTTTCTTTTATTTTTCATATAAATTTTTTTCTCCCAATATTGTATTTACTTTAGAGAATAGACCTAGGATTAGACTTAATTCTCTTTTCGACATCAAACTCCTTCCAAAAATATTTCTAAATGCAAAAGACACATTTTCTTTTTTATGAGATCTAATTTTTAATTTATCTATAATTTCTTTTACTGTATTAAGTAATATTGAACGATTATCTTTATCTGCAATTAAAACGGGATTTGTTCCTCGTCCGATGGTTACTATATTAATTCTTTTAAATATTTCGTATAAAATAATTCCGCAAGCATGAGATAAATTTAATGCGGAGTAATTATTACTTGTAGGAATTCGCAAAAGTATATCAGCATGACTAATTTCTTCATTGGTCAATCCTCTTGATTCTTTTCCAAATAATATTGCAATTTTTAATGGTTTTACTGAAACTGGTAAATTCAAATCCTCTGGAAAGATTGCTAATCTCCTAATATTTGAGTGTTTTTTTCCTTGAGCTGTAGTTGCTATGATATAATCGAATTTTTTCATAAATTGTTTAAATTCCGATATATGGTCTTCTTGATTCTTTACTTCAATAATTTTTGCGTCAAAAAGGATATTTTTCCCATGCATGGCAAATCCTTGAGTTTCATAACTCAAAATATTTTCTATACTCTCAATTGGATTAAAAATTACAAGATTTTCAAAATCGAAATTTTCCATAACACGAGCTACTGAGCCAATATTCCCAGAATGCTCAGGTTTAACTAAAACCACGGTAAACGATAAATTCTCGTACTCTTTCATTCTATGAGTCTCTTGGAAAGAATAAAGTTCTCTTTTTTTCTCTTTTTTATCCAATCTTATCATTCCTCTTTAAATTTCTAAAAAATCTAAAATAATTTTATTAACTTCAGAAGCCCTTGAGAGTGTCAAAAAGTGTCCTGCATTTTCAATAATTTTTAATGTACTATTTGGTAATTTTTTATGCATATCTTTCATACATGATTTAGGAGTTAATCTATCATGAGAACCAGCAATTATTAATGTTTTATTTTGAATTTTCTCTAACTGTTTTAAAGTATAATGTGTTTTCAAGGCTTCAGCTTGATTTATGATATCCTGAGTCCTTGAAGGATTAATCGTGCTTTCTTTTATTAAATCTTCAGCAGAAAATAAATCAAAATATATTTTTTTTGGATTTTCCATCAATTTTTTCCGAAACTTCTGGTGAAAAACCCATCTCGATTTATTCCAAAAGGCTTGTTCAGGACTTATTTCAAGTAATTTAATCTCTTCAAGGCGATTATTTTTCAGGATCTCAACCCATTCGGTATCAGGTTTTCCATAATTTGTTGCAATTAATATTAATTTATCTAAACGTTCAGGGTAAGACAAAGCGAAATGTTGGGCAATCATACCTCCAAAACTTCGTCCTATTAAGTGAGTTTTTTGAATTTGAAGAAAATTCATTAAACTGATTATATCCTCTACAAACATTTTCATAGAGTAGAGATAATTAGGTCTGTCAGTCTTTCCAGTTCCTCTTAGGTCAAATGTAATTGTTTTGTATTTTTCACTTAATTCTCTTATTTGAGGTTTCCAAATTTCTTGTTTCGAGCCAAAGCCATGAATAAATATTACTGGAAAGCCAGTTCCTGTAACTTCATAAGATAAATTTATACCATTGACATAAGCAAAACTCATAATACAATATAATTATGCCATGAATAATTAGGTTTTCTAGATACTCACTAAAAATTAGTTGGTTTCTTTTTAAAAAGTAATTTTTCATAAATGTGTTAAATAAATCCTAGTGTTCCTGATGAAGATAAAGGAGGCGGTTTTGGCTTTACATTGTAGATATTTACAAATCGCTATTTGGTCTAGAATTTCATCTAAATCCAGATATCTTAAAAAATTTGAGAACCCTCGTAGATGAATTCCCTTTGTAGTAATACCTAAATAAATACTAGCTTTTTGTAATGCATATTCATTCCTAATTTTACTAGCGCAATAGTAAATTGAATAAAGAACTATTTATAGATTTATATAAGATTAGAAGATAAATTAGATTGAGAAGATCATAATTTATATATTAAAACTATTTTTAAAAATGGGTTGAAAGTTATGGTTGAAAATATAATTGAACAGATTTCTGATGCCACTTTTAAAGGTGACTATAAATTAATTGGAGGATTAGTAAGAAAAGCAAGAAGACAAGGTTTTTCTAATCAAGAGATTATAAATACACTTTCTTCAGGATTAATAAAAGTAAGTGAAAAATATAAAGTAGAAGGAATGTATCTAGATGATATTATTAAAGCCGCAGGAACTTTTGAAGCGGGATATCAATCATTAGGATTACAAGATGAATCGCGAGAGCCCGAAGAAAGAATTGTCTTAGGAGTTATGGGTGGTCCGTGGACAATTGGAACGAATATTGTAGCCGCTAATTTGAAGGCTCATGGTTTTGAAGTTATTGATGCTGGATCAGATATAACACCAGAAAAAATTGCCGAAACAGTTAAAAATTCAAAAGCAAAATTAGTAGCCTCTGCAATTTACCTAATGCAATCAATAAAAGATGCAGAAAAGTTAGAGATGGAATTATGGAAACAAGGAGTACGACATAAAATCCGAACAATCTTAAGTGGTCCAGCAAGCTCAAAAGTAATAGCAGAGAAACTGAATTATGATGCTTACGTTAAAGACGTAAAGGAATTAATCATTTATGTTAAGAAATTTTCTGAAGATCTTAAATCAGAAATGAGTTCATATGAACGAGTAATGACTTCTGTAAAGCATTCAGAGCCAGATAGAGTTCCATTTATGCCATTCGCCCAAACTTTTACTGCAAAATTTGCAGGAATTCCTTTTTCTGTTTATGTTAGTAAAGCTGAAAAATTTGTTGAAGGACAAATGACCGCATATAATGCTTTAGGTTGGGATGCTCTCTGTTTTTCTTCAGATGTAGGAATGTATGCTGAAGCACTAGGAGCCACTATAGAATTTCCCTATGATGATGTCCCTAGAATCGTAAAACCCGTCCTAAATCATATTTCAATGTATAAAGATTTTAAAACTCTTAAAATACCTGATCTTAAGAAATCGGGAAGATTAACAGAGTCAATTAAAGCAATAGAGTTAACTAAAAAAATCGTACACGCTGAGGTTCCTTTAATTGGATGGACTGAGGGTCCTTTTCAAGGAGTTACATTATTAGCTGGAGGGGACCCAATGCAATTCTTTTATGTCTTAGAACATCCTGATGAATTCAAAGAAATATTAGATTGGTATGCAGATTTTGAAATTGAGGTTGCGCAAGCTATGTATGAATCTGGTGCAGATATAATTGGTATTGGAGAAACTGCGGCATATTTCATGTCTCCAAAATTTTTCGAAGAATTTTGTCTAAAGCCGGAGAAAAAAGTCTGTGAGGCTATAAAAAAACTGGATATGATTCCACTTATACATTGTTGTGGCTATGTTCCACAATGTATACATTTTGCGAAAGAAACAAACTCCGGAGGAGTTATACAATTTGATTATCAAGTAGATTTAGAATGGGCAAAAAAATTAATTGGAGCTGATGTAACAATCATGGGAAATCTTAACTATAATAAACTTCTTACTGCCAATCCTCAACAAGTCTATGAAGATTGCGTCAAACACATTAAAATAGCAGCGCAAGAAGGAGGATATTGGCTTGCTTTTGGATGCGAAATACCTCGTGATTTACCATTAGAAAATCTTAGAACAATTTTACGTGCTACTAAAACAGCGGGGAGATATCCAATCAATAAATGAAAGTCTCTCTCACTGTTTGTCTTTCTAATACTTAATTAAAATGAAAGATATAAATATTAAAAGTCTCATTAGTTAATTAAAGGAACATTTTTACTATCTTAAGAAATTTAATTTGCATGGAATAAAATTCATAGTTTAAGAACTTAAATTAAGTTGGATTGAATAAATGTCTGTATATAAAAATATCGCAGAATTCCTTGAATTTATCAATATTAGTAACGAGGATTTCACTCTTTTTGAATGGAAACCACCAAGTTCTATGAGGAGATTCGATTTAGATTTAAATATTGTTAAAGAAAATCCTGTAAGTGACATTTTCTTTCATAAAGACAAGGGGAATATGAAAATTGTATATATAAGAAAACATAATCTCATATATACAGTAGGCGCAAATCCAAAAGTCCAATATCAATTATTAGAAGCATTATTAGAATATGTAGATTTAAAGTTTAACGAAATATATGATGTAGAAGTAATATTATCATATGGTAATTTTTCTATTGGTCTTTTTAATGGGTTTAAACAAAACGTAGAAGAGATAATAAAAAATTTTTCTGATTTAGATTTAGTTAAAAGAATTCAAGTAGAATGTAGAGTATGTAATAAAGTTCTCCCACTATTTGTAAAAAGAAGCGTCATTGAGAATGCAGAGTCTCATCCTGTCCCAATTGTGTATGTCCATAGAGGGCACGCCATTCTTTGTTTTATTGACCGAAATTTCCAACACAGAGGTATTGAATTAGTAAATATTACTGGTTAATATAAATCCAATCCTATCTTGTCAAATACCTATTCTTAAATTCTCAATAAAATATTTTAAAAGTATAATTAAAATAATATACATATGGAAGAAAATCAGAATTCTGATGATCAACAGGTTTTTTTTGAAGAGATTATAAAGAAAACAAAAACAGGAATCACATTCCCAAAAGATTTAAGAGACTTATTATTTGAAGAAGATGCTGAAGTATATTTCAGATTAGTTGTTCCTAATGAAAAAGATAAAATAATTCTAGAGTTTTTATCTGATGAACAAGTTAAACAGCTTTCTGATGAATTAAAAGCGAGAAAAACTAAAGTAACAAAACCTCCACGAGCTCCGGGCGAGAAAAAAATAGTTGAAAAAACTATGGGTTCAAGTCCCGCGTGGGGAGAATATTTTGTTTACGATTTTAATGCTAAAGACAAACTAATTCCTATTTTAGAATCTGCATTTTATAAGTTTGCAGAAACACCTCTTAATTTAGAGGATGCTATGGGACGTGTTAAATATGCTTTAGTATCTTTTCTTTCCTCAACTAAAACTGAAAATGCAAAATTGTATTTTGCTGTTGAAAAGTTCTTAATTGATATAATTGATAAATTTAATCAACCAAATTTACTGGATTGGATTTTTGAAAAGATAGTTCCCAACATTGAGAGTAAATTTCTCTATGAACTAGCATTGTTAGAATTGGTTGAAACTAGTTTAAAATTTAAAAGGTGGGAGAAAGCAGAAATATATATTTTCTATGTATTGAAAAACATAGATAGTTATGCTAAATCTGAAATGTATAACATCATGAATTCTTTTAAAATGCTTGTAAAGGCAGTTAAACGGTCGGAAAGATCAGATAAAATAGATATCTTACTTAAGGAAAAGCTAATGGAGTACGGCAAAGGATCTGAGGATGTTGATTATAAAATCCAAATAATTGAATTCTTAGAAGATCTCAAATATATTGAGCTGGCTTATGATTTAGCTAAAAAAATTCAACTAAATTTACCTCCAGAGAGTATGAAAATTGAAGAAGTAAGAAAAATAGTTAGAAGGCTACACATTACTCCTATAAGTGAGAATAAACCTGAATCAAGCATGGAATTTGAAGAAGATAAAGAAAGTAATTAATCTTCTTTAGTTTTTTCCTCTTTGTGTAGAGACTTTTTAAGTTCTTCTTCAACTCTTTTCATTTCTTCTTCTTGAATTTTTTGCTCTTTCTGCTCAATAGATTTTTGTTTTAATTCTAATTCAACTTGAGATAACTCATTTTCTCTTTTTAATAATTTTTCTTTTATCTTTAAAGCTTTTTCTCTCTCTAAAATCTCTTTTTCCTCTAATTCCTTTTCCTTTTCTTCTAATTCAATCTTTTTTTTCTTGATTTCTAAACCTTTCTTTTTCAATTGAATTTCTTTATCAATGATTTCTTCTTCCTTTTTCTTAAGTTTTTTAGGGATTTTTACTTCAATTGATTCTCCAAGATCACTTTTCTTTTCTAAGATTTCTTCTTTAAGTTTGAGGACTTCTTCTTTTTTTTGGATTACTTTTTCCTCAATATTCCTTTCTTTTTCTTTTAATTTTAATTTTTTTTTCTTAATCTCTAATTCTTTCTTTTTTAACTCAAATTCTTTATCTAAAATGTCTGATTCTTTCTTTCCTAAATAATCTTCCTTTTTCTTACTGACTATAGATTCAGAAGCCTCAACTTCATCTTTTAATAGTTCTTTTTGTGCTTTTTTCTCCTCCACAATCTCCTCAATTTTATCAACAGAAACAATAGATTTCAAGATTTGATCGATATAATTTTTAATTTCTTCATTATCAGGGATATCAGAAATTTCTTTAGCGTATTCTGTTAAAATTCTTGTCATCAATTTAGGAGCTTTTTCCCCAATTGATTTCAAAGTTTGAATAGCTTTTTCGACCACAAAATCTTTTTCATCAGATAGTTTTATTAATATTGCTTTAATAAGAGATTCATCTTCAATAATAGTATCCCCACCAGCCATATAAATTAATAATTGTAAAGCAGCTTCTCTAACATTGGGATCTTCTGAATTCACTAAATTTTCACTATATGGAAGAAAAAGTTCGCATTCCTTCTCACAGATTGTTCTTAATAGTAACAAAAAAGTGTAACGTAATACAGAATCTTTCTTTGAGAGATTTTCTAATAAGGATGGAATATCAATAACAAGATTCTCAATTAAAAAACGTAGTACTGTCTGACCACCATGTAGGGTTAAAAGAGTTTCTATTATTTCTTCAAGTCTATCTAAATAATCATCTTCAGTAGAATCTCCAATATAAAGTGCTATAATCTTCACAGCATCATCAAATCTTCCATCATTCACAAAATCTTTGATTTGGTTGATTTCTACTTCAAATTTCTCAGTATCATTCATAATTTCTGCCCATATTATGATTTTTTATTTACTCTACCCATATTATAAAATATTCTGTATAAATTCGAGTTATAAAATTAAATATTAATCGTAAATCTCTAAATCTCAGCGCTGATTTATTTCCTTCTTCAGTGTAAGTATTAGATAAGAGACTTACATATAAAATAATTTCTAAATTTTGATTTTTATCTTCATACAAATTAATTTGATCACAATATTGCGTTAGAGCATTGAGATCTTCCCAAAAAGTATTCCAAAAATACTGATCTGCTTTAGAATTATTATCGGAAGGTTCATTTGAAACTTTTGTTAAAACCTCGTACGGAACTTTAAGAGTTATTTCTACATGTTTTGAGGGAACATATTTCATCTTTACTTCAGGAAAATAAATGTCTGCATAAAGGTTACAAATGCCGTTCAATAATTCGAGACTCGCAATATTTTCCCTATTAGCGTTACAGAGAACATATTTTTCGTTCATAAAAACAACATGAATGTGATCATCAAATTTGAATAATAGATAATTATCTGTTTTATGGTATTCAAATTTTTCTCCTCTATTATGTATCCTGTCATCAAATATCTTAAATGCATCTTCCCATTTATTAAGAGAAATGAACTTATTTAATTTACGATAATCTCCATGGAAAAAAACATCTAAAAAATCAATTAAATATAAAAAGCTATCATATGGACGGTAAATTACTGTTTTATTCCTAAAATACCTTTCTACAACCCCCTTATGGACACTATAACAAAATTTTGGCAAATCCTCTATGGAAAGTCTACTCTTTATACGGAGTTTCAATAGATGCCTTCTTGAACATTTTGGTTGCAAAGTACAAGCAATCCTATCTAGCTGGCAGTCCTCAAAACAAAGTTTATCAATAGTATTCCGTAGTAATTCAATTAATTCTGATTTATTCTTGGTATCTGCTTCATTGTTTATATACTTTAGAATGTGATCTGGTTGGAGTGGCATATCGTGAAGTAAAAAATTATAATTTTATTTTGCTTATTCTAGGAAATAAAAATAATTAAAACCTAATATTATTTTTTATTCAACTAAACAAGTATAAAAGATAAGTAAAATTGACTTTTATTTAATTATAAAAAATTATTAATTAGGATTGCTTCTTTTTTTATAAATATAAACATTTCCAATTAGGTTCAATAGAATATGTTGAGACAACTACATATTTTTCTAAGATCAGAATTATTATTTGTTAAGGATTATGCTATAGCTCTTGGTACTGATGAATTAAACAATGTAAAAAGTATAATCCAGAAATATATTGATATGCCTATGCCTGGGAAAACATTTCAACGACCAGTTTCGAATTTTCAGATTTTTCATAGAGCCTCTGAGAATCTATATTTTCTATTTATTACAGACATAGTCGATTCACTTCAATATATTGACACGATAATGATTAAAACAATTAAAAAATTCAAAGAATTATTTCCCAATCCTCAAGAAATTAATGAATCTAGTCTAATAAAGAATGAATTTAATACTTTCTTAGATGAAATCCAAAAAGAGCTTCATTCAAAAATAGTGCTCGTAGGTCCTACAAATGCGGGCAAGACTACCCTCTATAATATGTTAAAAAGTGGCGAAGAAAAAACCATTATGGAAGTCGCAAAATCATCATCTTTCGAGATAGATGGTATATCTTTTGATTTATGGGATTTTCAATTAAAGGATAATTTCTCACTTCTTTGGTCAAAATTCATAAAAGGTTCAGATTTAGTTATTCTCCTTTTTAACTTAGCAAATTATAATTTAAGAATGCTCAACCGTTTTATAAAACTCCATCAAACGGAAAGTAATTATTCCAAATTACTTATCATTGGAAATAAAAGAGATTTAGTAGCGGATGCGGATATAAGAAGAATAAAAAATGAATTAAATATTACTGATTTTAAAGAAATTTCTCTAACTGATATTGATGCGAAATCTCAAATTCATAATTTTATAATGGAAAGTCTTGGACTAAAACAGAAAATACCAGAAAATTTTGGAGAATTAATAAGAGAAGCAGATAATTTAGTTTTAGAGGGTAAAAAAGTGCAAGCTCTAGCTAAGTATAAAGAATTGATTAATATTAGTGAATCATATCAAAATATCATATTTACAAAAGCAATTGAACAGAAAATTAAGGAACTTAACAAAAAAATTCACGAACAAACTGAGAAAAGAAAGGAATCAGAAAAAAAGATGGATTTTGAAATTTCGAAACCATTGATGTTTTCGAGGAAAGTAACTGTAAAACCACTTCCTAGCACAGATACAGATACATCAATTCAATCTCAAGATCAAGAGACATTAAAAGAAGAAGCTCAAGCTGTTCCTTTAAAAGATATTAAAAAATTAGTAACCTTTCAAAAATTAGATAAAGAAATTGATATAAAACCACTTAAAATTCCAAAAGCACCGCAAAAAACCAAAAAAAAAGCTTCTGTGCCTCAAGAAATAAGTAAAGAAACCCAGATCGATAAAGCAGACAGTATGACAAAACCAAATGCAAGAATGCCAATAGAGATATTCAGCCCTCATGAAGATATCAAAAAGGAGGTAGAAAGACCCCTAGTTATCGATTTTACTAAGGAATTACAAAAAATTATTATAAGTAAAGGTAGTTCTTTAAGCTTAAATTTATGTAACAATTTAATAATAGAATTAGAAAAATCTTTAGGGAGACCTGTAACAATTCAAGATGTGGAATTAGCAGCAAATTTTTTTGTTAAACAAGAACAATTAACCTAAACCGAAAAATTTTGAAATTGTCTTTTTTTAATTTCGTATAGTTAGTTCAATAGTTCACAACACACTTCTTTTAAAGTAATTCCATATTCAATTATGCAATAACAAAAATTATTGTTACTATTTAACCGAATCTTTCAAAATATAATTTAAAAAAACATCTAAGGTCTAAAAAATGAGTGCTATTAATGAACTTCGTGAATATTTTGCCGAAATAATGAGATTACACTATATTTCCGCAGCTTTGAATTGGGATCAAGAAGTCAACATGCGAAATTATAAATCTTTAGATGGTAAGGCTAAACAAATTTCTCTCCTCCAAAAATTATTACATCAAAGAATTACCTCGGAAAGAGTTGGAAAACTAATTAAAGAAGCAGAAAAAATTCCTACCCTTAATGAGATCGACAGTGCTATGTTACGAGAGATTAAAAGAGAATATGATCTTGCGACTAAATTACCTGAGCAATTAGTTACTGAGATAGCAGAAACTAGTGTAAAAGCTTCGGGTGTCTGGAGAGAAGCTTATACAAAAAGCGATTTTTCAATCTTTAAAGTAATATTGGAAAAAACAGTTGAATTACAAAAAGAAAAGGCAAATAAGTTAGCAACACACTCAGACATTTATTCCACTTTAATAGATCTATATGAACCTGGTGCCACTTATGATTGGATTGCCAATATATTCAATCCAATAAAACCTAAGATTGTCAATGTTGTAAAGAAGTTGAATTCATCCTCAGATAAACCAGATGATTCTATTGTACATAAAAATTATAATATCGATAAACAATTTGAACTTAGTTTTGAGATCATTAAAAAATTCAATTATGATTTAGGATACGGTCGACAAGATAGATCGACTCATCCATTTACAACTTCACTTGCTTCTGAAGATGTTCGCATAACTACAAGAACAAAGGATGATTTTCTTAACGAGTGTATTTTTGGGACTATACATGAGTGTGGCCATGCCCTTTATGAAATGGGCATTAAAAAAGAACTGCATGATACAATATTATGCACTGGTACTTCAATGGGAATTCATGAATCTCAATCAAGATTGTTGGAAAATATTGTTGGTCGAAGCAAAGAATTTTGGATTTATTGGTATCCAACCTTCCAAAAATATTTCCCTGAGAACTTAAAGAATTATCCAATGGAAGAATTTTATCGAGCAATAAATTGCGTTCAACCCTCGTTTATCAGGGTAAATGCTGATGAAGTAACTTATGGTCTACATGTTATTCTAAGATTTGAGATTGAAAAAGACTTAATTGAAGGTAAAGTTCGAGTAAATGAATTACCAGAATTATGGAACACTAAGATGGAAGAATACTTAGGAATTACTCCTCCTAATGATAAAGAAGGAGTATTACAAGATATGCATTGGAGCGGTGGAGCCATAGGATACTTCCCTACTTACTTTCTGGGGAGCCTATATTCAGCTCAGATTTATTCAAAAGCGCAGGAAGCTATGCCAAATTTACCTGAAGATTATAAAAAAGGTGAATTTTCTAATTTATTGAAATACTTACGAGAAAAAATACATCAGCACGGAAGTGTTTATCGAGCTAATGATTTGATCAAAAGGGTAACTGGAGAAAATTTAAACCCAGACTACTTTTTTAAATATGTAGAGAAGAAATTTTATCCAATCTACAAACTTTAACTTCTTTTTTTTATTAAATTCACCTAATATATACTGAAATTATCAATTGGAAAACCAAAACTTTTTTGTTAAAAATTAACTAACATTTTCATATAATTTTAAAAATTATTACTAAAAAATAAGTAAATTGTGAATATAATGGAAGAACTTTGGGAACATTTTAATGAAATAATGAAACTGTCTTATATTGGAGCTCTTTTAAGCTGGGATCAACAAGTCAATATGCCTAAAGGTTCAGTGAAAGGAAGAGCAGAGCAATTGGTATTAATACAAAATTTAATTCATTCAAGGATAAAATCAGATAAAACTAGTAAATTGATAAAAGAAGCTGAAAAATTACACAATCTTAGTGAAATTGATTTAGCGATGATACGAGAAGCAAAAAGAGAATATGATCAAGCAATCAAAATTCCTGATGAATTAGTATCTGAAATTGCTAAAACTTCATCATTAGGGCATATGGAATGGGAAAAAGCAAGAGAAAAAAGTGATTTTTCAATATTCAAGCCTTATCTCGAGAAAATTATTAAATTAAAAATAGAATTTGCCGAGAAACTTGATACAGGTCCGACTTTATACTCAACTTTGTTAGATTTGTATGAACCTGGTTCAACTTATGATTGGATTTTAAAAATCTTTAATGGATTAAAACCAAAATTAGTAAAGATTGTCAATAAGCTAAATAGTGTCTCCGATAAACCTAATCAATCAATCCTAAAAAAACATTACGATGCTGAAAAACAATGGCAATTAAGTCTTGATATAATTAAAAAACTTAATTTTGATTTTAATACCGGACGACAAGACAAAGCAACACACCCTTTTACTACTTCATTATCATCCATAGATACTAGAATAACAACTAGAATACGTGAAGATTTTCTTCCTGATTGCTTGTTCTCCACAATCCATGAATGTGGACATGCTCTTTACCAAATGGGATTTAAAGAAGAAATTCATGATACGTTATTAGCTGAGGGGTGTTCTATGGGTATTCATGAATCTCAATCTCGAATGTGGGAAAATGTAGTTGGGCGTAGTAAGGAATTTTGGACGTATTGGTATCCTATCTTTCAAAAGGTTTTTCCAGAAAATTTGAAAAATTATCCAATGGAAGAATTTTATCGTTCTATAAATATAGTACAACCATCGTTTATCCGAGTAGATGCTGATGAGGTAACTTATGGATTACATATTATATTACGATTTGAACTAGAGAAAATGATAATAGAAGATCAACTTCAAGCAAGTGAATTGCCAGAAATATGGAATGCAAAAATGGAAGAATTATTAGGAATTATACCGCCGAATGATGCTCTTGGTGTATTACAAGATGTACATTGGTCTGGTGGGGGATTTGGTTATTTTCCTAGTTATTCTTTGGGAAATCTTTATGCTGCTCAAATATATAAACAAGCTTTAAAAGAAAGCCCAAATATGCCTCAAGATTATGAGAAAGGAGAATTCTCTAACCTTTTGAATTATTTAAAGGAAAATGTGCATCAATATGGTAAAATTTACAGAGCTCCCGAATTAATTCAGAAGATTACTGGAGAAGATTTGGAACCTGAATATTTTATTAAATATGTTGAAGATAAATACTATCCTATTTATGGAATTTAGATTTTTTTTTATCAAGTAAGTAAAACTTTATTTTTATAAAATTTTAATTTAAAAAGAGGCTAACAACAAAGAAGTTGTAATCATTATTTTATGCTATTACAAATAAAAAAATTTTCTGAAAAACTATTACTTCCTTTGGGGAAAAAGTTAGCAAAAATCCAAGCTAACTATTTTACCTTATTTGGTTTAATCTCAGCAATTATAACGTTTTTTGGATTTATGTTTAATTTATTAATAATTATAATTGTTTTTCTATTTATTACTGAATTTTTTGATCAATTAGATGGAGTTATAGCTCGACTTCAAGGTCCTACAACATTAGGAGGATTTTTAGATTCTACCTTGGATAGAATTGGAGATTTTTTCTTGTTTATTGGAGTGATTCTTAGTGGATATACATCAATAGAAATCGGGCTAATAGTTCTTATTGGGGCTTTTTTAACTTCATATACTAGAGCGAAGATAGAAGCTTTAGGTGAAGAAAATTTATATGGTGTTGGGCTTATAGAAAGGACTGACCGTGTCCCAATTCTGTTAATTGGAGCTATAATTCAAATTTGGTTTACATCTGCTTTATGGTGGGCGATGATAGTTTTAGCTGTTGGAACTAATATAACGGTACTTCAAAGAATAATATTTGCTTTTCGTAAGTTTTCTAAAAAGAAAGAAACACAAAAAAGTGAATAATTTTTTCTTATTTATAAAAATATATCTTTCTATAAGTCAATTTATACTAAAATTGCATTCGGTTAAATAAGATTATGTTTATTCCCATAATTATAGTAGTAAGAGTTATTCCTAAGGTTAACGCTAACATTTGAGTGTCTAAACCATGGATAAAGAATGTAGGTAAAATTATAAGGGAAGATAATTGACTTCCTAAATAAACTGATAAAATTGCTGCAACTGGCACAGATGAGACTAAAACACCAAATAGAATGCCTATTGAACACGTAATTGCCATCGAAGAAATCCCAATAATTAAAGATTCAAATGTTATCTTTAGGTAGTTTTCTATCAAATCACCAGTAAAAGCATCAAATATAAGTCCAATAATAAGAGAAATTGATACAGCAATAACTAAACAGAGATACACAGCTAAAAATTTTGCTAAAATTAAGCTACTTCTCCTTACTGGTCGGATTAAAAATAATTCATAAACATGTCGATTTTTTTCACTAACTATTGTAGTACTCAGCATTATTACAGAAAGCGTTCCCCCAATACTTGAAACCACAAGAGCAACCAAAAATGAAATGGGCATTCCTTCTAATTCAGCAGGATTAAAAAATTGAATTAAGAAAGACAATAGAGGTAAACCGAACCAAAGAACAAGCATTACCTTTGATTTTGCATATCCTTTTAATTCATCTAAAAAGAGCAATCTTAGACTCATTTGTTTTCACCTCCAACATATTTTAAATATACTTCTTCCAAACTGGGTTTTACTAGATTAAAATTACGTATTTTACATTTTTGTTCTCTCAACATTTCAATTATTTGATAAATCACTAAATCTATATTAATTTCAGAGTTCAGATGAATTAATTGTTTGTTTGATTTTATATTATTAACGTATTCAATTTCTGATAAATCATCTAAACCTTCGCATAAAGGAGTATTTTCAGCTACTACTACTTCAATGTTATTTCCAATATGAAACTTATTTTGAAGATCTTCAGGAGAACCAATATCTTTAATTTGACCTTGATTTAAAATACCAATTTTATCAGCAATATCCTGCACATCACTTAAAATATGGGAAGAAAACAAGATTGTTATACCACTTCTAGCTAATTCTTTAATTATATTCTTAAAGTGATACCTCATTTGCGGATCTAACCCAGATAATGGCTCATCCAAAACTAGGATTTGAGGTTTATGAAGAAGGGCTTGACCTAATCTTAATTTTTGAACCATACCTCCAGATAAATGGATAATTTTTTTAAAACGCTCCTCAGAAAGATTAAGTAATTTTAAGACTTCTTGAACTCTATTTTCAAGTTGATCTGAACTAAGTCCCGATAGACGACCAAATGTTTTAAAAGCATGATCTAAAGTACGCCATTCTTGGAAACCAGCTTCTTGTGGGTAGTATCCAATAATATTTTGTAATTCTTTTTTATTAATAATAATATCATTTCCATTTATAAAAACTTCTCCACTAAAATCTCTTATTAGACCAACTAAAATCTTAATTGTTGTTGTTTTTCCTGCTCCATTGGGACCAATATACCCAAAAACCTCTCCTTTTTGAATATTAAGAGAAATATTATCTAAAGCAAGGAGTTCTTTATAACTTTTAGATACTTTTTGAAATTCAATGCAAGTATTATTACTCATGGTTTAATTTCATCTAATTGGTATTATTAAACTAAAAAATCATTGATTTAATAATTAATTTATTATCCTTACAAATTTAAGAGATGAATATAAAAAAATGAATAATATTAGTATTTGCTTTACATTCTTAATCTAGGAGGAGGAATAAACACTTTTCTTGGGCTTTCTAATAAAGATATTGCATTCTCGGGACAAAAATGAGCACAAACACCACACCCTATGCACCATTCTGCGTTTCGTTCTGCTTTATTATTATCATCACCCTCAATTGCATCTACAGGGCATTTTTCCATACAAGTACCACATCCAATACATTTACTCTTATCAATTACAGATATGAAATTAGTTGAATTTATCATAGCTGTGGTACCCCTTCTCCACCAATCAAATATTCCACAGCAACATTTACAGCAATTACATATACTAGTTTCATGTTTAGAGATATCAGAATGTGGGTGCCAAGCTTTATGAACTAACCCGTCATTTTCAGAATGTTTTAATATTGATAATGCTTCATCCTTTGATATGATTCTTCCAAAACCTTGTTCAACGACATATCTTGCAGATTTACAAAAAGTAAAGCAGTTTTCTCTTAAATCTGTCTGTTTACATGGATTTAATAATAAATCTTGATGATGCCGACAAAAACAATGTCCTACAGCAATAGCATCAAACTTTTCTATTATTTCCTCGACTTTTTGGGTGGTCATTATTTTATCTGTGGGAACTTCTATCTCTTTATTAACCATTATCTGAATTTCTTTTCCGTTTATGTTTTTATCTAAAAAAGGAACAGTCCGATCAAAAGGAGGCATTCTTTGAAATAAAGGTAGAACTGTTTCGTAATTCTTTTGAATAAATTTGGCCAACTCATTAAATAATTGAACAAATAATTGAGCAATTTCTTTCTCTTCCTCATTAAAACTGATCTTTTTCATAAAAGTATACTCAAATGCCCCAACCATAATTAATGGCATTAATCTGTATACTAGTATACCTTTCGAGTTAGGTTGATTAAACAGAAATCCTTTTTTTGCCAATTTTTCAACATGAATCGTTATATCATTTTCAGACATTTTACTATTTTTTATTAATTCTTCCATTGTTTGAGAAGATTTATTTTTAAAAGCCAAGATAAAATCTAATTGCTCTTTATCAATCAATAATTTTAATAGTTTTATCATTGTATTATTTATAGGAAATGGAAGAAAACCTGCTTTTACTATAGTTCTTGCTATTTTCTGATATTTTAGTTCTGACATTTTCTCTGAATCTTATTTTTTTTTGAATAAAACACAATCTAAGAATGTTCCTATCTATTTTGAAATAATAAAAAATAATTAATAATGATTTAAATTATAGTTCAATTTTATAATCAATAAGAAAAAAATTATAAGAACCAATTTAAATTTGAATTTCAATAGATTTTGAGAAAGGAGTTATAAAAATGAGTCCTACTAATATTAAATTTGCTTTAAAAAATGATACAAAAATGATATACACTTCTTTAAACAGACAAACGGAATTTTATTTAGTAGTTCAAAATTTTGAATCTCGCTATCTGCCTCAAGTAAGGGTAGTTTTATCAGGACCTCCTGAAATTAAACTTTTAATTAAAGCAGAAAGGTATGGGGGAATTTCCCATGGAGGAAAAAAAAGCCGACTTTTTAAATTCATTCCTAAATCTGAAGGAATTTTTACAATAACAGCATTTCTTCACTCTGGAAATTATGAAATGCTAACATTACCTATTGAAGTTAGAGTGGGAAATGTCCAAGTACAACCTAGACCAATAATACAAAAGGTTATACCAGAAGTAAAAAAATCAATAAACCAAATAAATTGCCCCTTTTGCCATGAAAAAATTAATGATGATGCCAAGTTTTGCTCTAATTGTGGGTCTAATTTAACTGAAAAAGAAGATCATAAGAAGATATCCAAAACATGTTATAATTGTGGTCACGAATTGCCTATTGAAGCTAAGTTTTGTGCTAAATGTGGGGAAAAATTAATATAATTTTTTTCAGATTTTCCTTATGAATATAAAATTTCCTCTCAAATTCCTCTTACTGTTAATTACTTGGTTAATAATTAATGTTAAAATTACATATTAACCTAATTAGTTTATATTAAGAATTAAACTTGATACTTTATGTTGGTTTAAAATGGTAAATTGTTTGATTATTGGGCATGGTGCAAGAGAACATGTTATTGGTGAAACGCTTGTTAATGGAGGTGCGAATCTATTTGCATTTATGAGTTATAAAAATGCTGGACTGGAAGATCTAAGTAAAGATATAAAGATTCACTCTGAAAGTGATTTTAAAAAAATCATTGAATTTTGTAAAGAAAAAAATATTGATTTTGTTGTTATTGGGCCTGAGGCACCCTTAATAGTGGGAATTGTTGATGCTTTAGAAAAAGGAGGATTTCCATGCGTAGGGCCAAAAATTGAAGCAGCACAGTTAGAAGGCTCAAAAATTTTTACTAGAGAATTACTTGATAAGTATAAAATTCAATCAAATGTAAAGAGTAAAATGTTTGATTCTATTGATGGAGTTGAAAGTTATATTAAAGATATGGGGAAAGAAAATATCGTTGTAAAACCAGAGGGCCTAACTGGGGGTAAGGGGGTAAAAGTTTATGGTGATCATCTCTTCTCTAAAAAAGATATTTTGGATTATTGTAGTGAACTGGTAGATAAAAAGAATAGATTCCTATTAGAGGAGAAATGTGATGGAGAAGAATTTACGCTACAGACATTCGTTGATGGAAAAAATGTAATAGGGTCTCCTTTAGTACAAGACCATAAAAGAGCTTTTGAGGATGATAGAGGTCCAAATACAGGAGGAATGGGTTCATATAGTATGGAGGATCATCTCATGCCGTTCTTCAATCAAAATGATGTCAATGAAGCACTGAAAGATATGAAAAAGACTGTAGCAGCTGTAAAAGAAGAGACTGGTGTAGAATATAAAGGATTTTTATACGGACAATTTATGAAAACAGCAAATGGTATAAAATTGATAGAATATAATTCTCGTTTGGGTGATCCGGAGGCAATGAATGTATTACCTCTTCTAAAAAATAACTTTATAGATATTTGCTGGTCAATTATAAATGGAAATTTGCATCAAAATTATAAATTTGAAAAGAAAGCTACTGTATGTAAATATCTAGCTCCTGAGGGATACCCCGTTAATCCTAAGAAGGATGAAGTCATTAAAATAAACACGGAGGAAATTATTAAATCTAAAGCAAAATACTACTATGCTTCGGTTTATCGAGAAGGTGAAAACATATACACTACAACTTCAAGGGCAATGGGAGTATTAGGAATCGCAGAATCCTTAGAAGAAGCTGAAAAGATTGCTGAGGCGGGAGTAAGTTGTATTAAAGGAAACCTTTTTCATAGAAAAGATGTAGGTACGCGAAAACTATTACAAAAACGAATTATACACATGAATTCTATTTTAAATAAAAAATAAATGCTATTTTTTTTAATTATCATCTAAATATAGTATTATATTCTATAATCATCAAATTATAATATTACCCCTATTTGATCTTTTTTGAATTATGACTTGGCATGAAAAAAATGCAGTATTCAATGCGTTAATAAGACAACTCTTTCATGATGACGATTGGCAGAGAAGAGCTGATGCCGCTAGACAACTCGGATTATTAAAGGATGGAAGAGCTACAAATTTAATGTGCAGAGCTCTTAGATCTGAGAAAGATCATACTGTTATTAATAAAATAATAGAAGCATTAGGGCGAATCAGAGATGGACGAGCGACATTAAGGATCATAGAGCACCTTAAAGAAGAACAAGAAAAATACGAACCGGATAAGTATAGAATTATTTACATAATAGAAAGCTTGACAAGGATTAAAGATAAGAGAGCATTAGCATATTTAGGGCCATTATTAGATTCATCTGATAATGATATTAAAAATCTAACTTTAAACGCCTTTAATATTATAGAACCAAATTGGAAAGAAATAATTGAACAAGAAAGAAATAAGTCTATTCAAGAAATTTTTAGAATAAAAGACTAGTGCACATATTCTTCTCTTAAATAATAAATATTTAATAAGTAGTTTTTTAACATTTTGACTTTTTATATCATAAAATAATTTTAAATATTCTACAAAAGGAAGATTTTTTGAATAAAAAGCGGTTTTGTTGTTGCTGGGACTTGGAAGGACCTATTAGCGTTATCGATTTTGCGGCTGAACTAGGAAAAAAATTAAATAATAAGTTAGAGTTGAATTTGCACGAATATAATATGGGTGAATTTTTTACTATGATTTCTAATTATGATGATTATATTATTGATGTACCAGGAGTTAAAGAAAAATTGAATATCCCTGAATATCAACCCGGAGATACTCTCAGATTAATGGCTCCGTTGTACACATCATGCTTTACAGATGAAGAATTATTAAGTTTAGCTAAAAGTAACTTAGGTCTGTTACCAGGATGCAGAGAGATAATGAAAATCTTACAAAAAGATTGGGATATATTCGTAATTTCTACAAGTTACACACATTTTGCTTATACTGTAACAGCTGCTCTGGAAATTCCACAGGATCATGTATATTGTACAGATTTGAATATCCAACAATTAAAAAAAGGTTTATCGAATATTGAAGATGCAGTAAATGTATTAATAAGGGACATATTTAAGAAATATCTTTTAAATAACAAAGATCTTGATAGTATTGTTGAAGATTTAAATGATTTTTTTTGGATAAGCCCAGAATCTGACTATATAAGAATTATGAATCAAGTGATAGTTCGAGGGGGAAAAGGAAAAGAGTTAGCTGTTGAAGAAATATCTAAAAGAACAAGTATACCAATTTCAGAAATGATAGCTTTAGGAGATTCAATTACTGATATTAATATGCTCCAAAGATTAAGCGATGATGGTGGTATCGCTATATCATTTAATGGAAATAGATTTAGTGTTGAACACGCTAATGTAGCTCTTACCACATCAAATTGTTTTGGAGTTTTACCAATTTTCCAAGCAAATAAAAGCATAAAAAATTTTTTAGAAAATTGGGAACTCAATTTTAAAAATTTTCAGAACGATCCTAACAACATCCCAAATGATTTAATCTCACAGCAATGCAAAGATTTCTTTATAAAATACAACTTTATACCGGAGATTGTAAATCTAACAAATAAATCAAAAGAACAAATAAAGGAAATAATCTCAAAACAAGAAAAAATGAGGAAATTCATGAAAGGATGGACAAGTAAATTAGGCTAATGTCAATTGAAAAAATTATAGCCCTAATAATTTACATTGTAGATATTAGCTTTAATGTATTCTAAATAGATAAAAAATATATTATAATTTATCTAATTTTTTTATAAGTAAGGATTAATTTTCTGTTATGTTGTTGGATTATTAAAATCCTAAAATGTTAAATGGGGTAACTATAAGAGATGACAAGTACTTTCGAAAGTTACAGTAAAATAGGTCAGATTTTTTCTGAAAATATTGATGACCTTATATTTATACTTAATAGTAAGTATCAATGTGAATATACTAATTTTGAAGATTTTACCATAAAGAAAAAATTGAACGAATTTATTCATCCAGATGATTTCAAACGAGTAATAAAACTACTAAAAGACATTTTTAGGACGGGTTATGGAGTTGAAGATGTTCAAATTAAATATAAAGGTAATCCATTTAAATGGTTTGAAATAAAGGGAAAAAGTTTCATAGATAGCGAAGATAATAAAAAAAAAGCCCTTTTAATCTGCAGAGAGATAACCAAGTTTAAAAATCTCGAGTTTGAGATTAAAAAAAGCCAAGCTCGATTCGGTGAATTAGCAGAATATGTTCCGGAGATACAATTTTGGAAACTTCTTCAAACAAGAGAAGGAAAAAATGTTGTAGAGAAGACCAGAGAGATGTTAGAATTAGTATTGGACAATATTCCTCAACTTATTTATTGGAAAGATACAAACTTGGTTTATATGGGATGTAATAAGAATTTTGCCCTCCTAAATAAAATAATAGAACCAACAAGTATTATTGGAAGTACAGATGAAGATCTCATTTGGATCAAAGATAACGTGGAATCTATTAAAAACAAGGAAAGTGAAGTAATGAGAAATGATAGTGCTGAATATAACGCTATAGAATCGTTAATTACGATTAATGGTTGGCAAAATTGGTTTGAGATTAATAGAATTCCTCTACATAATCCAAAAGGTGAAGTAGTTGGAATATTAGTAACCTATGAAGATATTACAATACGCGAAATGGCAGAACAAAAATTAAAAGAATCAGAAGAAAAATATCGTGGAATCCTTGAAAATATAAAGGAAATTTATTTTGAAGTCGATTTAGAGGGAAATTTTACTTTTTTCAATGATGCATTTATTGAAGTTATAGGATATTCTAAAAATGAATTATTAGGTATAAATTATCGAAATTTTGTTGATAAAGAAAATAAAAAAAAGATTTTTAATGTATATAATAACGTTTATGAAACAGGACAGCCAAAATCAGATTTTCAATATCAATTTCGAAATAAAAGTGAAGGTTTAGTGATATGCGAATCTTCTGTATATATAAGATATGATTCAGATGGTAATAAAATAGGATTTAACGGTCTAGCGAGAGATATTACAGATAAATTCCATCTTGAACAAAAGTTAAAGGAATCAGAAACAAAATATCGACACTTATTTCAACGTTCTCACTATTCAATTATTTTAATTGACAGAAAGGGAAAAATTATTGATTGTAACCCTGTTACCGAGAATATATTTAATAGAAAAATTGAAAGTATGATAAATAGAAATTTTTTAGATGTAAACATAAAACCTGAAAATATTTTATCTGTATTTAAAGATAGATATCAATCTATCTTGAAAGGAAATGTTCCAGAAGCACTTGAAGTTCAAATTTCAAGATCGAAAAATGGAAAATTAATGTGGATTAGTATTGATGACTCTCTCGTAGAAATTGGAGATGAAACATTTTTTCAAGTTATTATACAAGATATAACAGAGAAAAAAGTAGCTGAACAAAAATTACAGAAGTCTCAAGAAGAATTAAAAATTTTAAATAGAGAATTAGAACAAAAAGTACTAGAGCGGACTAAAGATCTAATAGAATCTGAACAGCAATATCGAACTACAATTGATTCATTAAATGATCCTTTGCATGTAGTCAATAAAGAATTAAGAATTATACTAGTAAATAAGGAATTGAAAAAATGGCTTAATGAATTAGATATTAAGGCAGATATCTTAGGTCTAATGCTTTCTGAAGCATTTCCTTTTTTACCAGATCAAGTTTATGAAGAATATCGCGAAGTTTTCGAAACGGGAAAACCTTTTATTACGATTGAAACTACTGTACTGCCAGATCTTGATGTTATAACAGAAACTCGTAAAATTCCAATATTTATTAAAGGTAAAGTTAGTCAAATAATCACAATTATTAGAGATATTAGTGAACGCATAAAAATGGAAAACCAACTGAAAGAATCGGAAAAGAATTTCAGAAATATGATAACTGATCTAGACGAAGGATATTATAAGACGGATTTGGATGGAAATATACTATATCATAATCCAGCATTCAATGAAATCAGCGGATTTGAATATAAGAAAAATCTAATAGGGAAAAAAATAACACATTTATGGGAAACCACAAATGACAGGGAAAATTATATAAACCAGTTACTAAAAAATGAATTTATTAGAAATTATATCGTACCTGTTAAAAGAAACAATGGAGATCATATTATTGCACAAATAAATGCTCATCTAATAAGAGATGATAATGGAAAACCAATAGCTATTGAAGGAACATTTAATGACATTACTGAGAAATTCAGATTGGAACAGGAATTATTAGAGTCTGAGAAGAAGTTAAGACGACAGAATATTGAATTGAGAAAACTTGATAAAGTTAAGAATGATTTTATAACTATGGCGGCTCATGAATTAAAAACACCATTAATTTCAATTTCTGGTTATACAGATTATATTTTGATGAAACATAGAAGTTATCTTAATCCAGAAATCACAACAGACTTATTAACAGTACAGAGAAATGTTAATCGATTAGAAATTCTAATGGATCAGCTTTTAGACGTCTTAAAAATTGATGAAAATAAATTGAAATTACAAAAAGCTTTAATAAATGTCAGTAATATCATAAATGATTGCCTTGATGAATTAAGCTATTTGATCAATGAAAAGAATCTTGAGATAATATTAAATATTGACCATGAAATCATGTTAGATGTAGATCAGATGCGGATTTTCACAGTTTTCACTAATTTACTTTCAAATGCGATTAAATTCACTCCTGATTATGGATGGATAAAAATTTTATCCAAAAAAGAAGAAAATCACTATATCTTTGAAATCAAAGATAATGGAATTGGTTTAGCTCAAGAGGAAATAGAACGCTTATTTAAAAAATTTGAAAGGATTAAACCTCCAATTATAAGTGAACATATCAATATTAAAGATTCTGGTACGGGACTGGGATTATATATTACTAAAGGGATTATTAAAGCTCATGGAGGTAAAATTTGGGCAAATTCAGATGGAGAAAATCAAGGTTCAGCTTTTTCATTTACTCTACCATTCTAAATTTTATGATATCTTTGGAATTTTAATTCATTACATATCATTTATGTCTAAAATTATATTACACAAATTAAAATTCTTAATGAATTAATTGTTCTTTAATAATAACCAGAAACTTATTCAACAGTTATGAAATATTATTGCTTTTTAAAAACTTAAAATTAAGTATTCTATTACATATTTGAAAAGTCATAATGACAACCTTAATAATTGCAGAAAAAAATAAAGCCGCAGAAGCTATAGCAAAAGCGTTAGGTTCAGTTAAAATAATAAAGAAAGCAAAAATTTTAAATATTTACTTAGTTACTTCAAAAGATATTTATGTAGTTCCTTTACGTGGACATATCCTTGAATATAGAAATACAGACGTTTATAAAAGTTGGACAAATACAAACCCCCGAGAAATCATTACTAATCCTAAGGCAATTGAAAAAGTACCTGCAAGTTATGCTTATCCATATATAAATTCTTTAAAAGAATACTCAAAGATATCTGATCATTGTATCATTGGAACTGATGCTGATATCGAGGGCTGTGCGATAGGGTTATTCGATGCACTTCCATTTATAACGCATGTTAATCCTAGTATCAAAATTTCGCAATTATGGCTTAGTTCACTTCAAGAAAATGAAATTTTAAGAAAATTTAATAATCTTATATCTCCAAAATATAGTTGGGGTGAATCAGGAGAAGCTAGAGCTATTATCGATGCGTTCATTGGTTTTTCAGCTACAAGAGAAATTACAAATACTCTACGTCCCTTATTAAACAAATTTAGAGTTAGATTTACTTCAATTGGGCGCGTTCAGACTAGTCTTCTTTATTTAATATATATGAGAGAACAAGAGATTCAGAATTTTATTCCAGAACCCTATTTTTTAATTGATGCTGATTTATTTCATGTAAATGGAGTCTTTCGTGCACATCACCGACATAATCCTTTCATGAAGGATAATGAGGTTATTGCTAGAGAAATTTTTCAAAAGATTAAGAATGAGAAAATTGGTAAGATCATTGATAATTCTAAAAATGTAGTAAGAAGAGCTCCACCTACTCCATTGAATACATCTAAAGCTTTAATTCTGTTAACAAAAAACTTAAAAATTTCAGCAAATATAGCTATGCGAACTATGAATGCTTTATATCTAAATAAGTTAATTTCTTATCCGAGAACCGATAGTGATGTATACAAGTTAGATTTTAATCACAATGAAATCCTACAGAAACTCACTTTACATTCGCAGTTTAAAAATTATACTATAAACCTTTTAAAGAATAATAGAATAAACCCTACGAACGGAAAGAAAGATATGGGCGATCACCCACCTATAACACCTCTTGAAAGTCTAGAACTTAATAGTTCAAGATTTGAGAACAATTTACAAAAAAAAGTTTATAATATACTAGCACGTCATTATCTAGCACTTTTTGGAGAAGAAGCCTTGGAATCAAAACAATTTTTAAGAATCCTCATAAAAGAAGAACTTTTTCAAGCTCAGTTTGTAGCGTTAATCTCTCCAGGATTTCTAGAAATTGCTCCTTTTCTTAAACTAAAATATGATAATGAGATTCAAATTATCGGTAATGACATTCCAATAAAGGAAGTATTGTTTGTCCAAAAAGAAACAAAACCACCTTCTAGATACAATGATACATCACTGCTTAAACTAATGGAAAAGAATCATTTAGGTACGAAGTCAACTAGACCTGTCATTATACAATTATTACAAACTCGTAGTTTAACAAAAAGATTGAAACATCATTATTTTATAACGGATTTAGGTAAATTTATTATAGAACATTTAATTGAAATATGGTTACCATTTTTAAAGCCCGATTTTACAAGAAGAGTGGAGGAAAAACTTGAAGAAATTAAAGATAAAAAAAAAAAAATGAATGATGTTGTAGATGAGATAAGAAATGAGTTTTTACAGTTGTTTGATAAATTCTTAGTAAATAAACATAAATTAACTTCTAAAATTGATACCTATAAGATGGATTATACTATCCCACTCACTACTTCAAATTGTCCTTTTTGTAATATATCTCCTATGAAATTCATTGATATTAAAAGTAAAAGATTTTTAGTTTGTTCTAATGAAAATTGCAAACAGTATTTATCCTTACCCAAGAACGGAAAATTAGAGTTGCTAAATTTTGTTTGTTCAATTTGTAATTTTAATGTTTTTAAAGTTATACTAAGGAAAAGTAATAAATCTCTTACCTACTATTTATGTCCTAAATGTTGGAATGATAGTTTTAAAGAAAATTCAGGCAAGGGTTTCTGTTCTAATTGTGAGGAATACAGAATTTTTGGAGGGAGATGTATAAAAAAATGAAATCTTATTTATTATTATAAAAACGAAAGAATATTCGATTTTACTTTAATAATATGCATAAATTTGAATTTCTTTTTATAATTCTGAAATTTATTTTATTTTTTCTACAATTTATACCAATAGGTATTTATTTTTAATTTTAAAATCCATTTATTAAGTGTTATATAAGAATTCCTATTCAATTAATCACACGACATAATAACATCATCTTTATATTTATAGCAAACGTAATAGTGTTGAAGAATTTAAAGAAATAATAGGTTTTCTTTAAAAAAGTTCTATATTTTCAATTCCTTCTTCTTAAAGGAAATCGTTTGCATCAAACCTATACGCTGCTCTCGTAAGTCCAACATAATTATCTGATATCTTATAATAAAGCTTGCTATTTACTATCTTCTTCTGCAGATAGTTATTTTTAATGTAATGATTCAATGAAGTTACCATTGTACCCAAAGTGACACTTCCGATGAATCCATGCTGCCTTTTAGTAACCCTTATTAGTTCTAATTCAGAATGCCAATGACCATCAAGAAGAGCAATTAATATTTCATTTTTTATTGGTGTTTTGATATCCTTAATTCTATTGAACAAATGGGAATAACTTGGTTTGTAAAACTTATTTTCTGCAAAATCATCCATATTCATTTATACCTTTAAAAGTAGTAGTTATAATATAATTTAATATTAAAATTTCTTATTTAACAAAATGTATTATCTCAATGTTATTAGGATATTTCGAAACGATAGGTTAAGTTATATTAAAGTAAATTAGGTGGTATTCCCTCATCAAAATATTTTACCCGAGTAATCCAATTTTGAGAAAATTCGGGAATCATTGCCAAAATTGATCCTCCAATCCATACGGAAAATGTTCGTTCCATTGGGGCGATAATTCTAATTCCTAAATTTTTTTTCTTTCGTCTTGCTAACTCTAATTCTAATTCTTGATAGATACGCGATTTTAAATTAGGAAACATAGATGAACCCCCCGAAAGAAAAATATTATTTAATAACTCCGGACGTATGTCTAAATCACAGGCTTCAATTACATCCATGATGGCTACATGTAATGCATCTTGTTCTAATTCTGAAGTAGGCTTAAATAATAATTCTGGAATAATAAATCTTTCTTTATTGAGTGAAATTGTAGAACCATCAGGAAGCGAATATTCTTTCTCATACTGTTCACTTCGCTTCAAATCTTCTTTATAATCTAAAGATACAAAACAAGCTTTTTCCTTTAAAACTCTCACTAGCTCTCTGCGTATAGAAGAATCGACAGACCATCCAATAGATTCTAAAATCTGTTCCATTTGGTGAGTTAATACTCTTCCCCCAATATCTAAGATTCTTACTGCATGCTCTAACTTATATCCTTCATAAATCGGGACAATTCTTGTATTGCTATCACCTATTTCTACAATTAATCCCGTTTGGAAACCACCTGAATATAGAGTTAACATTGAATCTAATACTGGATAAAATGCCATACATTGATATCTTTCTAAAAATAACTTAAATATTTTCTCTAAGTCTTTATATGGAAATAATGGATGTACTGCAAATAATACATTAACAAGAGTGGGATCTACTCTCAAGTTGTAAAAAATATAATCAATAATATTCTCAAAATGAGTCCAATCCACAACAATTCCTTTTTCAATAGGATGAAAAATCTTATATAATCCAATTGATTGAATTTCATCTCCTACATATATTTCATCTTCACGAGATTGCTTAGATTTATAACTGACATCTACACTTTGATATTTAGGTTTTCCAACCATTGTTAGGAAAACTTGAGATGGTGTATCCTCTCCAGCAAATCCAATTTTAGTACTGAACTGACCAATATCAAGAACTATTGTTAGATTCCCCATGCCTTAATAGGTTCTGAATTTAATTTTAAGATATTTAGCCTAAACTAATATATCTAATATATTATTTTAATTATTAAAAAAATCTCCGTACTTTTATTGTAATAAAATTTTTAATGGAGTATATGTAGTCTCAGGCATAAAAGCTTCACCAAAAGCTGCATTTATTTCATTTCCCCTCAGAATTGCTGTATCCTCTGCCCAATCTATAACACGCTCTAAAACTTCTTTTTGAGATGTATAAATTTGGTTAAAAATTTCTTTTTTCTTTTCCCAGTAATCTTCGATATTTACTATAACAAATACAGATCCTTCTATATATTCAAATTTACATGATGGAGATTCATAATAATAGGCTCCATGAGGAACCCAACTCCTTAAATGTCCCGCGTATGCTTTACCAGTAGAACAGTGATATATTGCTTCACGTGTGATTAAAGATAAATTTCGATGTACACGGTGAAAATCTGAGTAATGAGGCATCAAAATTACTTGAGGTTTATAATCTCGGATGAGATTAGTAACCTGAGAGACTTTTTCTCTATCAATTTGTAAATCTGAATACCCTAACTCAATAATATCACTTTTTAAAACCTTCTTTACTAACTCTAATTCTTTTTCCCTTCTTTCGGCTATACTATCTTTATGTTTTTCCTTAGCATAGCCTCCTAAGCCAAAAGTAGCTATTACAATTATGATTTCTGAACCGAGTTTTTGATATTTTAATATCGTACCCCCACAAGATATTAACTCATCATCGGGATGGCCAGCAAAAACCATAATCCTTTTAGGTACGATAATAGGGATTTCTTCCTCACATATTAAATAGCTATTTTCAAACATTATATATAATTTTTGCTAAACCCTAAAAAAACTTTATTGAATTTAATCTCTATTATGAATATTCTAAGAATGGATGAATTAGAAAGAAAAAAAAATCTTGAAAAATTAAAGCATAGAGCTGAAATAAAAGCTAAGTCTCTTTTAAAAAACATTAAAATATAATATTACTCTTAGAAAAAAAATATAATCAATTTAGTCTCTTATTAATAAAAGACTATTCTCCTCTCATAATTTTCTTAAGCCGATTCAATTCATCAAGCATTTCGTCACGTAGTGAACCTAACCCTCCACCAGGCTTAGGTGCAACAGCTGGAGCAGAGGGGGCGGCAGGAATGGTTCCACCAGAAGGTGCCACTGGTCTTTTTGCGAATGAGGGTGCAGAGGGTGGCCCAGTACTTGGAGTTTTTGGAGGTCCTGCTCCTGAAGGTGCTTGAGGGGGTGAACCAGGAGCCTTAGGTGGTCCTCCACTAGTAGGGGGTAATTTTGGAGCTGGTGGTAACCCAGGTCGTTTAGGAGGTCCTCCATTAGGAGCTTTAGGGGGGCCAGAACTAGGTGCTTTTGGAGGTCCCCCACCAGAAGGAGGGACAGGAGCTGAAGGAATAGCAGGTGTCAAGGCTGCAATAGGTACAGGTGTTGAAACAGGTGCAGCAACGGGAGCACCTCCACTACTACTTAAAAGAGTAAATAAAGTGCTAGCAGCGGCAGTTTTAGCACCCTCACTTGTGGTGGCTATTATTTTTTTAGAGGAAGTGCTTACTGTTTGAACTTCTTCAACCACAGATACATCTTTCAAATCTTTCTGAGCTTTAGCTAATGATTTAATAAAGTCATTTATCCCCTTAACAGTCTCCTCTAGATCGTCTGCTAATGATGTTAAACCCTTTTTCATAAAATTAATAACTCGTTCAATTTTCTTCTGTTCTTTTGATGAAACCACGGTCTAATCAATTCCTCTATTATCATTGAAAATTTGATTAAAATTAAAATTACTAGTTATAATCTTTATATTTTAATTATATTAATATGTATTTATATTTTTATTCCATTCTTAGTTAACTCTATATACTGGAATAATACGTAAATCCAAAAAAACGTTAATTATTAAAAAACCTAGACCTATTAATATTATATAACATATTTCATTAGTAAGTTTAAAAATTATTAAAAATTCAATTTTTAGATTGGAATAAATTAAAAAGGTTTGTAAAAAATGCCTAAGCGAGAACTATTCATTAAACGGGTTTATGAAATTGTTAATGAGCTAAAGATCCCTCT